>JAEEGL010724732.1_pt1 | contig 14475 bp, 18 predicted proteins | sample 9134231 | NCBI WGS metagenome assembly JAEEGL01 (sample SAMN16246548, study PRJNA631951) | gut metagenome | biome: gut microbiome; feature: rumen; material: fiber-attached | host: Bos | place: Iran: Karaj | collected 2018-10
AGTTTTACCCGGCTGCGGAAACCGGTCTACAGGGAACTGGACCGGACAGAAACATTACAGACAACTGACGGAGATGGAGGAAACGATCATGAACAGCCATAAGGTGATTGGATTTTTCAGCGGATTCCCGGACCGCCGGTTTACGGACGAGATTGCCCGGCGGCTGGAAAAGGAATTACCTGTACGGAACAGCATTGTGTTTATCACTGCCTGTCCGGAGGATTATCAGCAGAATGACGAGGACTCTGCCGGGATGCACGGGATGTTTACGGAATACGGCATCGGATTTGAACGGTTCTGCGTGATCGACAACCGGACAGAGGCCGCGGACGCGCAGAAGCGGGCGCGGGGAGCCGACTGCTTCTTCCTGATGGGCGGCGGAGTCTGCGCAGAGCAGATGCAGCTGATGCGGGAGAAAGGAATCCTTGATATTGTCCGGGACGGCCCCGCAATGGTCCTGGGCGTCAGCGCCGGATCCATGAATATGGGGAAGATGACGGTGGATATCTGGGAATCCCTTGTTCCGTATGAAGGACTGGGATTTGCGGATATTACGATGATCGGTCATTTCAGCTATGACGATACTGAAAGGCTGCGGCTGATGAAGGAGGTTTCCATGGAGAGGCCGGTCTGCGCCATGGAGGATGAGAGCGCCATTTTCATCATAAACGGCAAGGCAGACATTATCGGCATCATTCATCGGATTGACAAGGGTGAAATCGGACCGTTTACGGAAGAAGACGTCAGACTCTGAGGCGCGGCTCGCGCAGTGAATGCCGCACAGTCCGCATCAACCGGGTTCACTGCGGCCGGAGAGCCGCGGGTTTCCGGCTTCGGAACGTGAACGTATAGCCGGCGGAATTCCGCCGGATGGACACGGCTTGTGATGTCTGATAGAATGGCAGCATGGAAAGGTTTCAGGGGTTCGCTCTGTATGATTCAATACCGGTCTGACGGCCGCGACAAACCGCGTTTGGAGGCTGAACCATATACAGTGCGCTGCCGGCAGAGAACGATTCTGTCTTCATGCCCGGGTTTGCTGATGACGAAAAACAGGGAGGTTCTTCGAAGATGGTGATAAGCAAGACAAAATATGAGGCCTCAGAAGCAGAGATTAAGGAATTGTTTTCTTTTCATCAAATCGGGAATGTGACGGATACGGCCACGCTCGGAAACGGTGAGTTTAACGCGGCATACAAAGTCACATGCGATCATGGGATCAGCTACGCGTTAAAAATCGCTCCCCCGGAGAACGCGAAGGTTCTCAGCTATGAAAAGAACATGATGGCATCAGAGGTTTTCTGGTATTCACAGATGCATGAAAAGACGGATATCCTCTGTCCTGAAGTCTATGTTTCCGATTTTTCCCAAAAAATCATCAGGAGCAACTGCTTCATTATGGAGATGATGGCAGGAAAACCGTTGTGGGAGGCGGGCCTCTCCGATCAGGAATATGAAGCGGTCCAGAAGCAGAAGATCTGCATGCTCACCAAAATCCACAGGATTACGAATGACGGGTACGGCTATATACAGACGGGGCTTACGGCTTCATGGTATGAAGCCCTGAAAAATATGGCGCTCAGGCTGGTTGCCGACTGTAAAAACCTGGGTCATGACACACCTGACGGAGAACGGTTTATACGCTTCATCGACAAGCATGAAAAGCTGCTCAGGGCCGTACCCTGCAGAATGGTCAATTTTGACCTGTGGGACAGCAATGTTCTCTATGACGCGAAGACAGGAAAAATCTGCTGGATAGATCCGGAACGCGGATTCTGGGGTGATCCGGTTGCTGATTTTATCACGCTTGGACCCGGGCAGAAATCACCTCTTTCGGCCAAACAGAAGGAACTGGATACTTATAATGATATGGCCCGGGAAAAAATCCTCCTGACGGAGGAAACAGAGATCAGATATGCCCTGGCGGTTTGCTATCTCGCGCTGATTGAAGAGGTGGAAAAATATGTCAGGTACGAACCGGATAATCCCACCTACATCAGGAATACCGTTGATTCAAGAGAAATGTATGACATGGCATTCAGGCTTCTCTGACAGACCCGGACAGAAGCTGCCGCCTCATACTGAGAAATCCGCGGGAATCATTAAAGGAAAGGGAGACAGTACGCCAGACTGAAACCTCAGAAGGTGATGAAGATGAGCGGCAATGAAATCACAGACAGAATCAAAGAATACTGGAATGAGACATCGGATTCAGCTTGGTACAGGTCACTGAGAACCGATGAGAAAATCCGGCGCCTGGAAGAGAAGCCGGAATCCGCCTTTCATCCCGCGGTATATGAGCTGATCCGCAAGTATCTTCCGGAGCTGAAAGGCCGCCGCATTCTTCTTCCTTCCAGCGGAGACAATCATGCGGCATTTGCGCTCGCCATGATGGGCGCTTATGTGACATCGGCTGACATCAGCGAACGACAGCTTGAAAACGCGTCAGCCATTGCTCAGCGGCTGCGCCTGGATATCGAATTCATCTGTGACGATACAATGAAACTGTCCCATATCAGCGATCAGTCTTATGATATGGTATATACGTCCAACGGTACGCTTTCATGGATCAGCGACATGGACAGCATGAACCGGAATATCTGCCGTGTGCTGAAAACGGGCGGCTATTCGGTCACGTACGATATGCATCCGTTCAACAGGCCGTTTTCGGGAGCAGCCTGGCAGGATCCCCATATCATCAAGTCTTATCACGACGTTTTCCCGGATCTGCACTGGCGGCTTCAGGATATCATCAATTCACAAATCAAAGCAGGGTTGAGCATCTGTGAACTGGCCGAACTGCCCGCAACAGACGCTTCCTTCTGGTTTACTTATGACGAACTCCGGAAAAAGACCCCGGAAGAGCTCGAGGGGATCAACGACTGGAAGAAGAATCCCATGGCCGCATTGCCCGCGTGGGCTGTATTGATTTCAAAGAAAGCCTGAGGATTCCGGTTGAAAAAAGCTGAAATCAAAGACGGGCCCGACTGACCAACCGCCGTTCCCGTACCCGGGTTCCTTTCACTGAAAAACAGAGCGAATCAGACAAATATTGACGACGACACGGTGTCGCAGTTTACACTGTTGGCCGGAGAGGGAAAGGAGCGGGTTTCGTGAAGGATATGCTGACGGTTTCCGAGGTGTCAAGATCATACGGAGTATCTCCGAGAATGCTCCGGTATTATGAGAAAATGGGGCTGATGGGCAGCGACCGGAAGGAAGGCTACGCCTATCGTGTATATCGTCCGGAAGATATACAGCGCCTGCGCCAGATCATCGTGCTGCGGAAACTGCGCCTGTCCCTGAAGGAGATCGGCGCGATCCTGAACGATCCCGGCCCGGCCACAGCCATCAGCGTATTTGAGAAAAACCTGGCACAGATGGACGACGAACTCAAAGCGCTTCGCGCGGTCCGCAACGTCATCGGGGCATTCTGCAACGCTTTGAAACAGCGCCGCGCGCTGCCTGCCGGGGAAACGATCCTGCAGGACAGCCAGCTGCTGGCGCTGGCGGATGCTCTTTCACCCTCTTCCACACTGATACAGGAAGAGAGGAAAAGTATGACGGATGATATGAAACAGGCTGACCAGGGCGGCAGGAAAATGAAGGATATCCGCATCGTACACCTGCCGGAAAGCGACGTCGCCGCGGCACATGCTGCAGGCGATGATCCGGAAGACCGCGCGGGAAGGATGATCGCCGAATTTACCCGGAAGATGAACCTGTGGGAAAAACATCCCGGACTGCGGCTGTACGGATTCAATCACCCGAATCCGGTGGACGAAACCGGTTTTCACGGATATGAATTCTGGATTACGATACCGGAAGGGATGGAAGTGCCGGCTCCGCTCGAAAAGAAGCACTTTGCCGGAGGGACCTATGCCGCGCATATGATCCGGATGGGGAATTTTGAGGAATGGGCGCCCTTTTATGAGTCAGTTGAAAACAGCGAAGAATACGCATATGCCGGCAACGGGGATCCGGATACCATGTTCGGAATGCTGGAAGAGCATCTGAATTATCATGATCACATTATGGAAACGACGGACGGAGAGCCCCAGACACAGCAACTGGACCTGCTGATCCCGGTCAGGCACAGGTAAAATACCCACGCACTCAAAGCGCAACTCCCGGAAGTGTTGATTTTCAGACGCTTCCGTTTTTTTCCGGAACCGTGTGACGCAGATATTGACGCTCTTCAGCGATATGCCGGAGAGCGTATATGTTCAGTCAGGACAGCCTTTCGGGAATCAGAATTTCTGCCAGTGGATCTGTTCGTCCAGATTGACGTCAATCTGTTTTGTGAGGACCGCGTCCGGAGCCGGCCGGCCAATGCCGATAAAGCAGGGAATCAGGTATCCGTCCGGGAAACCGAGCGCTTTCTGCGCCACAGCCTCCTCGTCCCCGCGGGGGATCCGGAGATTGCAGCCATACCCTTCCGCGGTCGCGGCCAGCCAGAGGTTTTCGATGCTGCACCAGACGGAAGCGTAAACATTCAGATCCGACAGATCCGCGGGATGAAGGATATCCACTTTTTTCTTCATCAGGGGAACGATGACCGCCGCGGTATCATACAACATCCTGTACTGTTTGGGCACGGCGAACCGGTAGCTTTCCTTCTGGACCGGATCCGAAATGAAAGTCATCTGATCGACGTCCTTCACAGTCAGGTTTTTCGGAACGCCTTCCAGCAATTCCCGTTTGGCATCCGGGTCCGTCACGACGACAAAATGCCAGTCCCTGAAATGATCATTGGCAGGAGCCTTGTAGGCGGCTTCAATGATTCTTTTCAGGGTGTCTTCCGGGATCATTTCATCCGTGAAATCCCGAACGCTGTGCCTCGAACTGACCGCATCATAAAACTCCATAACAGGGGCCTCCTTTTATTGTGTTCCTGATGATGAGTATATCAGAAAAATATGGAACGCAACAGGGGAACAGCCGCTCTTCCCAGTGTGGGGCTGTTCATGATAGAATACCGCAGGGAGTCATCTCTGGAGATACCGGACAATTCCGGGCAAAAAAAGCCAGGCTTTGTATCCGACGATCCGGTATAATCCATCCGGAAAGGGAGGCTGAGCGCGAATGAAGATCGAAAAAATCACCAGGGAATCATTCACAGTTATCGGGAAGGAAGGTTCGACCCGGGACGGTGAGGGATTCATCCGGAAACTCTGGCAGGACGCCAATGCCCATTTTGACCAGATTGCGGATCTGGCAAAAAGGGACGAAAACGGGAACCTTGCCGGCATATGGGGAGCCATGACCGATTTTTCCCGTTCGTTCCGGCCGTGGGAGGATTTCAAAAACGGACTTTATCTGGCGGGGGCGGAATGCAGAGACAACGCAGAGGCGCCTGAAGGATGGACAAGATGGGTTGTGCCGGCCAGCGAATACCTCGCCGTGGAATGTGAAGACGGCAATACATTTACGGATATGCTGAAATACATGGAGGAAAACGGCATTCCCCTGGCCGGAGCTGTGTACGATTTCACGTCGCCGGAAACAGGGAAAAACTATATGTATTTCCCGGTCCGGAGACTGTGACCCGAAACCGGAGACGAGACGCGAGAGGACCATATCACATATGATCATCAGGGAAATAACAGAACCCGACAGAAAACAAAAGATTACACGCATGATCCTGGAAGCGCTGCCGGACTGGTTCGGCGTTCCCGAATCGCGGGAGGAATACATCCGGGACAGCGCCGGCCTTCCGTTCTACGCGGCATACGATAACGACCGGCCGATCGGATTCCTGGACCTGAAAGAAACCGGCCGTGATACGGTTGAACTGCATGTCATGGGTGTGCTGAAGGAATACCACAGGCAGGGCGTCGGAAGAAAACTGTTTGAAGCGGCAAAAGAAGCGGCGTTACGGAAAGGATATTCGTTCCTTCAAGTCAAGACGGTCCGGATGGGGGAATATGAGGATTACGACAGGACAAACCGGTTTTACCTGTCGCTTGGTTTCAAGGAGTTTGAGGTATTTCCGACGCTCTGGGACGAACAGAATCCGTGCCAGGTATACGTGATGTATCTCGGGCAGGGCGCCTGATCCGCAGATAAGAGCCGCCGATGAGGACGCAGCGTGAAGAGGCATGCCATGAAGAAAGTACTGGACACGGACCTGATTTATGAAGTTCTTTCCGTCGTGGAAGAGATCCCGGAAGGATATGTGGCGACGTACGGCCAGATTGCCCGGCTGACCGGCCGGGACCGGAACGCAAGGCTGGTCGGCAGGATCCTGGGTATGGCCGAGTATTACGGGGATTATCCCTGCCACCGCGTGGTGAACCACGCGGGAAGGACCGCACCGGGCTTCCTGGCACAGAAGCAGCTGCTGCTGGATGAAGGCGTCAAATTCAGGACAAACGGCTGTGTGGACCTGAAACGGTTTCAATGGGACTGCTGAAAGGTCAGAGGAGACGGCGACGCGCAAGGAAGTTCAGATGATTATCGGCGAAGTATGCCTGCTGACAAACGATGTCCCCAGGCTTGCGTCATTTTACAAACAACTGCTCGGTGCGGACAACGGAAGTGACGACAAGGTCCACCAGTTTATCATTGCCGAAGAAACCTCACTGACGATCTACAACGACGGGACGGCTAAAAACAACCAGAACCAGAACATCTGCCTGGCCTTTACGGTGGACGATATTGAAAAGGAATATGAAAAAGTCAGGGCTCTGGGCGCAGAAGTCACAGAGCCGCCCACCCGGAGGCCCTGGGGAGCGGTCAGCATGAGTTTCCGTGATCCGGACAACAATATGGTTTATTTCCGGAGCTTTCCGGATTACGGACACGCAGGGCAGGAAAACGGATAACCGGAAACAGGCTATATGAAACAAACAGGATAAGGAATATCCTGATCCGCGGGAGGAAAGAGTATGAAACGGGAACTGGGGATTGCAAGATGCGGGCTGGCCTGCTGCCTTTGCTCGGAAAATGTGCAGTGCAAAGGATGCAAACAGGACGGGTTCCTGGACCTGGCCTGGTGCAAGGACGCGGAATGGTGCGAGAACAGGAAATGCTGTATCGCAAACGGCCTGGACGGCTGCTGGGCCTGCGGGGACCGGGCGTGCAGGAAAGGACTCTTCGCCAGCAAGATCAAGGCGCTGGCTTTTACGGAGTATGTCCGCCGCTATGGGACGGAAGCGCTGCTGGACCGGCTGGAAGCCAATGAAAAAGCGGGGATTGTCTACCATCGGGAAGGAATCATGGGAGACTACGATGAGTTTGACGACCTGGAAGCCCTGATTGACTTTATCCGGACCGGGAAACGCCAGGATCCGCCTGCCGGGCCGGACTGACCAACAATATCGATCTGTAAAACAGGGAGACTGACCGGATGAATCAAATACTGACGACCGTGATTTTGTCCGCCACGCGCAGTCGCTGCATCCTTACAGCGACGACAGAACAAGGCCGCTGACCGCGGACGGAATGAAGGACCGGCAAATGGTCCTGGATACGCTGAAAGACCGGCATATCGACGCGTTTCTGTGCAGTCCGTACCGGAGAAGCCTGGATACCATCCGGACGGCCGCCGACTACTTCGGGATGGAGATCCGGACAGACGAGCGGTTCAGGGAAAGAAAAGCGGGCGCCGGAGCGCCGGAAGTGCGGGACAGGAGATGGAACGATTTTTCATTCGCCGAAGAAGGCGGGGAAAACCTGAATTCAGTCCAGGACAGGAACATGGAGGCACTCAGGGAAGCGCTTCATGAATACGCGGGAAAAACCGTGGTGATCGGAACGCACGGGACGGCGCTGAATACGATCCTGAACTACTACGACCGATCTTTCGGCGTCCGGGATTTTCTGAGGATCGTGAACCGGATGCCGTATATCGTGGAGATGACATTTGACGGGGAATGCCTGTCGGCACAGAAGGAGCTTGCCTATATGGAGAAGCCGTACCAGGAGATTGACTTTTCGACGATTACCGCCTGCGGCGAAAGCTGTGTGCGATGCCCCAAAAAACGGACCGGGGAATGCCCCGGATGTATTGAGGCGGACGGCGCGGTTCCGGAATGGGCGGATTCCGGACGATGCCGGATCCATGCCTGCACCAGGAACCATGGAGTACCGTTCTGCGGATTGTGCGGGGAGTTCCCCTGCGGACAGATACCGGAGCTGATTTCCTGGAATCCGGACGCCGTCCCGCACCTGGCATATCTCAGGGACGAATACAGAAAACAGACGGAGACCGGGTCCGGCAGATCCCCGGGAGCGGACTCATAAAAGGGGCCGGAACCGGCCGGAAAGCCGAAGGCATTACAATATGGATTCTCATCAGGGAGGAAAAGAATGGATCTGCTGAAGCAAGCCATTGGACTGTATGGACTGGAAGGATACGACTGCACTCCTGTTCCCGGGCATCAGGGAGGACGGAACCTGATTCTCGTCTGCCGCAAAGACGGTGAAAACCGGTATGTCCTGCGTATATCGACGCTGGAAGACCGGAATGAAGAGGACTATCTCGCGGAAACGGAGTTTATCCGCTATCTCGCGGCAAACGGCGCGCCTGTGGCGGACGTCATTCCTTCCGTGAACGGGAAAACGGTCGAGCACGCGGAGGACCAGGGACAGAAAGCATATATCAGCCTGTTTGCCTACGCGAAGGGAATGCTGATGTGTGACAACGGCTACCGGTACCGGGAAGGCGCGCCGCTTTCCGAATACTTCTACAATACCGGGAAAGCACTCGGGGCGATCCACCGGCTGTCCAAGACCTACCGGCCGGTCCACCGCCGCCCGGACTTTTTTGACAAATACAATATGGCATATATCGGACAGCTGATCCCGGACGAATACGCGGAACTGAAGCAGGCAATTGCCGAACGGCTGGAACAGTACCGGACGCTGCCCCGGGACGGGGAATCCTACGGGCTGGTACATTTTGATTTCAGCGATGGGAACTACCATATCGATATGAACACGGGAGAACTGACCGCGTTTGATTTCGACAACTGCATCTACTGCTGGTACATGTTTGACCTGGCGCACCTTTGGACCCACGGCGTCGGCTGGTTCCGCCACCTGCAGGATCCGGCCGGACGCATGGAGGGTATGGCGCGGTATTTCAGCACCGTTCTGGAAGGATACAGGAGCGAAACGGACGTTTCCGATGAACTGCTTACGCAGCTGCCGCTGTTTATCGATATGACACTGATCGAATACCTGGTCGACGCGTTTGAATGCAGCGCGCGGGAAGGTGAAAAGACGGACAGCGAGGACATTGAAGAAGAAACGGAATGCCTGATCCGCCATATTCCCTACGCGGGATTCGGGGAGCCGTAACAGCCGGCGGCAGGAACAGGACGGGCAGAACGGAGGCGGAACGTGGATCAGTGGGTGGAGAACAGGCAGCTTCAGGTGCATTTTGTGTCAGCGGCCGGACTGGTATACAAAGACGGCCGAGTCCTCCTGATCCGTTCGCAGCGAAGGGGATGGGAAATCCCGGGCGGTGTTGTCGAGCAGGGCGAAAAGGTCCTGGACTGCCTGAAGCGGGAGATCCGGGAAGAAAGCGGGATCATCGCCGAACCCCGGTGTTTCGCCGGCCTGTACCAGCGGCTGAACGCAAAGCCGGGGTACGGTCCCCTGGAGGGAATGAGTATTCCCCCGACTGTCAACCTGATTTTTATATGTGACTATGCCGGCGGAGAGCCACGCGCTTCCGACGAAAGCCTGGAAGCAGGATGGTTTACGCCGGAGGAGGCGCGGGAAATGGTCACGGCACCCCATATCAGGAAAGCACTGACCGATATGCTGGATTATGACGGCAGGACGTTCTTCGGCGCGTTCCAAAGAAACAACGACGGAATCATGGAACCGGCCGGCGAAGAGCATATCGGATAAACGGCGGTTCCCGCGGAATGCCTTTCCGGACGGAACAGGCCCTGATTTCGGCTGAAAAAGGCCTCAGCGGCACGAACAGAATGCGGTACGGCGGAAGAAAACCGCAGCCGGGAAATACTGAAGGATACAGGCTGTATCCCAGATGAGGAGGAACCCATGGGAAGTATCGGATGGATTGACGAGAAAGAATACTCTTTTGACTGCATGCTGCGGATGGAACGGTTTCAGATCCGCCTGATGCTGGAAAACCTGGAAGGGGAGGCAGAGACGGCCATGGGGACCGCACTGAAGGCGAACCCGAAGGTCGCATGGGTTTTCGGACAGAAATGCCCGGAACTCAGGGACACTGTTGCAAAACTGGCCGCGTCCGCGCCGGACGGACTGTCACCGGAGGAGATCAGGGAAGCGGAGGTTGCGGTTCTCGGCATATTTGAGGACTTTGTGATCTACACAACGCCGGAGCGGATGGCAGAAAAATGCGATTTTATCTACGGTTGGGACAAAGAGCGCCTGTATGAACTGTGCAGCCTGGAAGGGAAAACCGCGCTGGATGTCGGCAGCGGAACAGGCAGGCTGGCTTTTGCCGCCGCGGAGAAAGCGGCATTTGTCGTGGCCAGCGAACCGGTCGACGCGCTCCGGGAATTCATGCGGGATGAAATCGCCCGAAAAGGCATCCGCAATATGCGCGTCTGTGACGGCCTGTGCGACAGCCTGCCGTTCCCGGACAACAGTTTTGACGTGGTGATGAGCGGGCATGTGGTCGGCGACCGCTTCCGGGAAGAGGTGGACGAGCTGGCCCGGGTCACGAAATCCGGCGGATGGCTGCTGGACGTACCGGGGGATCAGCACCGGAAGGTCCGCCGGAACGAGCAGCTGCTCGCGGACGGATGGGAAGAACTGGCTTATACCGGTACTTTCGGTGAAACCACTTACCGCTATCGGAAACAGGTCCGGAAATAAACGGAAACGACGGATCATCCGAATAACCGAAAACCAGGGCCGAAGAAGGTAACGAACATGCATTTTGTGGACGCGAAGGGGATCCTGACCGGCGGCAAAGGCCATTACGGGATGAACATTTACCGCGGGTGTTCCCACGGCTGTATCTACTGTGACAGCCGGAGCAGGTGCTACCAGTTTACCCACGCGTTCGAGGACATCGAAGTCAAACAGAACGCGCCGGAACTGCTGGAGCAGGCGCTTCGTTCCAAACGGCAGAAGGCCATGATCGGCACCGGCTCCATGTCGGATCCGTACATGCACTGCGAAGAGCAGCTCGGGCTGACGCGGAAATGCCTGGAGATCATTTACCGGTACGGATTCGGCGCGGCGGTTCAGACCAAGTCTGACCGGATCCTGCGGGATATCGACCTGCTGGACGGGATCAACCGGAAGGCCAAATGCGTTGTACAGATCACGCTGACCACATATGATGACGCGCTGTGCCGGATCATCGAACCGAACGTATGCTGCACAAAACGCCGGATCGAAGTGCTGGAGGCCATGCGGGACCGGGACATTCCCACCGTCGTCTGGCTGACGCCGATCCTGCCGTTTATCAATGATACAGAGGAAAACATCCGGGCGATCCTGGAAGCCTGCGCACGGGTGAAGGTGAAAGGGATTATCTGTTTCGACATGGGACTGACGCTCCGGGAAGGGGACCGGGAATACTATTACGCGGCGCTGGACCGTCACTTTCCGGGACTGAAGGAGCGGTATATCCGGACATACGGGAACGCTTATGAGGTTCCAAGCCCGGACAGCGTGAAACTGATGGAGCTGTTCCGGTCCTTTTGCCGGGAACACGGGATCATGTGCCGCCCGGAGGAATGCTTTGAGTATATGAACCGTTTTCCGGACCGGTTCCGGCAGATGTCTTTCCTGGAAGGATAGCCGGGCGGCGCCTGTATCAAAAACAGTTCCAGACAAACATGGTATATGACTGCCGGCGACGATGCCGTACAATCATTCCCGGGGGGAGGCGATCCCATGGGATACCGAAACGCGCAGGAAATCTTTCCGGAAGGATTGCTGAAGCAGATTCAGCGGTATGTGTCCGGCGAAACGATCTATATACCGGCACGGGAAGAACATAAAGCCTGGGGGGAAACGTCCGGATACCAGCGCTATATCCGGGAACGGAACGAAGAGATCCGCGCAGGCTTCGCAAACGGCCGGACGATTGAGGACCTGATGGACAAATACGCGCTCTCCTATGATTCCATTAAACGAATCGTATATAACAGGAGGGAGACCGCGATGCTGAAATACAGCGCAACACTGTCGTCCGCGAAAGCATATGCCGAAGCGGGAAAACTGGACGCATGGATCCATCTGTACCTGAACGAAGAGGGGCGGAACATACCGTTCTCTGACGGACTGAAGCTGTTCGACCGGTATTATTTCAGTCCGGCGCTGTTTCCGGTCAGCCTGTTCAGAAGATGCGCGGGGCCGGAGCCGGAAATGAAATACCGGATCGACAGGGACTGGTGGGCCATACAGGTGGCAAAGCTGGAAGAGGCTGTCAAAGCCGATCCGGATATCCCGCCGATGATTGTCCACTATACAGACGGGGAATTCGAACTGAACGACGGGAATCACCGCCTCCAGGCGTACAGAAACCTCGGCACCGAAAGCGCCTGGGTGATCATCTGGATCACGGAACCGGCGGAACTGGAAGAATTCACGGCCCGGTACGGGGAATACGTGAAAGACTGCAAAGTCATCCGGAGATAACAGGGCAGGTTCCCGGCCGCGCAACAGCGGGTTGCTTGCCTGCCTTCCGGAAAAGGCGTATCATCAAGCTGAATCTACGACCGGGAGGAAACAGACAGACATGGAAACCAAAACGATTCTGAAGAACCTGCGGGAAAAGCATCACCTGACACAGGACCAGATGGCCGAACGCATGATGGTTACCCGCCAGGCCGTCAGCCGCTGGGAGACCGGAGAGACGCAGCCGAATACGGAGACGCTGAGGATTCTTTCGCGTGAGTTTGGCGTATCGATCAACACGCTGCTCGGATCGCCCAGGCAGCTGGTATGCCAGTGCTGCGGCATGCCGCTGAGCGAAGACGGAATGATCAGCAGGGAACCGGACGGAACCTTTAACGAAGATTACTGCAAATGGTGCTATACGGAAGGGAAGTTTACATACCAGACACGCGAAGCACTGCTGGATTTCCTGACGGAGCACATGCCGAACCCGGAAAACCTGCCGGCGGAGGACCGGCGCAAACGGTTTGACGGGTATCTCTCACAGCTGAAGCACTGGCAGTAAAACAGAAGACAGCGCAGCCGACCCGGGCGGACCGAAATGAGTTTCCGCCCGGGTGTTTTTTGCGTTTCGGCGACGCGCCTCCCGGTTCCCCGACCATGACGGCCGGGACAGAAAAAGAAGAACCGGCATGATACGGGATATGACTGTTTCCGGGCCTGGCGGGATCATCGGACAATTGAACGTTGTGAACCGGAGGCCTTCATGGTACAATACGCAGGAGAAAGAGATTCCTGCGAATCAGAGACAAAGGACGGTTCCGAAATGACAGCAGAGCTGACGCGCGGCGCGATGACCCGCAAAGCCCTGTCCGTCGCCTGGCCGGCGATGGCAGAGAGCTTTTTTGTGGCGCTGGCTGGCATGATCGATACGATGATGGTTTCCGCGCTGGGAAGCCACGCGGTAGCCGCGGTCGGCCTGACAAACCAGCCCAAGTTCATCGGACTGACGATCTTTTTCGGCATTAACGTGGCGGTCTCCGCCCTGGTGGCCCGCCGAAAGGGAGAACAGCGCCAGGATACCGCCAACCAGATCCTGCTCACGGCGATTATCCTGGCGTGTATCGCCTGTGTGGCGGTATCGGTGCTGTTTGTGGCGTTCGCGCCGGAAATGATGAGACTGGCCGGCAGCAACGCGGACACCCATGAAGAGGCGGTGGAATATTTCCGGATTATCATGGGCGGTACATTCTTCAACGTTATTACCATGGTTATCAATTCCGCCCAGCGGGGCAGCGGCAACACCAAGCTGTCCATGACCACCAACCTGACCAGCAGCATCGTCAACATCATCTTCAATTACCTGCTGATCGAAGGCCATTTCGGGTTTCCCCGCTGGGAGATCCGCGGCGCCGCGATCGCCACGGTGCTGGGCACGGTGGTGGCGGCGTGCATGGCGGTGTTTTCCCTGTTCCGCCGCAGCAGCTATGTGCGGATTCCGCTGATGCGAAAGCTGAAGCTCCGCTATTCCCGGGAAAACGCGAAGTCGATCTGGCACCTGGCGCTGAACACGTCGCTCGAGAATATCGCGGCGAGGGTCGGTTTTCTTGTGACGGCGATGGTCGCGGCCCGGCTGGGTACGGACGAGTTCGCGGCGCACAATATCGGTATGAGTATCCTGGGTCTCGGGTTCTCCTTTGCCGACGGAATGCAGGTTGCGGCGGTAGCCCTGGCCGGGGAATCGCTCGGCGCCGGGCAGAAAACCATGGCAAAACGTTACGGCAGTATCTGCCAGCGGATCGGCCTGCTGATTTCCCTGATTCTGGCCGCACTGCTTTTCTTCGGATGCCGGTGGTTTTACAGTCTCTATTTTCAGGAACCGCATATCCTTGA
>JAEEGL011578563.1_pt1 | contig 14475 bp, 11 predicted proteins | sample 9134231 | NCBI WGS metagenome assembly JAEEGL01 (sample SAMN16246548, study PRJNA631951) | gut metagenome | biome: gut microbiome; feature: rumen; material: fiber-attached | host: Bos | place: Iran: Karaj | collected 2018-10
CCGGAAGACTTTGATTCGTATGTCAAAGGATGCAGGGATATTGTAAATCATATTTATGAATCGGGATTCAGCATGGAGAAAGCATCCGCTATGGCACCAAAGGTTATTTATATGGCAGCGTGTCTGATGACCGGATCTCCATTTGACAAGAGTGTTGAGATGGGCAGTCTGCATGATGTTGATCTTACCCAGGAAGACCTTAAACATATGAAAATGTTTAGGAAACTGCGAACGGACGGTTATGAGTATCTGGTGCTTGCGGACAGGCTTTTAGCTGAATATAGAAGTAAGTAGATCATAAATATTAACTTGTGCGAGGGTAAAATCTACCTCAGAAATGAACGGTAGAATTTAAAAATGCATTTTGCGCTTTTTTGTTAATTTATTAACGCCTCTTACATTTTTTTTAGTCTTGTGGTATACTTTACTTTAGGAGAACTACGGGGCTTAGAAAGGAACCAGGTGAAAGGTGTTTAATAGAGGCGATTTAGTTCAATATGGTAATAACGGTGTCTGTAAGGTGGAAGATATCGTTAAGGGGATGCCCGGTCTGAACAACGACACGGAGTATTATATTATGGTGCCTATAAATAACCGTAATAATGTAATATACCTGCCGACTGACAATGACAAGGCAAAGGTTCGACCTGTCCTAAAACCGGAAGAGATGCGAAGCGTGCTCGATGGTATAGACAGCCTGAACGAATATGTTATCGACAATGAAAAACAGTGCGAGATAATCTATAAGGAAGCGATCTATTCCCTCGACTGTGTAAAATGGATGGAGTTGCTCAAAACATTGTGCGTTCGTAAGCAGACAAGAGCATTGAACGGCAAGAAGGTGACTTCCACCGACGAAAGATATTTTAAAAACGTTTCTTTAAAGCTTACGGAAGAGATCGGCGTTTCCCTCGGTCAGGAAGAAGCCGAAAAACAGATCAATCATGTCATTGAGATATTCGAAGGCTGTGTTTCCCTTTAAAACCGTCACTTGTGCGGCCAAGTTGCCGCCTCGATAATGAAAATTTAATAAAGTTCATCATCATTTCGTTGTAATCGGCAGCCCCGTGTATTATTCTATTTGCTTGCATGAATACTATACGGAGGCTTTTTTATGAGGGAAAACAATTTCTTTAAGAGGATCGGCAACAGTATCAGATCCTTCATGTACGGAAGGTACGGATTTGACGGACTGGGCAAATTTATGCTCATAGCAGGACTTCTTATAATGCTTGTTTCGGGCTTTATACCGAATGAGTACGCAAGACGCGGAATGTATGTTCTGTCATGGCTTCTCATCGTTCTCGAGTACTTCAGGATCTTCTCCACAAGGCGTGACAAAAGAGTCAGGGAAAACTATAAATTCTATGGTTTCCTGAATGCGGTCAAGGGGATATTCGGTTTCGGTCCCGACGGAGGTTATAAATTCTTCAAATGTCCCGGCTGCAAGAAGAAGGTCAGGGTTCCGAAGAATCACGGCAAGATTGAGATCACGTGCCGTAACTGCGGGACAAAGTTTACGGGCTATACAGGCAAGAGAAAATGATCATCGGGTATAAACATGTTCGGATATATAAGCATTAATCGCGACGAACTGAAGATAAAGGATTATGATCGCTACAGAGCGTATTACTGCGGTGTCTGCCGTTCTCTTAGGAACAGACTCGGTAATATCGGGCGACTTACTCTGAGCTTCGATATGACTTTTCTCGCGATACTTCTGGACGGGCTTTATGATCTCGATTCAAGGCGTGAAAAGAGAAGATGTGCTCCCCATATGATAAAGGCCCATGACAGCCTTGAAGGCGAAGCTGCTTCCTATGCCGCGGATATGAATATTTTGCTTGCATATGACGACCTTCGTGACAAATGGTTCGATTCGGGAAACGCGGGAGCGAAAGCAGCGGCTTTTCTGCTCATAAGAAAGAGAAACAGGATCGCAAAGCTCTATCCGGAACAGGCAGAAGCTGTGAAAACCTATACCGAAAAGCTTCATGAGCTTGAAAAGAACGGAGAGAAGAACATAGAAGCTGCCGCCTGTCTTACGGGTGATATGCTGGGCACGATCTATGCATTCAGAAAAGACGAGTGGAGCGACACTCTTAGGAGATTGGGCTTTTATATAGGTAAGTTCGTCTATTTTGCGGATGCCTATGAGGATCATGACAAGGATATAAAGAAGGGAACATACAATCCGTTTGTTGCAAGCGGTACAGATCCGGAGACCGAAGGAAAAGAAATTCTTACCATGATGGCTGCGGAAGCCGCAAAAACGTTTGAAAGACTCCCGATCGATAAAAACATTGACATTCTCAGAAATATCATTTATTCGGGGATGTGGGGCAGGATCAACAAAAAGACAGACAAGGGGCTAAAAGATGACGGATCCGTATAAGGTACTCGGTGTTGCACAAAACGCCGATATGGATGATATAAAAAAACAATACAGAAGTCTCTGCAGAAAGTATCATCCGGATGCCAACATAAATAATCCCGACAGGGATAAGGCGGAAGAAAAATTCAAAGAGATACAGGATGCTTATCACAGGATAGTTAAAGAGAGAGAACAGGGGATTTCCGGCACATACGGAGATGAAGGTCACGGAAGCAGGAATGCCTATGACGATCCCTTCGGCTTTGGGAATTTCGGTTTCGGAGGCTTTGGCGGTTTCGGCGGGTACGGAAACAGGAACACCGGCACCTACGGCAATGAAACCGACTATATCTCTGCTGCGGCGAACTATGTGTCTGCGGGAAGATACAGGGAAGCGCTCAATACCCTCAGTAACGTTTCACCCGAGGATAGAACTGCGGACTGGTATTATTACAGCTCGGCGGCCAATATGGGCATGGGCAACAACGTAGCGGCTCTGGAACATGCGCGGACCGCCGTAAGACTGAATCCCTCCGATCCCAGGTATGCAAGACTTTTGGATGCGCTTGAATCCGGAGGAAGATGGTACGCAGGCAGAAGAGCGGACTACGGTGATTTTTCCGGTATGGGCAGGATATGCCTGTATTGCCTCGCGTTACAGTGCTGTACCGGCGGCAGCGGTATACTTTGCTGCATCTGATCGAATTTAACAGTTTTAAAAAGTAAAAGAGTCTCCGACGTCATACTCCAAATGACGGCGGGGACTCTTTTTATTTTATCGCCTGCTCCGGTAGCCGTCGGAGCAAACGAAATCAACAGTGTCAGAATACAGGCATTTTAGTGCCTGTATTTATTTGCATGGTGTCTTGTAAAGAGCTTTTTTACATAAGGTCGGATGAAAACCACAAATCCGGCTATCGTTACAAGCAGCATCGCATAGTATATGATGATCTGCATCGTCGTTCTTGCAAGAATACAGCTTTCGGGCACCAGAAATCTTGTGAAAAGGAGAAAGATGAATGCGGTACCGAACACGACAGGACGAAGATAGGAAAAATCCATTTCGCTTAGGGTGCGAAGGTAACGGTAGAGGATGATCCTTTGTCTGAGTGAAAGATTGGCGCTTATGAATGATTTCATTTTGACTCCTTTTCAATATTTATCCCGGAACGGGAGCATTTGATCTACTTATATATTTTAAGAAAAGAGTTTAACGCTTTGGATTGGAGAGTGGTCTTTGCATAACACAGACCAACGCTCCTTTTGGAACCACCCAGAGAAAGGGGAAGCTCCCTCAGCCTGCCTGCCTTAAGATCGTCTGCGACGAATTCCTTCACCATGGCGGCTATGCCGGCTCCGGACAGGGCAAATTCCCTGAGAGAAGCGGGACTTTCGGCTTCGGTTATGTAGGAAGGCAGGACTTGATTGAAATCGAGGATGGCGTCCACATGATGTCTCGTGTAGCTGCCTTCGGAAGGAAGGAAGAGCACGGCTTTCTCGAAGATCTCCTTGGAGTCGGGATTCACTCCCATCTCCTTCTGTTTGTTCACATAATCCGGTGAAGCCACAAAAGTATCGGTCAACTGCATGATCTCCAGATATTCGAGACGATGAAGCGACGGGAGACGACTGATGAGACCCACATCCGTAACTCCGTTTTCAACCATGGACATGATCTCCGTGGTGGAGCCGAGAGAGATGCGGGGCTTCATGTTGGGAGATACCTTTAAAAATTCCTTGAGTTTCGGGGTGAGAAGGTAACTACAGAGGGAGGAACTCGCGCCTATCCTTAAAGTACCGAGTCCCATTGAGTTGATGCGCTCCATACATTTCTGGGCCTGGCTTAAGGAATCAAAGGCATTCTTGGTATGTTCAAATAGTATGGCTCCCTCTTCGGTGAGCTTCACACCACGGGAGCCCCTGATAAACAGTTTCACGGAAAGACCTTCCTCCAGTTTTGAAAGACTGCGGCTTACCGCGGGCTGGCTGATCAAAAGTTCTTTTGCCGCAGCCGACAGATTACCGCGTCGTGCAACAGTATTGAACACAAGATATGAAGTTAGTGACGGTGCTTCCGACATTTTCGGACCTCTATAACTTTAAGTAATAATACGTCTAACTTGTATGCAAAAAAATTATAGCACACCGAAAAATGCCATGCAATAGGGTATAAGAAAAAATTACAAAAAAATACGCCTCCCGAAATATGCTTTCGGGAAGCGCTATGATAAGACCGGAAGGTCATTTTCTTTTGAAATTGGCGTACTCTGCGTATTCCTGCGGTATGAGTCCACCGAGGAGCATCTGGGTTATGCTGTTTGCAAAATCGTCGTCGGCAGCCTTCTCGGCCATCTGGTCGAGGATACCCATGACCTGAGCCTGATATTCGGGAGCGGAGAATATCTTGTCACGGTACATAAGGCGGGATATGTATATGCGCTTGAACCAGTCGGTGTAGGAACCTTTTTGGATCTTCGATTCGGTAAGGACCATGTTGAGAGAGAGCACCTTTATGATATTCTTGACCGAATTGGATGTGCAGTAAATATCGGGACCTATGCCGTAAAGGGCTTTCTTGTATATCTTTTTGCCCCTTCCGGGTTCGTCTATCTCGGTATAGTTCGGGAGCAGGGGAGTAAAGAGCTTTCCGACGAAGGTACTTTCTTTGAAATCCTTGTACTCGTGCTTGGGGTCGGCGTTTACCGCGGCGCGGATATGCATTTCGTTATAATCGTACATGTTGTACTTTATCATTCTGGGTTCTGCTTCCAGCAGCAGGATGTAAGCCGTCGTCTTGTCTTTCCAAAGGATCGCGGGACATTCAACTATGTGTTCGCGTTCGCAACTGTCTATGAGTATTAGCTCGTGGTCTTGCTTTACCTTATATTCCACGAGGACCTTTTTATATTTCTTCTGATCGTACAGAGTAAGCGGATTTACATCGGGAGGGATGACCTTCTTTGCGGGCTTTTCTTCTTTTACGGCTTCTTCGGGGAGTTCGTTAAGGGCTTCGTCCTTGGTTTTGGATTCTTTCTTATTTTTATCCGTCTTTTCGTTTTTTTCTTTTTTGGTGCTTATCCATTCGAGGGCGAAACCGTCGTCATCGTCGGATTCGTCGTCTTTGCCGTTTTTCTTTTTGGGAGCTTTTTCTTTCTTCTTATGCCCCGGGACCAGAAGATTACGAAAATCCGTGCTTAATATGAAGCCGACATCCGCAATAAGGATGATCAGCGCGGCAAAGGTGGCTATATAATTGGCACTGATGAGCGAGTACGCAAGGATGCCGAACCCCGCAATGAGTCCGACCGCCATGAGCGACAGGGCGAATCTTGTGCGGGCATTGCCGTATTTGAATGTGTTGAATATGATCTTCATATTGCCTCCGGGGTATCCGATGATATTTGCTTCTATCAACTATATCGTCATTTGGCGGAATAAAATCAAGGATTTGGGTTGAGATTGGAAGAAAATATAAAGTAGTTTTTGTGCGGGTAAAACTACGGAAGGGGAAATGTATAAGGCCAAATCGTAGGAGAGGGTGTAGTGAGCGGGCAAACGGCATAAGGCGGCTTCGCCGCCTGTAAGTATGGCGAAAAAGAGCGTCCTGACAAGCATGCTTGTCGGAGCGCTCTCTTTTGCCATACAAGCAATACGGTCGTTGACCGTATTGCAGTTTGCCCGCAATTTACCCTTGAGCGATTTGCTTCACACATCTGCATGTATACACGTTTGCCCGCTTCCCCCAAAACTTATTTTTATTTCCACTTACGATAGGGTTGACAAAGCAAGTATCATTGTATACAATAATGCACATTATTACAGTAAATTGTAAAAGGATTTTGAAAGAGGAGTTAGGACCATGCTTGAAGATGTAATGAAAAACCGTAAGGTACAGGTGAATCCGCACAGTAACCTTCTTATGCTGGAAGAGCACATGTATGAGCTGGTTGACGTTGTTAAGCCCAACGTGTTCAGGAATCTTTTCCCCTATGATGAGATCCCCAAGATCGCGTTCAACGACAGGATCGTTCCCCACTGCTTTCCGGATGAGATATGGATCACGGATACCACTTTCAGAGACGGTCAGCAGTCGAGAGCACCCTATACCACGGAGCAGATCGTGACCATTTACGATTACCTCCACAGACTCGGCGGACCCAACGGGCTCATTCGTCAGAGCGAATTCTTTGTATACAGTAAAAAGGATAGGGATGCACTCTATAAATGCATGGAGAGAGGATATAAGTTCCCGGAGTGTACGACCTGGATCAGAGCCAACAAGAAGGATTTCGAGCTGGTAAGGGATCTTGGGGTGCGTGAAACGGGTATTCTTGTTTCGTGCTCCGATTATCATATCTTTTACAAAATGAAGATGACACGTGCCCAGGCAATGGAGCATTATCTTAATATCGTGCGCGAATGTCTCGAAACGGGTATCGCCGCAAGATGCCATCTCGAGGACATTACACGATCCGATATCTACGGCTTCGTTATACCTTTCTGCTTTGAGCTTATGAAGCTCGGTGCGGAATACAATCTTCCCGTCAAGATCAGAGCCTGCGACACCATGGGATACGGCGTCAACTTCTCGGGTGCCGTTATTCCCCGTTCCGTGCAGGGCATAATCTACGGTCTCATGATGCACGGAGGAGTTCCTTCGGAGCTCCTTGAGTGGCACGGACACAATGACTTTTACAAGGCAGTCACCAATTCGACCACGGCTTGGCTTTACGGCGCAAGCGGTGTCAACTGCTCGCTTTTCGGAATAGGAGAGAGAACGGGAAATACACCTCTTGAAGCTATGGTATTTGAATATGCCCAGCTCAAGGGCACATTGGACGGAATGGACACCACCGTTATCACGGAACTTGCGGAGTATTATCAGAAGGAGCTTGATTACGAGATCCCTCCGAGAACACCCTTCGTAGGTAAGAACTTCAACGTAACGCGTGCGGGTATCCATGCGGACGGACTTTTAAAGAACGAAGAGATCTACAACATCTTCGACACGGAGAAGTTCTTAAATCGTCCGGCACTTGTTTCGGTATCGAACACCTCCGGTCTCGCAGGTATCGCACACTGGATCAATGCATACTTCAAGCTCAAGGGCGATGAGCAGATATCGAAGAACCATCCGATGGTCGTAAAACTCAAAGAATGGGTTGACAATGAATTTGATAATGGTAGAATTACGGTGATCACCGATAAGGAACTGTTACAGCTTATAGCCGAGTACAGGGACGAATGCGGTGAAGGCCTGCCGGATGTGATCTACAAGGGATGAAGATGGCATAGGAGTTGTGGGATTTAATGGCTTGAGATAATTGGGTATGTGTCCGGTCATCAGGAAGCAATACTTTGATGATTGTCCGGTCAAAAGTCTGCAATACGCAGTATTGCAGACAGGATGCGCAATAGGATCGCTCTGCAAGCTCGCTTGCAAGACGATCCTGTTGCGCATCCGGCTTATGGCAGCGAAGCTGCCATAGCTTTTGACCTCCAAGTTTTTAACCCTCCAAGCTTTTAACCCACCCAAGCTTTTGACGTTACCACCATCCCTTTAAAATACCCAATAACACTTTTCACGAACAGGAGAATGATATGGACTATACAGCACAGATCGAGGCAGCTAAGGCAAAATTCGGGGAGCTTCTTTTAAGCCAGCTCAAGAGAGTCGAGGACATGAAGAGCCAGGGGGATTTTGTCGATTATTCCAAACTTGACAAGATAATCATCGGCATTTGCGGCGGAGACGGCATTGGCCCCGCCATTACGACACAGGCGGCAAGGATCATGGAATTCCTTCTTAAGGATGAGATCGCCGCCGGAAAGATCGTTTTAAAGAATATCGACGGACTTACAATAGAGAGAAGAGTGGCCGAAAATGCCGCTATTCCCGCCGACGTCCTTGAGGAACTTAAAAAGTGCGACGTTATCTTAAAGGGACCCACAACGACTCCCAGAAAGGGCGATCCCTGGCCGAACGTCGAGAGTGCAAACGTTGCGATGAGAAAGGCACTCGATCTTTTTGCCAACGTGCGTCCCGTAAGAATACCCGAACAGGGCATCGACTGGACCTTCTACAGAGAGAACACCGAAGGCGCTTATGCTGTAGGTTCCAAGGGTGTTCATGTAAATGAAGATCTCGGCGTGGATTTCACGGTTGTTACATCCCAGGGCTGTGAAAGGATCATCCGCGCAGCTTTTGAATTTGCAAAAGCGAACGGCAAGACAAGGGTAACTGCGGTTACCAAGGCTAACATCATCAAGACGACAGACGGCAAATTCCTTGATACCTTCAGGGAGATTGCCAAGGAATATCCCGATATCACGGCTGACGACTGGTATATCGATATCATGACCGCTAAGCTCATCGACGAGAACAGACGTCGTGATTTCCAGGTCGTTGTTCTTCCCAACCTTTACGGAGACATCATTACCGACGAAGCTGCCGAATTCCAGGGCGGTGTCGGCACGGCAGGATCTGCGAACATCGGTAAGCGTTACGCAATGTTCGAGGCGATCCACGGCTCGGCTCCCAGAATGGTAAACGAAGGAAGAGAAAAGTATGCCGATCCCTGCAGCGTTATCAGAGCTGCCGCAATGCTTCTTGCGCATATCGGACGCAGAACGGAAGCCGACCTTTTGTACAAGGCTCTCGACATCTGCACGGTTACCGAGAAGAAGCTTGTTATTACGGGACGCGATACCGGCGCTACAGGTGAACAGTTCGCCGATTATATTATGGATACGATAAAAAAACTCAAAAGGTGAAAAAATGAGCGATACAAAGAATGAATTAACGGGCAGAAGCGGGGCAGATGAGGTTTCCAAAGAAGTTACCGACAAGTATTCCTTAAGAGGAAGGGTGTTCAACCGCATCAGGGAGGATATTCTTTCGGGCAAATATGCAGAGAATGAGGAACTTAAGGAGGTTTCCATCGGAAACGAACTCGGGGTCAGCCGTACGCCGGTTCGAGAGGCTTTGAGACAGCTCGAGCTGGAAGGGCTTGTTAATATTATTCCGAACAAGGGTGCATATGTTCACGGCATATCTCAAAAGGATATCCATGACATCTACGTCATACGTTCCTATCTGGAAGGCCTTGCGGCACGTTGGGCCTGCGAGAAGATCACGGATGAGGAGATAGAGGTTCTCGAAGAAAATGTTTACATTTCCGATTTTCATATCGGAAAAAAGCATTACGAAACGATAGTCGAGCTGGACAGCCAGTTCCACGAGACCATATACAAGGCATCCGGAAGCAAGATCCTCGAGCATCAGCTTTCCACCTACCATCACTATGTAGAGAGGATAAGAAAGATATCCCTCGGACGTGAGGAGAGGGCAAAGAAATCAAACGAAGAGCATGCCGGCATTCTTGAGGCCATTAAGAGCAGGAACGGCGATCTGGCCGAAAAGCTTGCACACGAGCACATTATCTCGACCATAGCAAACCTGAATAAACAGGGTCTGTAAAGGCATAAGTATAAAGGAGCGGAGAAAGACCGTTCCTTTATTTTTTTTGATTGTATAATTGGGCAAAAAATAGTAAAATATTGTCTAGGTATATGCTTAAAGTGGGTTTCTTTGAGATCAACACATAATCAGCTGCAAGGGGAAGATACGGAGGCAGAATGAAAGCAGTCAGACTAACAATAGCAGTAGCGTTCATAATGATCAGCGCTTATGCGTTCTTCAGTATCGGAATGCTCGGCAAGCATGAACCGATTAAACAGTATGTGCTTTCCGAAAACTGGACGATTGAAGACAAAGGCGTGAGGCTGAACGACGTCGATCTTTTCGACTATAAAGCCATGAACGTTCTGAAGGGTGAGGTCATCACTCTCACGAACACGCTCCCGGATTGCGGTATCCCCGGAGCGGTGATGATCACTGACAACAGGCTTGCGGCGCTTGAAGTGTATCTTGACGGTGAACTTATTTATGCATCCGGAACGGAGGCTTTCGAAAAGGGCAGGCTTGTGGGCTACGGCAGACACATCATCAAATTGCCTGTGGGATATGAAGGCAAGGAAATAAAGATAGTTCACAAGGCGGGAGAGAACAACGGTATCGGAACGATCATGGCACCGACGATCATGCCTGCGGCAGAAGCAACATTTTATCTTCTAAGAAAGAGCTTCATACCCGGCGCGGTTTCCATAACCGGCATGATCATTGGCCTCAGCATGATCGGTGTCGCAGTTGTATATATTTCGGAAAACAAATTTATAAAGCAGATGCTGTACATAGGTTTTTTCAGTTTCTTTATAGGTATTTGGTCAAGTTGCGACCATGATGTGATACTGCTGATCAACGGGAATTATCAGGTGAAGACGATATCCGAGTACGTTGCGCTTTATATCGCGCCGATCTTCGTTTTTGCCTATTATTGGTCAAAGATAAAAGAAAAAGCCACCTACGGTGAGAAGGTGGCTTACAGATCGATCCTCATCGGATATTGCGGACTGACGACCGTAACACTTATCCTTCAGACGTTCAACCTCTATCACCTTACCTCAATGGTACGTGTTCAGCACGCCGGCATACTTATTATGATCGCCTATATCCTTGTGGGTTTTGTGAGATCCTTGATCAACAGGGAAAGAGATATGCTGACGTTCTATATAGGCGTTGTTGCCCTGGGACTTTGCGGCTTTCTGGATATTGTTCGCTTCAATATGCTCACATATTCATCCAACATTAACGGAAGTTTTGACGGAATAACATATGTGGGCGGTGCTATACTGATCATCACGATGGTCATGGACTTCGCCGACGAAATGTCGAACAAAGTGCGTCAGTCGAGCGAGATCGAGCTATACGAGCAGATGGCAAACAGTGATTTCCTCACAGGACTTGCCAACAGAAGACAGTGCGAACTTGTATTCGATGAGATAGATCAGGAAGATTCCGATTATGCGGTCATAGCATTCGACCTTAATAATCTTAAGACTGTTAACGACAAATACGGACATACTGTCGGAGACAAGCTCCTTAAGGATTTTGCGGATGTTTTGAAGAGCATATTTGACAGCGTTGCCACTATCGGAAGGACCGGCGGTGATGAGTTCCTTGTGATCATACGCCATTCCGATATTCTGAATCTTGACCAGATGCTGGCGAGACTCGACGAAAAGATCGAGTCCGTGAACAGGAAGAAGAGGGAATACAAGATCAGCGCGGCACGCGGTGTCTGCACGAAGAAGGACAACAAAAAGAATGTCCGCCTTGCTTATCGTACAGCGGATCAGAGAATGTATGAGAATAAGATCCAGATGAAAGCGGACATGAAAGGAAAGCAGTCATAATGGACTATTATATGGACAGGATAAGAGGAATACTTAATATTTTGGATGCGGAGAGGCGCAGCAACAAACGCCCCGTTACTTCCGTATTCAAGCGTGATATTGGGTATGGAGAAAGAGAAGATTGCTTTAGTGACAGGGGAGAATGGACTGAATTCGGACGAAGCGAGACCTGGGGAGGAACCGAAACTCATGCTGCCTTCAGGACGAAGATCGTTATCCCCAAGGAATTTGCTGGAAAGAGAGTGGCCGTTACCCTGAACACCGGCGCCACCGATATCTGGAACACGGACAATCCCCAATTCCTTGTATATGTGAACGGTAAGATCGTTTGCGGACATGACATGAATCACAACGAAGTGATCCTCTGCTCTGACGCCGTTCCCGGTACAACTTACGATTACGGACTATATGCTTACTCCAACGGAGCGTCCGCCAGCGATTTCCTTATCCTTGATATGGCGGCTGTCGAAGAAGACGTTGAAGAACTTTATTATGACATAAAGGTGCCCTACGAGATCGCCGGCCTTATGAGAGAGACGGACAAGCTCCGGACCGAATATCTCCATGCGCTGAACGATGCCGTTTCGATCCTGGATCTTCGGGACAGAGGATCGGTTGCCTTTCATGCTTCCGTAAAGGCGTGTGACGAATACGTTAAGAAATACATTTATTCGGATAAATACAGCGTTATCGAAAAAGACCCGATCTCGAACGTTACCGTTTCGAGCGTGGGACATACACATATAGATGTGGCATGGAAATGGCCTTTGCGCCAGACAAGAGAAAAAGCTTTAAGGAGCTTTTCGACGGTTCTGTACGAAATGGACATGTTCCCCGAATTCAAGTTCATGTCGAGCCAGCCGCAGTTATATGAGTTTGTGAAGGAAGAAAGCCCTGAAGTCTTTGAGAGGATCAAGGAAAGAGTCAGGGAAGGCAGATGGGAGACCGAAGGCGCGATGTGGCTGGAAGCCGATTGCAACCTTGCTTCCGGAGAATCCCTCATCCGTCAGATAATATTCGGCAAGAAGTTCTTCAGAGACGAATTCGGCATCACTGACAACAGAGTAATGTGGCTTCCGGATGTTTTCGGCTACAGCGCCGCCATGCCCCAGATACTTAAGAAGAGCCGTGTTGATTATTTCATGACGACCAAGATCGGCTGGAACGAATATAACCAGATCCCCAACGATACGTTCATGTGGAAGGGAATCGACGGTACTGAGATACTTACCTATTTTATCACGACCAAGGATTACATCACTTACCCTGAGCTGAACAAAAAGAAGACCTCCGAGACCACCTACAACGGACGTCAGAATGCAAATCAGATCATGGGATGCTGGCAGAGGTATCAGAACAAAGACATAAACGACGATGTGCTGACCTGCTTCGGCTATGGTGACGGCGGCGGCGGAGCTACGGTTGAGATGCTTGAAGAGAGCAGAAGACTTGCACAGCATCTTCCGGGATGTCCCACGGTCAAGAACAGTCATGTCCGCGAATTTTTCGAAGGACTTGAGAAACGCCTTGAAGGCAAAAAAGTGCCGAAGTGGAACGGCGAACTCTACCTCGAATACCACCGCGGCACATATACCTCCATGGCTCGGAATAAGAAATATAACCGTAAGTGCGAAATAAGGAACCAGGATGCCGAGAGTTTTGCAACCTATGCTTATCTTTCGGGACTCACGGAGAAATATCCCTTCGAGGAACTTAAAAAATGCTGGAAGATCGTGCTTCTGAACCAGTTCCACGACATCCTTCCCGGTTCCTCCATCGAGGACGTTTACACGGATTCCCTCAAGCAGTACCTTGAAGCCTGGGACATTGAAGACGAGATGATCGCAAAGTCCCTTGTGAAACTCGCTTCCGGTAACGATGCGACGGGGAACTACGGATATTCCGACAAAGAGGAACTCCTTACCGTATTTAACAACACCTCTTTTTACAGGAATGAAGTCATTGTAACGGAAGGCCGTGTCGAAGTCCTGGATGTATCGACGGGACGCAGGCTTCCCGCTCAGTACAATAAAGACGGCAATACTGTATGGTTTGCCGAGGCGCTTCCTCCCAAGGGCTATAAGACTTTCGCCGCAAGACATGCGGAAGACGTGGCTGCGTTTACACCTATTGATATTCTTGCTGATGAGAAGACCAGACATGTTTTTGAAACACCCATTTACAGGATCTGCTTCAATGCCGACATGGAGATCGCATCTCTTTACGACAAGGAAAACGGCAGGGAAGTGTTAAAGAGAGGGCAGACGGGCAACGCCCTTGTTTGCTTCGAGGATATCCCCAAGGAGTATGACGCCTGGAACATCGACGCTTATTATACCGAGAAAAAATGGGCTGTCCGTGACACGGTTTCCGCGACCCTTACCGAAAACGGTCCTGTCCGCACGGTTATCAGAGTGGAGAGGCGTTTTAATAAGTCCTTCATCCGTCAGGATATCATATTGTACAACAGCCTGCGTCGTATCGACTTTAAGACTGAAGTCGACTGGAACGAGTCGCAGATGCTCCTAAAGACATTTTTCCCTTTCGATGTCATTGCCAATAAAGCGAGCTATGATATCCAGTACGGTAATGTCGAAAGACCGACCCATGAGAATACCAGCTGGGAACAGGCTAAATTTGAAGTTTGTGCTCACAAGTGGGCAGATGTATCCGAAAACGGCTACGGTGTATCCCTGATGAACGACTGCAAATACGGATATTCCGCTCACGAATCGACCCTTGCCTTAACCCTTCTTAATGCAAGCATTTTCCCCAATCCCAATACG
>JAEEGL013873560.1_pt1 | contig 14475 bp, 11 predicted proteins | sample 9134231 | NCBI WGS metagenome assembly JAEEGL01 (sample SAMN16246548, study PRJNA631951) | gut metagenome | biome: gut microbiome; feature: rumen; material: fiber-attached | host: Bos | place: Iran: Karaj | collected 2018-10
ATTGTTTTAATATGGTCATGTTCAACAAAATTATTAATATAACCTAAAATATCGATAACATCTACATTAGCACGCTCTAAATCATCAAAGCAAAGAATTTTATCATCTGTTGAGAAAAATGCGCCATAGTCAACCTTATCGCCATTATTAGTAACACCAAAAAAGTTAGCCATATTTAAACCAGTTTTAGCATACTCTGGTATATTTTGTTCATCATGACTATCCATATATTTTTTAAGATTTTTATCCATTAATTGTGTTGTTTCAATAAAAATCTTTTTACTAATATCGTCAAGATTGCTAATACCATACAAACTCATATAAATTGTAGTATATTTTTTGCCATTGATTTGCATGCTTTCAATTTTATTCTTTATTTTATGATTCCAGAAATATGTTTTACCACTACCCCATTCACCATTAATCATAATAGCGTAGTCGGTATAGTCGGCACGAACATAATCTAGGATACTGTCTACCAAATCTTCCATACTTTCTCCAGTCGTTCAAATAAAAATACTTCATCTGTGCAATTTTATTTCGATAAAAAGCTCAGTCGAGTATCCACATACACTCCTTCGCTTTTTTCTTATAAAATTACACATCTAAATCATTTTTATTTGAACTAATTATTATAAATATCGCGGGCAACTGTTAAAACAAAAATCTTATTAACTCCTGATTTTTGTAGAACATTAACACATTCATTTACTGTTGCACCTGTTGTGTAAATATCATCAAGTAAAACAATATTTTTATTCTTTATTAATTGCTTATCACAATCTGTTATATAATATGCTCCTTTAACATTTTGCATACGTTCTTTTTTAGTAAGTTTAGCTTGTTGTTTAATCCCTTCTTTTTTATGCAAAATATTATAGCATTTTATTCTTTTTAAGCATGTATTATTTTGCCAATTTAAATAAAAATTTTCTTTAATTCTTTTATTAAGTTCAAACGCTAAAAGCTTTGATATTACATAGGTTTGATTGTATCCTCTATCCTTTTGTTTAGACCTACTCATCCCTACTGGTATGATTATATCATAAAATAATAATTTGCCAATTATTTTTTCACTTTTTAATATTTCTGAAACAAAAAAATGCGAAATAAAAGGTGATTCAAAAAACTTGAATTCAATCATCAATTTTCGAATCACCCCATCATATTTAAATAAATATCCTAAATCATATTTTGATTTTTTAATTATTATTGGATTTAATAAACTACTTAATTCTTTTTCACATTCTGTGCAAATCCAATCCTTAGCTAATTTTCCACATAGAACACAACATGGTGGAAAAACCAAATCTAATACTTTTTCTAACATAATTAATTATACTACAACATTAGAAAAAATCCTTTATTTGCACAATATTTCTTCTGCTTGTTTTACTTGCTCTCTAGTTGGAATTGGTGTATTTTCTAATGGATACTCTAAACCTAGTTCTATCCACTTTTGTTTTCCTAAATTGTGATAAGGAAGAACTTCAACCTTTTCTACTGTTTTTAAGTCATTAATAAACTCACGTGTTTTTATTAAATCAAATTTATCATCAGTAATACCTGGAACCAATACTTGCCTTATCCACATTGGTTTATTTATACTTGATAAATATTTTGCTAAATCTAATTCATTTTTATTAGATAAACCTGTTAAATCAATACACTTTTTTTCATCAATATGTTTAATATCTAATAAAACCAAATCTGTATATTTTAATAATTCCTTTATTGTATTATTAAGTGCTAGACTTCCTGCTGTATCAATTGCTGTATGAATATTATTCTCTTTTAATTTTTTAAATAATTCTATTAAAAAATCTGCTTGTAGAAGAGGCTCTCCTCCACTAATAGTAACTCCCCCATTTGATTCATCAATAAATGGTTTAGCACGTAATATTTTATCTACGACTTCTTTTACTGAATATTCTTCTCCTGCATTTATTTCCCAAGTATCTCGATTATGGCAAAATTTACATTTTAATGGACAACCTTGCATAAATACCACATAGCGAATACCTGGACCATCTACAGTACCAAAGCTTTCAAAAGAATGAATTCTACCTTTTATTTGTTCCAAATTACACCTCTTAATTATTATTATATTTAAATACTACCACGAATCATGCTATTATTCAACCATATTTTATATAATAAAAGCTAAAATTTTTACTCTTTAATATAACATCGTTTTCTTTATAATAAAACCATAAAATTTGTTTAATTAAATAGCATTATTTTTAGAATAACTATTGAAATTATTTGTTTTTTACTATACTATTTTTATATATTTTTACAAAGGTGAAAAAAATATGAGAAAGAATCAAAAACTTAATCAACATGGTATTACATTAATTGCATTAGTAATTACAATTATTATATTACTTATTCTAGCAGGTGTTGCTATATGGGGTGGTATTGGATCACAAGGTGTTTTATCTAGAGCATCAGAAGCTGTTACTAAATATACTACTGCAGCCGAAGAAGAAAGTAAAATGGATATTCAATTAACTCCAGAAATTGAAGCTCTATTACCAGATGGAACAAAAATGACATTTACTCTTAAAACATTAAAAGATTATATTGGTAAATCAATCAAAAATTTCAATACATCTACTGCTTTACCTACTGGAACAGAATTTATAATTAATACTTCAGCAACATATAAACTATACTTTATTGATACAGAAAACAAATATGGTGATGGCGCTGGAACTATTTACTTAAAAGCAGATCAACTAGAAACAGCAGCAAATCAACAAAAGAGAATTGCTGACTTATTAAATCAAGGTAATTTTGAAAGATCTTTAATCAAAAAATTTAATCCTTCACTTTATAAAGAAGGAGTTACTTCACCTGACCCAAATAATACTGGTATGAAAAAAGCAGTTTGCTTATTAGACCCAGAAATCTGGAATGGATTAATAGAAGATACTAATCCACTTAAAGACAGTATCAATTATGTAATCGGGGCTCCTAGTCTTGAATTATTAATAGATAGTTATAATTCTTTTTACAATTTAACTGATGAAAATCAAGCATTTGGCTCAGCAAGAAATGCAGAGTCACCAAGAGTTAAACTATTCTATCAATATCCTAGAGGAAATAATACTAATGGTTATTATGTTGCTCCTAAGAAAAACGCAGCAGAAAATAATAAATTTGGTGAATATACAGATGATTATACTTTAATGCCTTATGATGTAACAAAATATAATGAAGCTAATCTTTTCGATTTATTCTATCCAACAAATAAGAATACATCTTATTACATATCTTCTCCATCAGCTAAATCAAATTCTAATTGCATGAGAGTTTTAGGAAACAATGGTGGATTTATTTCATACGATTATCAAACAGCAAGCTTTTGCCCAATCGTTTCTTTAAAAACAGGCGCAGAACTTGAATATGATGAATAAATAATAATATAAAACAAAAGCGTGAATTCATTTGAATTCACGTTTTTTTATATCTTATTTATATTCTTTCATGTATTGTTCTATTAATAACATCTAATTGTTGTTCACGAGTTAATTTAACAAAGTTAACTGCATAACCACTTACTCTTATTGTAAGTTGTGGATATTTTTCTGGATGATCCATTGCATCTATTAATAGTTCTCTATTAAATACATTTACATTAATATGATGACTCATTTGAACAAAATATCCATCTAACAATGATACTAAATTGTTTGCTCTTGCCTCTTCTTCTTTTCCTAATGCTTCTGGAGTAATAGCAAAAGTATAACTAATACCATCTTCAGATTCTCTATATTGTAATTTTGCAATAGAGTTTAGAACTGCAACTGCACCATTTTTATCACGTCCATGAATTGGGTTAGCACCTGGTCCAAATGGAGCTCCTGCTCTTCTACCATCTGGAGTATTTCCTGTTGCTTTTCCATAAACAACATTTGAAGTAATTGTTAAAATACTCATTGTTGGTTTACTATTACGATATGTTTTTTGTTGACGAAGTTTATCCATAAATACTTTTTGAATCATTACTGCCAAATCATCAACTCTAGAATCATCATTTCCAAATTTAGGATAATCTCCTTCTATTCTATAATCAACGATTAAACCTGTTTCATCTCTTACTGGATATACTTTTGCATATTTTATAGCTGATAAGCTATCTGCTGCAACTGATAAACCTGCAATACCACATGCCATAGTACGTAAAATTTCTACATCATGTAAAGCCATTTCATAGCTTTCATATGCATATTTATCATGCATATAATGAATTATGTTTAAAGCATTAATGTAAATCATTGCAACATAACCCATCATATCTTTATATCTGCTCCAAACCTCATCAAAATCTAATGGTCCATCACCTTGGATTGGGCTATATAAGAATGTAACTTGCTCTCCTGTCATTTCATCACGGCCACCATTTAAAGCATATAATAATGTTTTAGCTAAATTAGCACGTGCACCAAAGAATTGCATTTGTTTACCAATACGCATAGCACTTACACAGCAAGCAATTCCATAATCATCTCCCCAATAATCACGCATTAAATCATCATTTTCATATTGAATACTACTTGTTTTAATACTCATTTTTGAGCAATATTTTTTAAATGTTTTAGGTAAATTACGTGCCCAAAGTACTGTTAAATTTGGCTCTGGACTTGTTCCCATAGTATCTAATGTGTTTATTACTCTATAAGAATTTTTAGTAACCAATGTTCTTCCATCAGTTCCCATACCACCAATACTTTCAGTAACCCAAACTGGATCACCACTAAATAGCTCATTGTATTCTGGTGTACGTAAAAATCTAACCATTCTTAATTTCATAATAAAATGATCCATTAATTCTTGTGCTTCTTCTTCAGTTATTACACCATTTTGTAAATCACGTTCAATATAAATATCTAAGAATGTAGATGTTCTTCCTAAACTCATAGCAGCACCATTTTGTTGTTTAACAGAACCTAAATATCCAAAATATAACCATTGAATAGCTTCTTTTGCATTTCCTGCAGGTCTTCCTATATCAAAACCATAACCTTTTGCCATTTCTTTTAATGCTTCTAGAGCCTTAACTTGCTCGGCTAATTCTTCTCTTTGTTGGATAATTTCATTACTCATCCAACTTGAACGACAATTATTAAAGTTATATTTTCTTTCTTCAATTAGAATATCAACACCATATAATGCTACTCTTCTAAAATCGCCAATTATTCTTCCACGACCATATCCATCAGGAAGTCCTGTTAGTAATTTATTCTTACGAGCGGCTCTAATTTCTGGAGTATATACTTCAAAAACACCATCATTATGAGTTTTACGATAGTTATGATAAATATCTTCTATTTTTTCAGATACTTTATAACCATATGCCTCACATGACTTTTCAACTATTCTAATACCACCTTCTGGCATTATTGCTCTTTTTAAAGGTGCATCTGTTTGTAGACCTACTATTTGTTCTAATTTTTGATCAATATATCCAGGCTTAAAAGCATTTACATTACTTGCAACATCAGTTGCAACATCTAATACGCCCTTTTTACGTTCTTTTTCAAATAAATCTAAAACTTTTTTCCAAAGCTTTTTAGTACGCTCTGTTGGACCTACTAAAAAAGATTCATCTCCTTCATATGGAGTATAATTCTTTTGAATAAAGTCTCTTACATCGATTAAATTAGACCATCTTCCTGGCGTAAAGCCTTTCCATTCTTCTTTCATTTCTCTCATGATAAACCTCCTGATGCTTAAAACACGTGATTTTCAGCAATTATAATTTGTTATTTTATACAATAATAAATATTAATAGTTCTCTGCTTTAATTTCAAAATATGATTTTGGATGATTACATACTGGGCAAACTTCTGGGGCATTTGAACCAATTACAATATGACCACAGTTACGGCATTTCCAAATTCTATCACCATCTCTAGAAAATACTAATCCATCTTCAATATTTCCTAATAACTTTTTATATCTCTCTTCATGTTCTTTTTCAATTTTTGCAACTGCTTCAAATAAATAAGCTATTTTATCAAAGCCTTCTTCTTTAGCTACTCTTGCAAACTCAGGATACATTTCTGTCCATTCATAGTTTTCGCCATTTGCAGCATCTTTTAAATTTTCTTCTGTACTTGGTACTTCACCATCATGAAGTAATTTGAACCAAATTTTAGCATGTTCTTTTTCATTTAATGCTGTTTCTTCAAACATTGCAGCGATTTGCTCATATCCATCTTTTTTTGCTTTTTTTGCATAATATGAATATTTATTACGAGCTTGTGATTCTCCAGCAAAAGCAGCCATTAAATTTTGTTCTGTTTTTGATCCTTTTAATTCCATTTTTACCCCATTTCTACTGCCTTTACAAGCAGTTTAAAAATTATATTTTTAAAATATTTTGAACAATTTTTAAGAACTAAAATTATTATACATATAATAATTTTATATTCAATTACAATTGTATTAAAAAGGTGCAATAGCAACTTTTTAATATTTTTGCAACAAAAAGAATATGCTTTGTAAGTAGGCATATTTCAAGTAATATCGGCATATTCTATCTTCTTTTGTTATAAAATTTTTATTTATTTTTGTTATTAAACAACAATCTTTATTTGAATAATTATTATATTACTTCAAAAATATTATAAATCTGGATCTATTAATCTTTCACCAGGCTTTTCTAATAATTCTGGTTTATTTAAGTATTTGCAAAGTTTTCTAAAACTATTTGCATAATAATATCCATCACAAATACGTTCATCACCAACAAAAGCTAAGTTAATACATCTTTCTTCTACTATTTTATCATCTTCATAAATTAAGCTTTTTTTACGTTTTCCCATAGCAAAGAACATACTTGTAGTTCCAAAATTATAAATATGATGATAAATACTATTAATTCCAATTGAAGCAACATCAGTAATATAGCAACTTGTATGGAATGGGCTTGCCTTAATAATTGCTTTTGGGCAATGGCCATGTTTATCAAGCCACATTAAAAGATTAATTACAACTTTATAAATACCAGTAGGAATTTTTCCTAAAGTTGCAGCTGTTTTATCTGTTCCTGTAACATCATCATTTCCTTTACCTTTACATTTTTCTATTTCTTTTCTAAGCATATCTCTTACTTCGAAAATTGTTTCTGTTCCTGTAAATTCTGGTTTAATTGTACTATCATCTGATTCATCTGATAAACTTTGTTTAATTGTTAAACTAATAGTCATTATATTTCTTGCATATAATCTTCCGTTAATTACAAAACGATTTAACTTTGGTCTTTCTGCTATAATTCTAACTACTGCTGCATATAAGATATCTAAATATGTAAATTTTTCACCCTTTTTGTCCATTTTTTTAATGTATTCATCCATTTTATCTACAACAATATCTTGATTGAAAAAGACTTGGCTGTCAACTCTATCCTTCATTAGGCAAGCCATTGCTTTAAGTTCATATGATGCCTTTTTTACTTCTTTACCATCAGATCTATGTCCGAACATAAAAACCTCCAAATAAATCTTGTATTCATTCTTAGATTATCTATTTTTCGAAAACATTATATATCATTTTGATAAAAAACACAAGGAAAAAATATAGCTTTTAACAAAAATACATATATCTTAGAAACTACTAAATAAAACAATCCTTCGCCTTATTAATAAACGAAGGATCATTCTATAAAACATTATATTAATAACTGTTAAAAGATAGATTAAATAAAAATTTTATACTCTCACTCGAAGAGATGAATTCAGGCATTCTCTTGTAACCAGTCTAAAACATCTTTCTTCATAAAGCTTCCATTAATTCGAATGCCACCCATAAAATCAATATATGGATACTGTTTTTTCAAACTTTTGTAGCTTTTTTCATAGCCTTGGGCTCCACTAGTAACGAATACATATACTCTTTTTCCTACCAAATTATTCTGCTCTAAAAAAGTATGTACAATATTTGGAGCTTGATTCCACCATACTGGAAATCCTAATACTATTTTATCATACTTATCAGGGTCATCAATTCGTTTTGTAACTGGTGGTCTAAAAGTCTTACTATCAATCTCCTTTCGCGCTCTACTAGTATTACTTGGCCATTTTAAATCTTCAGCTGTATACTTATAAACGGGGTCAATCTCAAACAAATCCCCTTTTACAAGCTCTGCTATATCCTCCGCTGTTCTTTTTGTTGCACCTGTTGCGGAAAAGTAACTAACTAAAATCTTACACAATTTTACCAACTCCCAACATAAAAAAATAGCAACTAGATAGTGATGTGTATCACTTCTAATTGCTTTTTTGCAACCTATCTTTTATGATTTATTTTTATCATAAAATTCAATTTTTGTCAAATAAAAATATTAATATAAATTTATCATTTTATATAAAAAAGCAATGAAAAACTCATTGCTTTTTATTTATATTAATTTAATGATGTTACTACATATGTTCCATTTGTATTTTCAATATAACCTGCACCACTTCCAATACCTTGTTTAGATAAATCAACTGTTCCAAGAATATTAGAAGCAATTCCTAATGCAGAAGCAACATTTAATGATTTTTTACTCTTATATGTATTATTTGAAGAATAAAGTGTATTAACATAACTTAATTTTGATGCTGTACCTTGATTTACAGATTTTATTAATTCAAAATGATCAAAGTTTGTTCGTTCTGCTCCATATTTTCCAGAATTAGAATATCTAGCAGGTTTTATGCCACATTGAACATAAATTGGACATTGATTTAATCCATTACTATATGATGTACCATCTGTATATCTATTACCATTAAAAGCATAAACTTTTGCACTTGTATTTACTTTAACATTTCCACCATCTCCAGCTTCTCCACCATCTCCTGCTCTATGAGTATTTCCCCAAGCACCTTGTCCACCATATCCTCCAAAACAAGTAACAGCTCTATTTACGCCTTTATCATCGACTTTTGGTGCTCCAGAAAAATATCCTCCTCCATTCCACCAATCATGCTCTGTATTATCATTTGTTACAGAAGCTAAACCATTTTTAGATTGATAATTTGAGTTTTCAGGAGATCCGCCAGAAAAGCCTCCGCCTCCTGCACAACATGTTGCACCTGCAGCTCCTGCACCACCGCCTCCAATTCCTGCTGCTGGATATCCTCCACCACCAGTAGCATCATTTAATGTAGGTGAGCTTTGTCCACCTGAGCCTCCGCCTCCACCATAAGCATAAACAGTTAAACTATTATGGATATTGATATCTCCTGCATCTTCACCTTTTTTACCACTAGCACCAACTCCTGTTTTCCATGAACCACCATCTCCACCATTTCCACCTATTCCAGCACCAGCTCCTCCACCTCCAGCGCCACCATTTTCAGCACCACTAGGAACACCTCCTGTACCAGCATTTCCACCATAGGCTTTTAGAGTTCCTGTACCATATAAATTCAATGTTGCTCCTTTAGGTACATGTATTCCAGCATATGCTCCTGTACCTGGTGTAGTTACATCAGCATCTCTACCATAACTTGAGTTTACCTCAACATTATTAAATACATAAAGGTTAAGTGTTGCTCCTACTTCTAAATCTATTGCACTTCTATCTAATGGTTTACCATTAACATCTCTTCCTGAGTTATCAACTGTCATAGGTTGTGCAATTTTTATAGTTATTGGATCTCCTGCAGGAATTTTAAAATCAAAGTTATTTCCTGCTAATGATTCTATTATTAAATATGTTGTGCCTGATGAAAAACTAAAACCACTTCCTTGTTTTTCTTGAAGAGTATTTTGAGTTACAAGTATAGAAGGTTTTCTTTCTTCCATTCTTTCAGCAACTGACTCTGTATTAAGCATGGCTGAAATATTTGCATCAATATCTTCTGAAACATAAAAAGTGTTTGATTTTGTTTCATCTTCCTTCCACTGGAAATTTTCTCCATCTTTTTGTATATAAACAATTTCACCATCTGTGGAAGAAATAAAGTTGTCTATCTTATCATTTTTTACCAATTCTAAAAGATATTGACTTAGACCATCTTCTTCGTCAACATATCTACTATTATGAAATCCTATTAAAGATTCTTCTAATTTTTCTTTTATTAAAACTCTTTTAGATAATTCCTTTGTTTTTGCGGTTTCTCCAAGAATACCATCTTCACCTATTGCAGCATTAATTGAAACTGCTGCTAATATAATCATTATAATAATTGTTACAACTAAAGCTAATAAGGTGATTCCTTTATTATTATTCTTCTTATACATATCTTCCCTTTCTTTTGTACGCTTTTATATATTTTTTATCTAAATATTCATACTATTATTTAATCAATTAATCTAAAATATTGTCAAGTTTATTTATGTATTTGTAATATATAAATTTCATTTTAATACAATAAAAAAATGCATATAAATATGCATTTTAGGTCTGATTGAATTATTTATTAAATCACTGGAATTATTTTCCAATGATTTAAGTCTATTGAATTTAACTTTAATCCACAATTTTCAAATTTAGGTCCAACAATTTTTACTATATTTCTTCCAATTACTTTTGCATATTGAATTATTTTAAATACATTTATATCCATATCTTTAATCAAAATATTAATGTAATTTTTAATCTCAAATTGAAGCATATTATTAAAATAATCAGCAATTTTATTAGTAGTTAATACTTTACTCATTTTTTGAATACTATTTATTAAAATATTACTATGTTCAACTTGTATATTGTATACCCCATCAACATAAAGCTTAACATGTAAATCATAAATATTATCAATTGCAAAAATAGCCCCATTTTGCTTAAATATAATATTTTTAGATAATTTACTTACATAGTATAGTTCAATATTATTATATATTCTGGATTCTTGAAAATAACTAAACATATAATCTTCATAATCATTACCAATATTCATAATATCACTAAACTTATGACACCCCTCTTCTACCAAAAAAACATCATTATTACTATTACTCATAACAACATTTTGGTCTTCATGAACAACTATTTTACTAGATGCTTTAAAACTCTCTTTAGGATATTTAATAGCTAAAATATTATTATCTAAATTTGTTTCAATAAGATTATTCATAAACTCGCCCTCCTATTATAAAAATATAATAGCCCGTTTAAAAAGCAAACAAATTTTTGTATAAATAATATAAACTATAAAAATACGTTTGTCAATATAAAAATAAAAATAGCTATACAAAATGTATAGCTATTTTTACTCGAGTATTTTAGTTTTTCCACAAAAAACATGTTTTTATTATAATCAGTTTTTCAACTTAATTATTATCTATTCATTCTACAGTTACTGATTTTGCTAAATTACGAGGTTTATCAACATCTAAACCTTTTTCTTTTGAAATATAATATGCAAATAATTGAAGTGGTATAATACTTAAAATTGGTGAAATAAATTTATTAACTTCTGGTATTTTTACTAGATAATCAAAATCATTATTTCCTAAATCTAAGTTAGTTACTGCAAATGTTTTAGATCCTCTTGCTTTTGTTTCTTGAATATTGCTAATTGTTTTTTCTGCTAATTTGCTATCTGTTAAAATAGTAACAACTAATGTACCATCTTCTATTAATGCTATTGGTCCATGCTTTAATTCACCTGATGCAAACGCTTCTGAATGAATATAACTTATTTCTTTTAATTTTAAACATCCTTCCATTACAGCTGCATAATCTATACCACGACCAATAAAATACATATCTTTATCATTCTTTACTTCTTTAGCAAAGCCATGTACTTTATCTTGACATTTTAAAGCTTCTTCTAATTTGCCTGGAATTTCAAGCAATTCTTGTTTTATTTCTTCAACTTGAGCATTTTCAACTTCTAATGTTTCTGCAAAATATAAAGCCAATACAACCAATAAAGCAACTTGTGATGTATATGCTTTAGTACTTGCAACTGCAATTTCTGGTCCTGCATGTGTATACATAGTATAATCTGCTTCTCTTGTTATACTACTTTCTAAAACATTACTAATTGCAATTGTTTTAGCACCTTTTTCGCGTGCTAATTTTAAAGCTGCAATTGTATCTGCTGTTTCTCCTGATTGACTTATAAAAATACATAATGTATTCTTATCTATCAAAGGATTACGATATCTAAATTCACTAGCAGGTTCTACTACTGTTTGAATATTGCAAAAACTTTCAAATAATGGCCTGCTTACAAGTCCTGCATGCATTGCTGTTCCACAAGCTACTAAGTAGATTCTACTAATATTACTTAAATCATTTTTATTAAAGTTTAATTCATCAACTTGAACTTTTTCACCTTTTACTATATGTCTTCCTATTGTTTCTTGTATTGCAGTTGGTTGTTCAAATATTTCTTTTAACATATAATCTTCATAACCACCTTTTTCAGCGGCTTCTGCAGATAATGCAATTTCTGTTAAATCTTTATTTTGCTTTTCTAAATCATTATCAAAAAATGTTATACTATCTTTTGTTAAAACAGCGATTTCATCATCATTTAACATATAGAATTTTTTAGTAAATCCTAATATTGGACTAATATCACTTCCAATATAATTTTCGCCATCTCCTTGTCCTATAACTAAAGGACTAGATTTTCTAGCAACAATTATTTTTTCAGGAATATAATCACTAATTATTTCTAGTGCATAACTTCCTTTAAGCATTTTAACAGTATCACGAACTGCATATAAAAATGCTAATTCATCATCATCTTCATTACTTTGATTTAATTCTTTAAAATGAAAATCAATTAAATTTGGTATTACTTCTGTATCTGTTTCAGATAAGAATTTATAACCATTATTTTTTAAGAAATCACGTAAAGTATCACAATTTTCAATGATTCCATTATGTACTACTGCAATATGATTACTATTATCCATATGAGGATGGCTATTAACATCACTTGGTTTTCCATGTGTTGCCCAACGCGTATGAGCAATACCAATATTTCCTTTTAAGCTTTTAGAAGAAAGAACTTCATCTAAATTTTTTACTCTTCCTTTTTGCTTAATACATTTTATGCCATCTTCTTCTAAAGTAGCGATTCCACTACTATCATATCCTCTATATTCTAGTTTATATAATCCATTTATTAATATTGGCTCTGCTTGTTTAGTTCCAATATATCCTACTATTCCACACATTTTTCTGTCCTTTCCTGCAAGCAAAACATGTGCTTGTCATGCCATTTTATGTGATAAATTTATACTATATTATTGGAAATACTACGTTTTTTCTGTGAAAATTATGTGAAATATACTATAAATCATAAAATAAAAAAGAGTAGTTTTATACTACTCTCTTTATTTTATTTAACATATTCATCTATTATATTCCAAACAGCGTCAAAATAAATTTTGCGCTCACTTGAAAATGGTAATATAGTTGAATAACTTATTCCTAAAAATTGTTTAATACGTTCAACCTCGTCGTTTACTTTTGTAACTGCAATTTTATCTGCTTTATTGCAAACTACCATAAATGGCAAGTTTGTTTTTAAAATAAAATCATACATTAATTTATCATCAGCTGTTGGATTATGCCTAATATCTAATACTAGCACAATTAGACTAATATTATTACGTTTGGCTAAATATTCTTCAATAAATTTACCAGATGTAATTTTTTCTTCATGACTCATTTTACTATAGCCATATCCTGGTAAATCTACAAAATAAAAATCGCCATTATTAATATTATAAAAATTAATTTGCCTTGTTTTTCCTGGTGTATTACTTGTACGTGCTAAATTTTTACGATTTAGCATAGTGTTTACAAAGCTTGATTTTCCTACATTTGATTTACCTACCAAAACTATTTCTGGCTTATTGCCACTTGGATATTGTTTTGGTGATACGGCCGATATTTCAAAATCTGCATTTTTAATAATCATAACTATTATCCTTACAATTCAAAATTGACAAAAATGATTAAGATACGCATTTTTATAAGAAATAAATCGAAGGAATGTACTTTGTGTACTTGACTGAGATTTTTTCGAAATAAAAATGCGTAGATTGATTATTTTTGTTAATTTTTTGGTTTTAGTACTGTTGTGCCGCCCATATAAGGTTGCAACACCTTTGGAACTTTAACACTGCCATCTTCTTGATAATTATTTTCAAGAACTGCAATAAGTCCTCTTGGACTTGCAACTACTGTATTATTTAAAGTAGTTACATAGTAATTTCCATTTTCACCTTTAGCACGAATTCCTAAGCGACGTGCTTGTGCATCACCTAAAGTTGAACAACTTCCTACTTCAAAATACTTTTGTTGACGTGGACTCCATGCTTCTACATCACAAGATTTAACTTTTAAATCAGCTAAATCGCCACTGCAACATTCTAATGTACGAACTGGAACATCAAAATTACGGAATAATTCTACTGTGTATTGCCACATTTTATTGTACCAATCCATACTCTCTTCAGCTTTACATAGAACTATCATTTCTTGTTTTTCAAATTGATGTA
>JAEEGL015237380.1_pt1 | contig 14475 bp, 11 predicted proteins | sample 9134231 | NCBI WGS metagenome assembly JAEEGL01 (sample SAMN16246548, study PRJNA631951) | gut metagenome | biome: gut microbiome; feature: rumen; material: fiber-attached | host: Bos | place: Iran: Karaj | collected 2018-10
CCTATCGGCGGCCACATTGCTATTGCCGACGGTCAGGAAGTGAAAGCTGGTGATGTGCTCGTCAAGATACCTCGTGTCATCGGTGGTGGTGGTGACATCACCGGTGGTCTGCCTCGTGTAACAGAGCTGTTCGAGGCTCGCAACCCGAGCAACCCTGCAACTGTAGCCGAAATCGACGGTGAAGTGACGATGGGCAAGTTGAAGCGTGGCAACCGTGAAGTTATCATCACGCCTCGTCTCGGTGGCGAAGAGGCCATTAAGAAGTACCTCATCCCCGCTAACCGCCAGATTCTGGTGCAGGAGAATGACTACGTTCGTGCCGGCACGCCGCTTTCCGACGGAGCTATCACGCCAGCCGACATCCTCTCCATCAAGGGTCCCACAGCCGTGCAGGAGTACATCGTGAATGAGATTCAAGACGTTTACCGCCTTCAGGGTGTGAAGATTAACGACAAGCACTTCGAAGTTATTGTTCGTCAGATGATGCGCAAGGTGCAGATTGACGATGCCGGCGACACACGCTTCCTCTCTCAGCAGGTAGTCGATAAGCTCGAATTTGCTGAGGAGAACGACAACATCTGGGGTAAGAAAGTGGTCGTTGACTGCGGCGAAAGCGAGAATATGCAGAACGGACAAATCGTGACGGCTCGCCGTCTGCGCGATGAGAACTCCATGCTCAAGCGCCAGGACAAGAAGATTGTCCAGGTGCGCGATGCACGTCCCGCAACGTCCAAGCAGATTCTGCAGGGTATCACCCGTGCGGCATTGCAAACCAGCAGCTTCATCTCCGCTGCCTCCTTCCAGGAGACGACAAAGGTGCTCAACGAAGCTGCTATCAACGGCAAGACCGACTACCTGGAGGGCATGAAGGAGAACGTCATCTGCGGACACCTCATCCCTGCCGGTACAGGTCTGCGCGAGTTCGACAAGATTGTCGTTACCAACCGCGAGGACTACGACCGCACCCTTGCCAACCGCAAGACCTTGCTCGACTACGTTGACGGAATCTATTAAAGAATAGTCTATAACGCGGAAAGGGGCAGACTGACCCAAAAAGCGCCTCAGCCCGTATAACTTGTGCATGTGCGCCCGTGCATCCTTATATATATAGTTAGGATGCACGGGCGCACAGCATTTACATACAACATGATGGCTGTTGATTGTCGTTGGCAATTTGGCGTTTCGAGGAAAGCTTAAGGTGTTTGCTCCAGTCGCTTAACCGACATGGACGAATCGGTTAACCGACTGAGGCAAATCGGTGTGCCGACTTTTGAGCAAGGGCGTGCCCCTGACTGAAATTTTGTCAGTCGTGGCAGATAATATGACTTGGTGCGTGCGTTTGGCACGCACTTTGTATATATGTAGGTGGAATGTTTAACCATTAAAATAAATAAATCAATGAACGTAAAACCATTGGCAGACCGCGTGCTTATTGAGCCCGCACCTGCAGAGACAAAGACAGTAGGCGGCATCATCATCCCCGATACCGCAAAGGAAAAGCCCTTGAAGGGCACAGTTATCGCCGTTGGTGGCGGCACGAAGGACGAGGAGATGGTCCTCAAAGAGGGCGACCAGGTTCTCTATGGCAAGTACGCCGGCACGGAAGTGGAGATTGAGGGCAAGAAGTATCTCATCATGCGTCAGAGTGACGTGGTGGCAATCTTAAGTTAATAAAAGAAGTAAAACAGGAAGTAATAAAAGGAAGTAAAAATGGAAGTTAAGCACTTCGTGCTGGACGATACTTCGTTCCATGATAACTGTCGTCCTTTTTAACTCCCACGAGCGAAGCGAGTTAACTCCCACTTTAACTTCCATTTTAACTCCCAATTAAATTAATAAAGTCATGGCAAAAGATATTAAATTCAACCTCGAGGCCCGCGACCAGATGAAGCAGGGCGTTGACCAGTTGGCAAATGCAGTTAAGGTGACACTCGGCCCGAAGGGTCGCAATGTTATCATCGAGAAGAAGTTTGGCGCTCCTCAAATCACAAAGGATGGCGTCACAGTGGCAAAGGAAGTGGAGCTTGCAGACCCCTTCCAGAACGCAGGCGCACAGCTTGTTAAGAGCGTGGCCAGCAAGACTGGCGACGATGCAGGCGACGGCACAACAACCGCCACCGTACTGGCTCAGGCCATCGTGCGCGAAGGCTTGAAGAACGTGGCAGCCGGTGCCAACCCAATGGACTTGAAGCGCGGCATCGACAAGGCTGTCGCTGCTGTCGTTGAGAGCATCAAGAAGCAGTCAGAGCCAGTGGCTTCCGACTATCAAAAGATTGAGCAGGTGGCAACCGTCAGTGCCAACAACGACCCGGAGATAGGTAAACTCCTGGCCGACGCTATGCAGAAGGTCAGCAAGGACGGCGTCATCACCATTGAAGAGGCTAAGGGCCGCGACACCACCATCGGCGTTGTCGAGGGTATGCAGTTTGATCGTGGCTACCTCAGCTCGTACTTCGTGACCGACACCGAAAAGATGGAATGCGTCATGGAGAACCCCTACATCCTCATCTACGACAAGAAGATCAGTAACCTCAAAGACTTCCTGCCCATCCTGGAACCTGCTGTTCAGAGCGGTCGTCCTCTGCTCGTCATTGCAGAAGACGTGGATAGCGAGGCACTCACCACGCTTGTAGTGAACCGTCTGCGCACCCAGTTGAAGATTTGTGCAGTGAAGGCTCCTGGCTTCGGCGACCGTCGTAAGGCTATGCTGCAAGACATCGCCATCCTCACGGGCGGCCTCGTTATCAGCGAAGACACAGGCCTCAAGCTGGAGCAGGCAACCATCGATATGCTCGGCTCTTGCGACAAGGTGACAGTCAGCAAGGACAACACCACCATCGTCAATGGTCGCGGCCAGAAGGAACTCATCCAGGACCGCATCAACCAGATTAAGAATGAGATTGCCAATACGACGAGCGACTACGACAAGGAAAAGCTTCAGGAACGTCTGGCTAAGCTCAGCGGTGGTGTAGCTGTGCTCTACGTTGGTGCTCCCAGCGAAGTTGAGATGAAGGAGAAGAAGGACCGCGTCGATGACGCCCTGTGTGCAACTCGTGCAGCCATCGAGGAAGGCATCGTGGCAGGCGGTGGTGTGGCTTACATCCGCGCTACGAAGTCTCTGGATGGCTTGACCGGAGAGAACGCTGACGAGACCACCGGCATCCGCATCGTTGAACGTGCCATCGAGGAACCCTTGCGCCAGATTGTCGAGAACGCAGGCTTGGAAGGCAGCGTCGTCGTGAACAACGTGAAGAACGAAAAGGGCGACTACGGCTACAATGCACGCGCCGACCGTTACGAAGACTTGCGTAAGGCAGGCATCATCGACCCCGCAAAGGTTGCACGTGTTGCCCTCGAGAACGCAGCCAGCATTGCAGGCATGTTCCTCACCACGGAATGTGTCATCTGCGAGGCTAAGGAAGACAAGCCCGAAATGCCGATGGGCGGTGCTCCAGGCATGGGCGGTATGATGTAAAGAACAAGCCTCACCCCATCCCTCTCCCAAGGATAGGGATACAATTAAGCCGCTTCGTCCGAAAGGATGAAGCGGCTTCTTCGTTATATAAGTTGTTGAGTTATCTTCTCTGGCGGCGGGCACTGACGCGGGGAGATGTGGCGGCAGGCGAGTCGCCTTTCTCCTTCTTGGCTGTGCTGTTTTCTGTCTTGGCCTTAGAGGAACTGCTGCTCAGGCGGGAAGACTTCTTCGCTGCCTTTCCTTCCTTTGCTGCCATCTCGGCATCCAGGCTGTCCTTTTTGGTGGTGTCGGGCAGGAAACCGTTGCCCCAGACGTTCTTCTTGAAGTCATCTATCTGTTTCTCGATGCGTTTCTGTTCAGCCACCATGTCGCTGTCGGTGGGGCAGTAGTTGGCAAGCACCTTGCCCTGCATGTTGTTGGTCTTGTAGATTTTACCTTCGTAGCGGTTCATGGCGAAGAAGTCATCTGCAGTCATGTTGGTGACGTTGTTCAGGTCGCTGGGCATCATGGGGAGCTTCGCGAGCCAGGGAGCAATGTCGTCGTAGTTGACCCAGAAGAGCGGGTAGGGCGTAGCATCGGTGCTAAACTCGTCTGCACCTCGCATGAGGATGGGGCAGAGGGCAGTCACCTTTGTTGTGAAAGTGCCGGTGCGCTGGTCCATATAGATGCTCTCCTTGAGGTAGTAGCGTGTTGCTTCGGCACTTGGGACATCGCTGTCGGCAACGGTCAGCTTGCCGTTGTTCTCTTCGTAGTAGATGCCGTAGCGCTCCAACATGTCCTTCACGGCGAGCTTATCTTTTTCGGCGAATGACTCGTTGCCGTCGAGCTTATAGGTATAGGCATTGATGCGGCCTGTGAGGATGAGGCGGAAGAGGTAGGTGAAGAGGTTAACCTGCCTGCCCATCGGCTCCACTGGATAGTACATCGGAGCGTTCTTGTCCTTCGTCAGGTCGAGCTGGCGATAGATGTCGCGTTTCCACACAACGTCTTCCGGCATGGTAGCCGTGGTGGGGAACATAAGCGATGCACGGTCACTGGTTGTGGATGCGGATTTCGCAGTCTGCTCGGTTGCTGTCGGAGCTGTAGGTGTAACAACACGACGCTTGGCGGGCTGTGCATTTATGGCACTTGCCGCAATGAGCGTGACCGTTATGAGAGAAAGTATGCGCTTCATATATTTACAATTTACTATTTACAATTTACCATTTATCTCCCTCTCTTTTGGAGAGGGTGGGGTGAGGCTTCTTTACTTTATGATGACCTGCATGGCACCGTCCAGCGTACGTTCTAAGCCGTCGGGACCTGTGGCGTGTATGTCTGTAATGTAGAAACGTTTGTTGCGAGCCAAGCCGCGCATCTGCGCTTTCTGCTGGTCGGAGAAGTTTGCGCCATTGCTCTTGTAGGGAACAGCGTTACCCATTGCATCGTAGAAGACTGTCTCGAAGCTGTTCACGCGGAAGGCAATGTTAAGCAGACCGTCGTCGATAGCCGCACCGATACCTTCTGTGCTCATGAGTGTCTGCTTTGAGATGCTGCCGCCCTTGAAGCGGTTCTCTCCACCTTCTGCTGCGTAGGCAATGTAAGCCGTTGGGTCGGGAAGCTTGCGCACGCGGAAAGTGAACTTGCCCATCTCCTGTACGCGGCCTTCGCTCTCGGCTGCAACGGTGAAGACTGCCTCTGTGCCAGGTGTCGTTGGCTTGGCAACATATTTGCCTTCGCCCTTCTGGTCGAGGTTGCCACCCGTCATGCTTACGCGAAGCTTGCTGCTTGGAATGCCAGGAACAGAGACGCTCATCGGGTTGTCATAGCCTGCATAGAGCACGTTCATGATGTCGGCGCTGACCGTTGCGCTGGGTGCCACGACGCTGTACTTCTGCGAGAAGTCGCGGCGCACCTTTTCCCCAGAGCCGTTCAGCATTTCGATGTAGCCGCTGAAGGTGAAGTCGCCCGTCTTGCTGCAAACCGTCTCATAGTAGCCTCTGTCGCTCTGTATCTCCTTGCCGCCGATGTAGATGGTCGGGCGGCGAGTCGTATCGACGGCTGCCATGAGGATTTGTGCGGTGAAACGTCCGCCCTGAACGACAGTCACAGCATTGGGAATGACATAGGCATTAATCTCGTTCACGCGAATATCCTTCACGTCGATATTGCTTACAAGGTTGTGAAGCACCTCACCTTCGGCATATCGCACATCGTTCTGCAACTTGGTGAGCAGGGTGACGGCGGCTGCCGTAGGCATATTCTCGAAGGAATACTCCTGCCAGTTCTTGCCGAGAACCGTTGCCTTTGTCGGCACTTCTGTGCTTAGGTTGCTGGAGATGATTCCCTTCTTCTCCTTGTCCGTCACCATGCTTACGATGCGTTCGCGGTAGCTGTTGATGGCGTCGTAGAGTTCCTTGCCGCGTCCTTTGCCGGGTGCCAGCATAACTTGTGTGCTGGCTTCCAAGTCTTCGCGGTTCTTTATATCGTTTACATCGCCATCCTTGCCGTCGGCTTCTCTGACGATGGCTTCCTTTAGTTCCTCTGCGAGATTGTAGAGGGAGTCACTCATGCCGCGCACATACTGTGCCTTTTCGTACCATTCCTTCACCTTCGCAGGGTTGTTCTTCATCTGCTGGTCGAAGGTGCTGTAGATGCCACTATTGACCTTTGTGGCATTCTCGGTACTTTTCTTCAACCCATCTGCCACAAGAGAAAAACCTTCAAGTACGTCTGTTGACACATTAAGTGCCAGCATGGCCAAGAGGACCAAGTACATCAGGTTGATCATCTTCTGACGTGGGGATATTCTTTTCTTCTTTATTGGCATTGCTTTATTGATTTCTGATTATTCAGAATACTCTGATTATTCCGATTACTCAGAGTCTTTTATTTCTCGCTTGTTGCTGTGCCGCTGGCTACGCCCATGTTGATGGTTAGGGCGTTAATCATGCGTGCATAGACATTGTTAAGCTCTTCAATCTGCTGAGCCATGCGGCGCGTCTGCTCATCAATCTGCTCGATGGTGCTGACCTGCTTGCTGATGTTGCGGAGCTGAAGCTCATAGACTGTGGCAATGCCTGTAATGGAGCGGTTGAGGTTCTCCATTTCCTCGCTGTCGGTACTCATGCGTTCTGCCTGCTTCTTGACGCGGCCAAATACTTCGGTAAGCTCCTGAAGCACTTCTGCATAGTTTGTGATAGCTTCCTCGACAGCAGCGGGGTCTGTTGACTTGATTTGGTTGGGGTCGATGGTTGGGCCGCCGTTCTGTATCTGTTCGAGTGCAAGCTGAGCCTGTGCTGCTGCCTGACCTGCTGCTGCAAGGTTGGCTGCTGCTGCGCTCAAGCCTGTTCCTGCTGCAAGAGCATCGGGGTCAATCGGCCCACCAGAAACGGTTCCGCCGCCAATCACGGCAGGTCCTCCACCGCCTATAACGATAGGACCTGACGGAACTTCTGCGCCTTCGGGGAGCGATGCACCGCCTGCCACAACGATGGATGCGCCTTCGCCTTCTGTGCGAGGCACCTTTTCGTATGTCTTTTCAAAGCCGGAGATGAAGAAGACAATTGCCTCAACAATCATACCAAAGAAGAGCATAAAGTTAGCTCCGGGAAGGTGTGTCAGTTTGAACAATGCACCTAATACCACGATTGAAGCACCCCAGCTGTAGGCGTAATTCATAAATACTTGACCAGATGGGGAGTCCATCCATTTCTGCAACCACTTTATAGGATTCATATCTTTATGTTTTGTCTAATGTGATACTATATGTTTTGTTATGTTTTCTTATCTCCTTGTCTTGCGGGTACTGATGGTTTGTCCTGTGGAAGAGCCTTTTGAGCCGCCCTTCTTGCCGCCACCCTTAGCAGAAGAGGAACCGTTGCCGCTCACTTTATTGCTGCCAGACTTGTCGTTCACCATTGTGCGGACGCAGCGGAAGCCTACGAAGCAGCGGGGCTGATTCTGGTATTCATAGGAGCGCCAAGCGCTTCGAATCATACTTTCGGGGTCTTTCCACGAGCCGCCACGCACGGACTTCTTCTTCAAGCGGTACGGGTCTTCCTTCGCAGCATTGTAGGAAAGTTCGGGATTCATGTCGGCCATACTCTCCACGCCTGCTTCTGTATAGACGGTGCTTGTCCATTCTGCCACATTGCCTGCCATATCGTAGAGGCCGTTGCTGTTGGCGCTGAAGATGCCGCACTTGCAGGTGATGAGGGAGCCGTCCTTGGTGTAGTTGCCTCGGTCGGGCTTGAAGTTGGCATAGTAGCAACCCTTGTCGCTCTTGACTTCGATGCTTTCCCAGGGGAAGGGATTGCCTTCCTTGCCACGAGCGGCGAACTCCCATTCCACTTCGCTCGGCAGGCGATAGCGCTGTATCTGTTGTGCATAGCCGCCAAGTCCCTTCATCAGGAAGTTGGTACGCCAAGCGCAGAAAGCATTAGCCTGTTCCCAAGTGACGCCCACGACAGGATAGTCGTTGTAGGCAGGGTTGGAGAAATAGAGCTTCATGTAGCGCTCGTTGTCGGCGTTCTGGAAGTCGTTGACCCAACAAGTCGTGTCGGGATATATATTAACAATGTATGTGTTGAGGAAGTCCCAAGGCCCGGAGAGGGGACGCGTAATGGTTTGGCGGACGATTTTGCCGTCGTCGTCAATCCAAGCTGTGTCCTTGCTGATGATGACATCTGCGTTGCTGACGGCGTGGTCGGTGTTGAGGTCGCGCTCTTCGGGGTTGAGGCGGTACTTACGCTGTGCGGCTGTCACGTAGTCGTAAATCTCGTAGCGATAGTTCATCTGACTTGCATCGAGCATCTTTGTGCCGTCGATTGGGTGAACGACATACACGCTTTGGATGGCGCGGTCTTCGTCCTCGTTGGCTTTACGCCAGGGTATTGGCTTGCTCCAGTCAAGATGAGGCGTGATGGGGTTGCTCTCCTTGTCCTCTTCAATCTTGTATGTCTCGTCGCCGCCAAATGCTGGGTCGGCCAGGCGTTCACGGATGATGCTGTCACGCACCCAGTTAACAAACTGGCGATACTTGGCGTTGCTTATCTCGTGCTGGTCCATCCAGAAGCCATCGACGCTTATGTCACGCAGCGGGAACTCGGTTCCCCAGAGCGTGTCGTTCTTTTCGAGGCCGACTTTGAGCGAGCCTTTGTGTACGGGAACCATGCCGAAGGGGACAGGTTCCGTGAATGAGGAGCCTTTGACACCCGTTAGTTCTCCTCCCACGGCATTGGCCGAGGAACTTGAACCCATGCAGGAGGCCAAGGCTAAGCAGCAGATTGCTGCGACAACTAAAAGCAGACTTTTTGTCTTCATTATTGAATTATTAAATAGGAAGTCCTAGGGTTTACTAGGCTTTCCTAGGGTTTTTATAGTAATCTTACAGTTTTGTGAAGGTTCTTTCCTTTCTTTGAGAAGTCCAGGTCGTGCTGGTATCCGACGAGGAGTTCGTGTGTTCCGTTGAGTGCTCCCACGCCCCCTGTGTAGAGTTCATAGGAGTATCCAACGTTGATGCCGTGGAAGTCGAAGCCCAGCAGAATGCCGACGCTGATGGTCGGGCTATACATCAAACCGCCGTAGATCTTGTGCTTCTCTCCGTCGTAGAGCAGGCGTGCGTTGATGTCGCCGCGCCAGTTTTTGAGGTCGGAGCGCACCATCGCGTCCAGGGCAAGCTTGTATCGCGGCTGCCGGAAGGCAAGGTTGTAGCCGCCTTGAACCATTACAGTTGGGTCGATGGTTACTTCGTGCGTCTTCTCATCGCCGAGTTTGACGGTTGGTCCCAACAGGTGAACGGCGCTTACGCCTGCATACCATCGGTTCTTGTATGTGTATCTCAGGCCGACGTCGAGGTCGAAGCCGTTGCCTTTGATGTCGTTTGTGGCGAAGGCAGGGTCGCTGGTGTCGTTCAGTTCGAGTTCCGAGCCGTTGAAGCCAATCATAAGAAGTGCCGGACGGACACCGATGCTCATGCGGCCTTTGAACAGCTTGAGGTGGTACGCATACTGCACTTGTATCTTCTTGTTCGAGAAAGCTCCGATGCCGTCGTTGAGGAAAGCGGCACCCGCGGCGTGTTTCGGCCCGATGAAGAACAGGGGCATATCGGCGTTGATGACCATTGTCTTCGGCGCTCCCTCGTATCCCATCATCTGCATACTATAGGCTCCCACTACGTTCAATTTGCTCTCAAGCCCCGCCGCTGCGGGGTTGTAGTAGGACTGCAGCGCCCAGGTATTGGTAAACGCTGCGTCGAACTGTGCCCTTGCAACAAGGGACACGAGGAGCATACCTATCCAGAGCAGTCTTTTCATCCTGTCTATAATAACGATGTGTATTGAGAGTTTATTGTGTCTTATGACACCAAATTTTGTGCAAAGGTACGATTTTTATTCCATTTTGGCAAGTGAGGTGTCCGTTTTTTGCCTTTTGCCCCTGAAAACGTAACGTGTTACGTTGCCCAACGACACACGTGTAATTGCCCGATGACACACGTGTAGTTTGCCAACGACACGCGTGTCGTTGGCCGATGATACACGTGTCGTTTTGGAGGTTCATACACCTCTCCTGCAATCCATTGACAATAAGGAGATTAGAGAATCAGCTCAAAAACCTCTTCTTCAAGGGCAAAAAGAAAGCCTCCGAAGTGCGGAGGCTTATGAAGAAACGTTTCCCTTGTAAAGATTTCTGCTGAAATTTCTAAGGCTTTCGGAAGTCTTCCCAGCCGTCTATGTCTTCCAGATAGATGCCTTCCTGATGTGGTGCGGCCTTGAGATACACTTCCTTCGAGACTTCCACCATAGCCGAATCGGTTTGCAACCAGTATTTCGTGCCTGAGGAAACCACTTCGTTGTCCTGAATGACGAATTTCTCGTGCGCCTCTCCTCTTGCGTATTTTGTGCTGTCATTCAAGCAGATGAACTGGGTGACGAAGGAGCCGTCGCCAGCTGTTCCGCTTCGCAGAATGGTTCCGTTTGCCGCGATGCTGAGACCAACCTGCGGACTGTTGACGAAGGTGACAAGCTGCAGCGAGTCGTTGGAAACGGTAAAGATGGCTGCATAGGGTGGTTCTCCGCGCAGAAGCACTTCGGTTGCCCCGTCGTTATTCAGGTCTGTTGCGAAGAAGAGAGTTGGCGTATTCTGCTTGTAATCAAGGTTTTTTCTCTTCGTTACCTCGATAGTTCCAATCTGTTTCCACATCGCGTAGAGCTCTTCCTTTGAGCAAGGAAGCTCCAGTTTCGTTAGTTCTATGTCTTCCAGGCTTTCGCCTGCCACGATGCTTGTCTCTGTCTCAGCATCGCCTTTGTTGTTGTTTTTCGTCTGCATTAAGTCGCAACCCGTCAGCGCGAAACATACAGACGCCAAAACAATTGTGGAAAGAACCTTTCTCATATCTGTTTTGCCGTATATTTATATCTTGGAAAGGCAAAGTTACAACATCTTTCGTTTACAGGCAAGAAAAGAGGCGAAATTTTTGCATCAAAGGCGCGTTAAAGAATAAAATGTGTGTAGAAAGCATCTTCTTTCGGCAAAATTAGCTATCTTTGCAGCCAAAATTAACTGTAATATATAAAATAAGGTATAAGAAATGGCACAGCAAGAAGATGTTTTCAAGAAGATAGTTTCTCATTGCAAAGAGTATGGCTTCGTCTTTCCCTCAAGTGATATCTACGACGGACTTGGTGCCGTCTATGACTATGGGCAGAATGGCGTAGAGCTGAAAAACAATATAAAGCAGTATTGGTGGCAGAGCATGGTGCTCCTTCACGAGAATATCGTGGGCATAGACGCAGCCATCTTTATGCACCCGACGACTTGGAAGGCCAGCGGACACGTGGATGCTTTCAACGACCCCCTCATCGACAACCGCGACTCGAAGAAGCGTTACCGCGCAGATGTGCTGATTGAGGAGCAGATGGCAAAGTATGAGGACAAGATTCAGAAGGAGATAGAGAAGGCACAAAAAAGGTTTGGTGAGGCTTTTGATGAGGCTCAGTTCCGCGCCACAAACGCCCGCGTCCTCGAGAATCAAGCGAAATACGACAACCTGCATCAGCGTTTCCATGATGTGATGAACGCAGAAGGCGGCATAGATCTTGATGGTCTCAAGCAGATTATCCTCGATGAGGAAATCGTTTGCCCCATTAGCGGAACCCGCAACTGGACGGATGTCCGCCAGTTCAACCTCATGTTCAAGACCGAGATGGGCAGCACCGCCGACGGCGCAAGCACGATTTACCTGCGTCCGGAAACGGCTCAGGGTATCTTCGTGAACTACCTCAACGTCCAGAAGACCGGGCGTATGAAGCTTCCCTTCGGTATCGCACAGATAGGCAAGGCGTTCCGCAACGAGATAGTTGCCCGCCAGTTCATCTTCCGTATGCGTGAGTTCGAGCAAATGGAGATGCAGTTCTTCATCCAGCCCGGCACGGAGCTTGACTGGTTCGAAAAGTGGAAAGCATTCCGCATGAAGTGGCATCAGAACCTCGGCTTCGGTGCAGAGAACTATCGTTTCCACGACCACGACAAGCTCGCGCACTATGCCAATGCCGCCACAGACATTGAGTTCCACATGCCATTCGGTTTCAAGGAGGTGGAAGGCATACATTCCCGCACCAACTTCGACCTTTCTCAGCACGCCAAGTACAGCGGCAAGAAGATTGAATACTTTGACCCCGAGACCAATGAAAGCTACACGCCTTACGTCATAGAGACTTCCATCGGTGTGGACCGAATGTTCCTCTCCATCATGTGTCACAGCTATGAGGAGCAGCAATTGCCCGACGGACAGACGCGCACGGTGCTCCATCTGCCCGCAGCTCTCGCTCCTGTCAAGCTCGCTGTATTCCCCTTGACCAAGAAGGACGGTATGCCCGAGAAGGCACAGGAAATTATAAACGACCTCCGCTTCCACTTCAACTGCAAGTACGAGGAGAAGGACCAGATTGGCAAACGTTATCGTCGTATGGACGCAATCGGTTGTCCTTACTGCGTCACGGTTGACCAGCAGACCCTGGAAGACGATACTGTCACCCTCCGCGACCGCGACACGATGGAGCAGAAGCGCGTCCACATCAGCGAACTTCGCGGCATCATCGAGGACAAAGTGAGCATCACATCGCTCCTCAAAAAACTGCTTTGAGATGTTTAACTCATTAAAAGATACTTGGAGACCTTCCTCCTCCCCCCTTATGAAGGCGGGGAGGGGGCTGCTCTTCCTGTTGTTTGTCTTGCCGCTTCTCGCATCTTGTACGTCAGAGGATGATGGCGACGACCCCTATTACAACTGGCAGGAGCGCAATACACTCTGGTTTGCCGAGGTCTATGATGCTGCCCAGGCGGAGATAGCAGCAGCCAAAGCTCAGTATCCCAACGGCAATGATTGGGAGCAACATTGTGACTGGCGCATCTACAAGACGTTGCTCAAGAGCCAGGATGTGCAGGGTGCGTCCACAGATTATATCGTCTGCAAGATAAACCAGCGCGGCGATGGTGACTGGAGTCCTGCCTATACCGACAGCGTGCGGCTCTATTATCGCGGCTGGCTTATGGATGTGAACTATCCGGAAAGCAAGACAAATATGACGGTTTTCAGTCAGACGTACTTCGGCGACTTCAACGATATGACGGCAGCACCAATGGCTATGCCCGTCACAAGTACAGTCGAAGGCTTCATGACAGCCATTCAATATATGGTAAAAGGCGATGATTGGATGGTTTATATCCCAGCAGAACTGGCCTACAAGGAAGAATCTTCCGATGCCATTCCCGCTTATAGCACGTTGCTCTACCGCTTGAAGATAGAGCTTGTTCACAAGAGTGGCACCGGAATGAACGAGTGGCGATAACTCCATTTACCATTTAGCCATTTACCATTTACCAAGTTTTGTTGCATAAAGAAACAAATGGTAAATGGTAAATGAATAAATGGTAAATCATCTTATATTGCCGCGAATCTTGGTAAGATAGGCGTTGAGTGCCTCCTCGTCGCGATTGTCAATAATCTCTATCAAGTCTTTCAGCTCTTTGCGAATGTCTTCAACATGCGCCTTGGTGCGTGGGTTGAAGAGTATTTCGCGCAGCAAGGTGTCGTCTTCTCCAAGGACACCACGAGCTATTTGCAAGTGTCTTTTGAACGTTGTGCCGGGTGCATCCTGATGCTTCATCACGGCAGAGAAGACGAAGGTGCTGACGAAAGGTACCGACAGGCTGTAGGCCATCGCCTCATCATGCTCGTCGAAGCTGTACTCGTGGACATTCAAGCCGAGCCGTCTATAAAGGTCGAGGAAGAAGATACGCCCGAGATAATCGCCTTCGTTAATAACGATGGCGTTCTCCGAAGAGAGTGCTCCGAGGTTGGCAAACGTGGGTCCGAACATCGGATGGGTCGAGACATAGCGCATACCAGCCTGTTCGTAGAAGTCCTTCAGGCCGGTCTTGACCGAAGATATGTCCGAGATGATGCAATCCGATGGCAGGCAGGGAATGACCTGCTGAAAGACATCAATGGTGTATTTCAACGTTACGGCATTAATGACGAGTTCAGGCTTGAATTCCCGAATTTCGTCGAGTGTTGTGAAGCGCTGTGTGTTGTAGAGGAAGCGCATTCGCCTTGGGTCAATCTCATAAACGGCGCATTCGTGGTCGAAGGACAGCACGTCCGAAAAGAACGAACCCATCTTGCCCGCGCCTAAAATAAGTATTTTCATAGCTATTCATTTATCAGCCCCCTCTAAATCTCCCCGAGGGGAGACTTTTTGTTTCCTTCTCTCCCCCTCGGGGGAGACGGAGGGGGGCCGTCTTTTACTTGTTGATTATCTCCATTTGCTGTCGGACGCTCTCTTCATGAATGTTTTCGAAGATGCTTTTGATGCATTCCCTGCCAATTCCAAGCAGAGAACCCTGGGCACCTCGCTTGTCGAGAATCTCGCTGTAACGGCGTGTCTGAACCACCGTCATTCCTACTTCTTTCTTGTATTCGCCGATGTTGCGGCAAATCTTCATGCGCTTGGCAAGCA
>JAEEGL016791034.1_pt1 | contig 14475 bp, 12 predicted proteins | sample 9134231 | NCBI WGS metagenome assembly JAEEGL01 (sample SAMN16246548, study PRJNA631951) | gut metagenome | biome: gut microbiome; feature: rumen; material: fiber-attached | host: Bos | place: Iran: Karaj | collected 2018-10
CATTAATGGGTAAATTTTTTGAAAATAAACTTTCTGAAAATCAACAGATTTTAGCAATCGGCACTTCAATGTTTTATGAGGTCTATTTGCCTGATATTACTGCTCAATCAGTAATATGTATTGAGCCTAAAAATACTCCTGAGACAATTGATAATGGCTATGTTGACAGTTTAATCTTAAATAATAATTACAATATCAAATATATTATTTTAACCGATAAGATTAAACATATCCTCAATGAACCTTATCATCTTGTGTTTAAGTCACCAAAAAACAAGGTTTCATTGATAGAAATTTTCAATCCTCCAGAAGATGATTTTGAAATTTTTGAAAAAAGATGATAATTTATTTTTATCAATTTATATATTATAATCAATTAGAGGTGTTTACATGGGAAATAATGAAGTAATAATCATTGGAGCTGGGCCGGCAGGGCTTGCTTGTGCTTATTATCTTCTTAAAAATACCGAATATAAACCAATTATTCTCGAAGAATCATCATATATAGGCGGAATATCAAGAACCCATCTCCATAATGGAAACAGAATGGATCTCGGGGGACACAGATTTTTTACCAAAAATGAAGAAGTAATGAAGTTTTGGGAAGAAATTCTTCCCCTCACTCATACTCCGCTCCTTCCTGAAAATTCAAGTGAAAATGTTTTTTTGACTCGTCAAAGGCTTTCTAGAATATATTTTCTTAAAAAGTTTTTTGATTATCCGATTTCTTTCAAACCTCAAACCTTTATCAATATGGGTTTTTTAAATGTAGTTAAATCCGGTTTTGGCTATCTTTATTCTGCTCTTTTCAAGAGAAATGAATCATCATTAGAAAATTTTTATATAAATCGTTTTGGTCTTCCTTTATATCGGATGTTTTTTGAAAACTATACCGAAAAAGTCTGGGGTATTCACCCTTCTCAAATTTCACCTGATTGGGGTAAACAAAGAGTTAAAGGTCTATCAATAACAAAAGTAATACTTAATTGTTTAAAATTAAATAAAGTCAAAGAAACATCATTAATTGAAGAATTTATCTATCCGCCACATGGTCCTGGTCAATTCTACCAAAACGTAGCAGAAAAAATTATCTCAATGGGTGGTCAAATTCTTTTAAATAACAGAGTTAATGGTTTTACTTTCGAAAACGGTAAAATCAAAGTTGTTAAGGCTATAGATAATTGTAGAAATATTCATACATTTGATGCTCAGGCAGTATTTTCGTCAATGCCGATTAAAGATTTAATTAATTCCTTTGAAACAAATGTTCCCGATGACGTAAAAAATATAGCTTTAAATCTTCAATACCGTGATTTCATTACTGTTGGGTTACTTGTAAATAAGTTAAAAATTGATAATTTAAAAGACTGCTGGATTTATATTCAGGAAAATGATGTTAAATTAGGCAGACTTCAAATATTTAATAATTGGTCACCTTATATGGTTAAAAATCCAGATACTCAAAAGTTCATCGGGCTTGAATATTTCTGTAATGAAGGTGATGAAATGTGGACAATGTCTGACGATGATTTTATCAAAATGGCATCATCAGAACTCGAAAAAATTGGAATAATCTCTCAAAATGAGATTAAAGATTCTGTTTTGATTAGAGTTAAAAAAGCTTATCCTGCATATTTTGGTGTATATAAAGATTTTAATACAGTAAAACAGTATATCAATACAATAGATAATTTGTATTGCATCGGTAGAAATGGTCAGCATAGATATAATAATATGGATCACTCAATCTTATCTGCATTTGAAGCTGCACGTTCATTCATTAATCATTCTGACAAAGAAATCTTTTGGAATGTAAACACCGAGAAAGAATATCACGAGCAAAAATAATAATGTAAATAATACTTAAGAATTACTTCAAAAGGGGTATATTTTCTCTGATTTTGTGCTATAAATATAATGTAGTCAAGTAAAAAAGATGGAGGCTAAAATGTCAGTCGGATCATTCGTATTTATGTTGCACAGCCATCTGCCCTATTACAGAAAAGCAGGTATGTGGCCGTTTGGAGAAGAAAACCTTTATGAATGTATGTCAGAAACATATGTTCCGTTGCTCAATGCTATTCACGAACTTTATTATGAGGAAAATATTAAAGCAAAACTTACGGTCGGTATAACTCCGATTTTAGCTGAACAACTTATTGATGAACACCTTCAAAACGGTTTCGTTAAATATTTAGACAGCAAAATCGAAGCAGTTTCAAAAGATTTGGAACGTTATCCTGATCCGAATGTTCCACATTCCCAGCACTTAAAATATTTGGCAAAATACTATTTCGACTGGTATAGCCATATTAAAGATTGCTTTTTAAACAGATATAATAAAAATCTTGTTGAGGCATTCAAAAAATTTCAAGATTTAGGTTGTATAGAAATTACAACATCAGGTGCAACTCACGGTTTTTCACCGCTCCTTGCTACTGATTCTAATCTTAATGCTCAATTTAAGGTTGGTTCAGATACAACAAAGCGTCTTTTCGGAAAGAAAGCAAAAGGCTGCTGGCTTCCTGAATGTGCTTACAGACAAGGTTATGAATTTGTTGGTAAAGACGGTAAGAAAAAATGGAGGCCGGCTATTGAAGTTACTCTTCAAAACAACGACATAGAGTACTTCTTCACTGAATCACACGTTATCGAAGGCGGTAATTCAATTGGTAACAGACGTGTAATTGGCGTTTACGGTAATATTGAATATATTCCGCTTCCTGAAAGAGAAGCAACAGGATATGACACATATTCTGCATATTGGCTTCCAGATGCTCAAGTTGCAGTAATGGGCAGAAACGACAGAGCAGGATTTCAGGTTTGGTCGGCTGCTGACGGTTATCCCGGTGACGGTTGCTATCGTGAATTTCATAAGAAAGATGATAAATCAGGTATGAATTATTGGAGAATTACATCTCCGACTACTGATTTAGGTGATAAAATGCTTTATGATCCTGTATTGGCTCTTAATCAGGTAGGTTCAAATTCAGACCACTATACTACATTAATTTATCATCTCTTAAATGACTATAAACTTTCACACAACGGTAAAGAAGGTCTTGTAATGGTTTCCTTCGATACGGAACTTTATGGTCACTGGTGGTTTGAAGGTATTGAATTTATTAAACAAGTTATAAGAAAATTCAACAATTATCTTCCTGAAATTGAAAGACTTACTGCAGGTGAATATCTTGAAAAACATCCGCCAATAGATACAATTCAAATTCCCGAAAGTTCTTGGGGGCAAGGTGGTCATTTCTATGTTTGGATGAATCATTTAACTGAATGGATGTGGCCTATCATTAACGGTTGTGAACACAGAATTTGTGATATTGTTGATAAATATCCTAAAATTCCTGAAGATAAACTTCTTCATAGAGCATTAAATCAATTGGCAAGAGAAAATCTGTTGCTCCAAAGCTCAGATTGGCCGTTTTTAATTACTACATGGCAAGCTAAAGATTACGCAACAGAAAGATTTAGAGAACACGTTTCAAGATTTGAAACTATTGCCGATATGATTGAATCAGGTAATATTGATGATGCTAAGCTAAAAGAGATTGAAGCTATTGATAACTGCTTCTCTACAATTGACTATAGAGTCTATACTTCAATTGAAGAGGGCGTAATTCCTCAACAGGAAGCTAAATTAGCACCATTATATAATTAATTTAATAACTATTATAAAAAAGCCGTCATTTATTGGCGGCTTTTTTTATATAAATGACAAAAAATTATTTTCTGATATTTAATAATAATTGTCGAGGCTAAAATTATGATAACTAAAATTAATACGAGTTTTTCTGGTCTTAGAATTAAAGATGACGGTACACAAAAGCGAATTGATGCTTTTTTTGATGATAAATATAAAAGAAAAGCATTTGATATTTCGTGTGCTAGAATGAATATGACGGCAAGAGATCATGATGTGTTTTTATCATTTTCTCCTGAAAAAAAAGGTATATTAAGCCAGGAAGTTGTTATTTCTGATAATAAAAATAAAGAATTAGTCAGAATTTTCCTGGATAAAAAATCTAACGTACTTGAATTATTTCAGGATTTAAGAATTTTAAATACCTTATTGAAAACTTATTTGGAAGATTTATGGTAGCCGGTTATTTCTTCATTATTATTTGACCTGAAACATTCTGTTCAATATTTAGAGAATTTTCAAGACTGTCTACAAGCTCTGCGGCATTATTTGCAGTATAAAATTTTCCTGAAGTAACTAATGAGACGCATTTCAATTGATTATTTGCATCATCATCAGAAATTGCAAATGCAATTACGTCAATTTTAATATCATCTCTATATTTCATTGTATTAACTATAAACTGGCAGGGACTTTCATCGCAGTTCTCACCACCGTCACTTAAAAGAATAATATGTTTTGGACCGCTAAATCCGGCAAAATCGCTGTTAATTGCTTGCTTAAGAGAATAAGTTATAGGAGTCCAACCAACAGCAGAAATTGAAGATAACTTTTGTGCTATATTCCCTGAATTGTTCGGAGTTATCGGAGAAACTAATTGTGAAGCTCTGCAACTTGAAAATGGTGAAAATCCACCGCTGTGTCCATATACTCTTAATCCTACTGATGTATTTGGACCAATTCTGGGGAGGATAGAATACATTGTTTCCAATGCAACATCAAGCTTTGTCCTGTTCATTGTGAGTGGTTCATTCATACTGTTTGAAAAATCTATTATAAACAGAATTTTTTCACTACTATCATTGTATGATTGTTGATTTGGATTGTAATTATAACCGGGTGTATATGTATAATTCGACTTTGCAACAACTATTGTTGTTGTCAAAAATAAAGCCAAAATTAATATAAAAGATTTTAAAATATTCATAGTTTTCTCGTAAACCTTTCCAAATAAGATTATCAAAAAATCATAATATTGTCATTAGCTGAATATAATATTATTCTCCTTTTATTGTTAAACGATAATTTATATATATAAGTTCATTATTAAAAATAAAAAAAGAGCTTTTGTTAAGCTCTTTTTTTGTAAACTATGATTTGAAATGAACTACTTAATGCCAACCTAATATTTTTTTAGACCAACTGAAATTATCTAAGTCGATACCATTAAATGTTGTCTTTAGACTTTGTTTTTTGAGATATTGTTCGAATTCTTCTGTAAATTTTGACTTCAATGCAGTTTTTTTAGCGTCAAACCCAACGACAAGTTTGCTCATAGCTCATCTCCTTTATTTATAATACTATTTATATGAAATCACCTTGCGGCTACATCTAGCTGAACTTAAACTACACATTTAAATTATATCATATATTTATATTCCTTTTTGGGTTGAATTTATAACACATTTTTAAAACAATTGTTATATTTGTAACATAATCATTGTAAAATTTAATGAATTAAATTGTTTTTTTAATTTTTTGTTTTGTATTTAGTCTTTATAATTTGGGTTTACTGCCAACCATTTATATGTTGGATTATCGTCATTTGCGGGTATATCGATAATAAATGTACCGCCATATCTTCCTCTGATAAAATTAAGATAGCCCTGTTTTGCGAGATTTTGGAGTGCTTTTCTTATAGTATTTGAACTTACATCAAGCATTTCAGATAATTCTTCCATAGCAGGAAGCTTATCTCCAACTTTATAATCAGAAATGATTATATTCTTGATTTGGTTTTCAATTCTTTGATAACTGTATTGCATAGCTTCTTCTGCTTTTGCGAATATGGAATTTTCTACTTTTGGCTGCAAGACGTTTGAACCCGGAATTTTAATTAGTGTTGTACCGTATTGTCCTCGTCTTGTAAATAAAATACCTTCTTCAGAAAGAGCTGAAATTGCATCATGCATTGTCTTGATGCTGACATTGAATTTTGCTGCAAGTTCTTCGTGAGAACTGATTTTATCTCCAACATTATAATTTGATTTTAAATATTCTTTAAGGTCGTCTTTGATTTTTTCTACTAAAGTATTAGTCTGTATATTTGTTAATATTTGGTAGTCATCAACAGAAATATTTTTAGGAATATTTTGCAAAATCCAGTTAGAATCGTTTCCTCTCGTTTGACGAGAAGAAAGAATTCCGACATTGCATAAATATTCATATGCAAGACGTACTGTATTCGTGGAAACTCCTAAATCGTCGGCCATTTTTCTTGTTGACGGAACAGGATTTCCTATTTTAATGTGTCTTTGAAGGATTATTGCTTGTATGCTGTCAATTATTTTCTCACGCTTTGTTGTTAATTTTCTGACAGGCATGATAGGATTTGTTGAATTCTGAACTGAAACCATAGTGCCTATTTTTTGTTTTGATGTTAAATATCCTTCATCTTCAACATATCTGATTGCATTTTGGACAGTTCCAATACTGACTCCTAAATAGTTAGAAAGCTGTGCTTTATTTGGGAGCAGGTCATTATTTTTAATTTTATTAGATTTGAATAAAGAATTAATCCAGTTTATAATCCATTTTTTTATAACAACATCTTTAGATTCAAATGTAGATGCGAAATCCGGTATTTGTTTGGGTAGTTCGTTAATATCAATTTTTCTCTGTTTAGTTTCTAACACAATTAACATCCTTATTTTTTATTCCTTAATTATAAATGCGGATGTAATTTTTTTTGTCATTTTTATAAAAAATCTTAAACTTTTGTTACTTTATAAAAAAAGTAAAATATTATTCTCTAATTTTATTAATTAAATCACTGTATTTTTCTTCTGGTATAAGTAAAAAGTCCCAAGTAACATCTTTTAAATAATTCTTCCACTGTTTTTTTGAATGAAAAATATTACCGAATAAATCACATAAATAATAATTATTTCTTTTAACGAAATCAAAAAGTTCATCTTCATTATGGTTAAAGTATTTAACCTCACTGCCAAATTCTGTTAAAATGACAGGTCTAAACTTCTTAATTAAATTTTCACCGCCTATTAAAATATTCATTTCTGATGATTCGGCATCAATTTTAATCATATCAATAGATTCAAAATCATTAATAAATTCATCTAAAGTTTTTGTTATTATATTTATTTCGGTTAAATCGCCGTTATTATTGCCTTCTGTTTGCATTCTGCCTTCTCTTGCAGATAATCCGCTTTCCCACGGATTATTTGAATAACTGTAATATATTGCTTCTCCGGATTTATCAAAAACAGCACAATTTTCTATAATAACATTTTCATGACCGTTAAATCTTAAATTTAATTTATTGTAGAACTCTGAATCAGGTTCAAAAGCAATTATTTTACCATATTTGGATTTGTCCAGCATGGGTTGTACTGTTCTTCCATCAGAAGCTCCAATATCTATCGCAGAACTTCCGATATCTAAAATATTATATAAACGTTCATTAATAATCTCTTCTTGGGCAGCACGGTAATAACCATTGTTAAAAATAAAAAATAATTCTGTAATATAAACATTTTTTTGTAGTAAAGAATGATTATCTTTTATTTTATTTAACGCAGTTTCTGTTGTTGGCATGGGCTGATCTTTTGAAATCATAAGTTTTTTATCATACAGGGCTTTTATATAATAATCAATATTCAATAATGATATAGATATAAATAAAATTATTATCAAAATTCCAATTAAAGCTATTCTTTTATGTTTCGAATTTATTTTATTAAGCATTCTATTATCTTTCATATACTTTAATTTTTCACAACACAATAATACTACAAACACAATCGTATCAAATAAATTAATCATTGCTAAAATTGGCAAAAAAAAATGTTTGCAGTAGTGCAAACATCAAATAAACACGAGGATATTAAGAGAGAGAGAGTAAACTGTTTTTGAATCATTGTGTCTAAAATGACTGATTCGTTTTTTTGTGGTCTTAGGTTCTTTCTGACTTAATAACCTCTGGTACTTATATAAAGTATTTTTTTATTTTGAAATTGACTTTATAATACTGTATTTTAATATTTCTTTACATTAAGAAATTATTCCTTCTTTTAAAGCCTTCACTGCAGCTTGTGTTCTGTCGTCTACTACTAATTTTTGTATGATATTACAAACGTGAGCTTTAGCTGTATGCTCACTTATGCAGAGAATTTTTGCTATTTCATAATTGGATTTACCGTCAACTACAAGCTTCAATACTTCATATTCTCTTTTGGTAAGATTTGAATGATTAGAACTAAAGTTTTTATTTGATGGCAAAACATGCTTAATTATGCTTAAATTATTATTCCTGATAATTTTAACAGCTCTATGGTCGACCCAAAGAGAACCATCCTTTACCGTTTTGATTATAAACATAAGATCTTCAGTATTAATATCTTTATATACAAGAGCCAAAATGCCTGCATCTAGTGCTTCTCTGATGTTTTTATCACATAAGTTTCCGGAAATTATAATAATTTTTGAATCCGGAATCTTTTCCTGAATAGCTTTTGATGCACTGATACCGCTCATGTCAGGCAAAACAATATCCATAAGTATCACATTTGGATTTTTGGCTATTGCTTTACTCACGGCCTCTTTCCCGCTACCTGTTTCTGCAATTACTATATATTCATCACTATTCTCAAATAGAGTCTTTAATCCAACTCTCATAAGCTTTTGATCATCAACTATCATTAATGTTGTTTTGTTATTATCCATACAAATAAATCTCCACTAATGATTATGCGTGATTTATTTAAAAAATATATTAGTCTGTTAAATAAAAAATAATTTTATAATTTTGAAATTATAATTTTAATTTTTTCTCTTGCTTAAATAATAAATCGACTAGATATATAGCAATAATCATTTTATAATTATTCAAATATTATAAATATAATACTAGTCGATATATAATGATAATATTTTAAATTTTATCATAAAGTATCATTAAACAAAATTATGCAAAAATGTAAATTGACCGGATAGGATTCCATATACCAATGTAAAAATAAGATAGATTATTGCAATTAAAATCAAAAACATCATAATTGTGTTTAAAATGAAAACAGCAATAGTAAGAATTACTGAAGTATTATTAAAGAAATCATAAACTTCACCGATTTCGGTTTTATTCAAAAATTTTAAAAAATGCTTTACCATAAAGTAATATGCAAATGATGAAATAATAACAACAAATGCAAACCGTGGTATAAAATAATTTGTAGTTTTAAATAAATAAATAAATGTAAGATAGAAAGTAATTCCAAAAGAAAGAACAAAATAAACAAGAGTTAATGCAAAACTGAAATTTCTGTCTTGAATATCTTTATATAATTTTTCTACGGTATCTTTTTGTTTGACCATAATGTTTATCCATGAAATCTATTTTATTAAATAATATCATTTTAATATTATGTGGACAAATATTTTACAAAATTTGTCTTTAGGAGGTCATCTTTGAGGTTTTTATCTTAAAAAGTACCTTAAATTATACCTTGGATATCTCAAAATGTGCCTTGTTACATAATATATATTATAGATACCTATCAAATAGATATATACTTATAATATATTTTTACTTTAATCTTTGATATTGTATAATTTTATAGACTAATTTATGACCATGCAAAATTATGAAGAAAGCATTTCTTATATTATTTAATATATTAATTATTATCATTTTGTATTTTATTATTGATTTCATAATCTATAAAACAGAAGTAAATAATTTTGATAAGAATCAAACTGTTCCAAAGTTCTCTTATAATTTATTTAATCCGAAAATAAATTATGATTACTTAAATAATCAAGATTACACTATTTTTAGAAAACCGTCCGGCTTAGAATATTCTTCTTCTCCAATAACTATTTTTGGTTGTTCTGTTGGTTATGGTCAATATTTAAATGATAATCAAACATTTTCATATTATTTGTCTGAAGAAACAAAACGTCCTGTGTATAACAGAAGCATATCAGGCGGAGGGCTTCAGAATATGTATTATCAGGTAGTCAGTGATGAATTTTATTCTCAAGTTCCTTACTCTAGTGATGTTATATATGTTTATATCAATGACCATATTCGAAGAATGCTCGGTTTACCATTTAATATTCTGGAAAGAAATTTCTATCTTCACTATAAATTACATAATGGTAAACTCATTAAAGATAATTATGACAGTGCATTTTTAAACTTTTTAAGAAGTTCATATATTCTTAACAGATATAAACTTCAATATTTTGAAAATATTAAAAAGAGTGATTACATTGCATTGAGTAATGAAGCTTTAGAATATTTTTTAAATACTAAATATGAACTTAAATATCATTGGGGAAAAGATTTCCACTTTTATGTTTTATTTTTCATAAAATCAAACAGCGACAGGTATTTAATTGATTTATTAAAACAGAATGGTTTTGAGGTTATTTTGATTGAGGATTTAACATCTGAAAATCTTCATCAAGCCCCATATTTAGCTTCTGATAATAAACATCCTTCTGAAGAAGTATGGAAGCTGATTACACCCAAGATTGCCCAAATTCTGTCTTTTGGTGATTATTGATATATATCAAATCGACTTATCTAATATGATAGAAACATTATAGATATATATCTAGTCGATTTATAATTTAATATTATATTAAAATTTTAAATTTTATTTCAAAATATTAAATATTAAACCTATAAAATAATTTTAATTATACTTAAATAATGAATAAATTATCATATGATGTTGTAATTGTAGGAGGAGGTACAGCCGGTGTCTCTTGTGCTTATTCTTCTTCTAAACTGGGCTTAAAAACTCTTTTAATAGAAAAGTCAGATGTATTAGGTGGGGCTATTACGCAAGGACTTGTAGTACCTTGCATGCAGACAAATGATAAAGGCATTAATAATGACTTTTATAATGATTTAATAAATTATTCAAAAGATTATAATGCTCAAATTACCTATTCAGACGGGAATCAAGGTTGGTTTAATCCGGAACTCTTGAAAATAGTCTTTGATAAAATGTTAAGTGATGTAAAAGCTGATATTTTCTTCTCTTCTGATGTTGCTACCGTAAAATACTTTACTAACACTGATAATAAGACTTATTTTAATTTGAATCTAAACTGTAAAATGTTATCGGTAGATATCGAAACGAACTATTTAGTGGATGCAACTTCAAACGGAAAAATTTTTGAAATTTTAAATTTAGAATTTATAGAAAAAAATGAAAATAAATTTCAATTACCATCGCTTAGATTTATGCTCTCAAATGTTGACTTAAAACCTTTTAGTGATTGGATTTTGGAGTTAGATAAAGATAGAAATGTCACTACTTCTTGCGAGATTAACGGAGATATTCATCTTTCTACTGCTTATACTTGGGATAAGAATAGAAATTGGGCTTTGAGATCAATATTCAATAATGCCGTAAAAAATGGTGATTTGAGTGAAGATGACTGTGCTTATTTTCAACTCTTTACAGTCGCTAATATGCCTAAAACTGTTGCCATGAACTGCCCTCAGATACTTATTAGTCATGATTTTAAAACTCCTTTTGAATATTCATATGCACTAAAATCCGGTAGAGAAAAGGTTTTTAGACTATATAATTTCTGCAAAAAATATTTAAAAGGTTTTGAAAATTCATATATCTCAAATATTTCTAATACTCTCGGAATCAGAGAAGATAGACAAGTAAAAGGGAAATATATTTATACAAAAGAAGATATGTTAACCTCTAAAAAATTCAATAATATTGCTTGTTCAGGCGATTATCCGATTGATATTCACGCAAACTCATCTGATAATCAAGTTGAATCAACCAGAAAAGACTATTACCTTCCAATTGATTCATTAATCTCATATGATTATGATAATTTATTTGTTATCGGGCGCTGTCTTAGTGCTGATTTTGAGGCTCAAAGTGCTTTAAGAATTCAGCGGCATTGTTTTTCAATGGGTGAAGCCATTGCAAAATATATAGCGCATCTCAGAAAATAATCCGAAATGCGCTTTAAAAATTGTTTATATATTAATCTAGATAGAAAGCGGTAACAACTTTGTGAGAATCTTCAGCATATTCAATTGCTTTATATAAAGTATTTGAAGTATGTGAAAGGAAACAAATAAGTTGTTGACCTTCATCAATTATCTCTCTATTACAAACGCGGCTTGCATCAGCGAGAGTCATCATTGATCTGTCCGGGTGTTCAATGATATGCGGAACACCGATTAACTGATCTTGAACGTCAGAGGGCTGTTGACCGATGGTTTGAGGAAGAATTACTCTCAATTTATCGGGATTTGCTTTCATAGCACCTCTGATAGTTGCTGCGTTAGTTCCGCTTGAACCACCGCTTGTGATGATTGTATTCCCTTGAACAACAAGTGCATAAGCCAAAACTTCAATAATTTGTTGATGAGTAATAGGAAGATTACGGCTTCCGATTATTGCAACTTTCTTTGCAGATTGCTGGATTGTAGCAAGCTCCATAGCCAGTTCATCAACATTGTCTTTGTCGTGGTCTTCGACTTTGTCCAAATCATCCAAAGGAACCATAATTGATTGTTCTTGTTTGTTTTCGTCTGACATTTAATTTCCTGTTCAATTATCCTTTAAAAATATCTTTATGATATAATACATATATTACCACAAAATTTGAAAAATAAAAGAGAATATGAAAAATATTTTAGAAACACTTAACAGAGAACAGAAAGAAGCTGTTCTCCACGATTCAGGGGCATTGTTAGTATTGGCGGGAGCGGGAAGCGGTAAGACGAGAGTTTTGACCGTCAGAATTAAACAGCTTGTTGACTCAGGTATTAGACCTGAAAATATAATGGCGGTTACTTTTACTAATAAAGCCGCTAAAGAAATGATTGAAAGACTTTCTAAATTAATTGGTGAAGATAACTCAAAAAAACTTTGGGTTGGAACTTTCCACTCTATTGCAGGCAGAATATTAAGATATGATATTGATAAATATAAAGATTCAGAAGGTAAATCATGGAATAGAAATTATGTTATCTATGATGAACAAGACTCTCTTAACATTTTAAAACAGGCAATTAAGAAGTGCAATCTTGATGAAAAGGTCTATCAGCCAAAATTACTTAAAACAATTATTTCAAATGCCAAAAATAAAATGCAGGATGCATATCTATATTCAGAGCGCGCAAAGGATTTTCGCTCACAAAAATATTCAGAGATTTTTGTAGAATACGAAAAACTTCTTCAGGAAAACAATGCTCTTGATTTTGATGACATGCTTGTTCTTGCCGTAAAATTGCTTGAAACAAATGAAGAAGTCAGAAATAAATATTTCAATCGATTTAAACACCTTTTAATTGATGAATTTCAAGATACTAATCTTTCGCAGTATCGTTTCATAAAAGCTGTTTATTCAAATAATTTAGATGAAAAAGATATACCAAGAGAAAAGAGTCTTTGTGTAGTCGGTGATATTGACCAATCCATTTACAGCTGGCGTGGTGCGGATTTCCGTATATTATTAAATTTCCAGAATGAATTCAGAGATGCAGAGATTATCAAACTTGAGCAGAATTATCGTTCTACAGAGAATATTTTAAATGCTGCTAATGCAGTTATAAAAAATAATACACAACGAATTTCAAAAAACTTATATTCAAACTCAGGTCAGGGGTCAAGAATTAGTATTTATGAAGCAAATGATGAGACTGACGAAGCACTTTATGTTGCAAGATCAGTTAAAAGACTTGTGAATAACGGACATAAGCTATCTGATATTGCAATTCTTTATCGTACTAATTCTCAATCAAGAACTCTTGAAGAAGCCTGCATTTCAAACCATATTCCATATAAAATTTATGGCGGTTTAAAATTCTATGACAGAAAAGAAATTAAGGATATTGTCGCATATTTAAAAGTTATTTATAATCCCAATGATTCAATAAGCCTTAAAAGAATTATAAATACACCAAAACGTGGTATCGGTACTGATACTATTAAAAAACTTGATGAAGCTGCAATAGAGAATGGTTTAACATTTTATGAACTAATAACATCAATTAATGATTATGACGTCAAATTATCTCCCGGTACAAAAACTAAAATCAGTAATTTCAATTTATTATTAAATCAACTTGTTGATAACTCTAAAAATTTAAGTATTCCTGACTTTTTAAAATATTTACTCGATCAAACCGGATATGTGAATGCTGTAAGAGAAGAGGAAGATGAAGAGACAGCAAATGAGAGAATTGATAATCTTCAAGAGTTTATTACTGTTGCAACTGAATTTGAACCAACTGAACCCGATAATGTTTTAGGTGAATTTTTAACACAGATTTCATTGATATCTGACATTGACAGTATGGATCAACATGAAAATGTTTTAACACTAATGACACTTCATAGCTCTAAAGGACTTGAATATGATGTTATATTTCTGACAGGTCTTGAAGAAGGCATTTTCCCTCACAATAATTCTCAATCTACAAATTCTGAGCTAGAAGAAGAGCGCAGATTGATGTATGTTGGAGTTACAAGAGCGAAGCAAGAATTATTTATAACTCATGCTCAAAGAAGAAGAATGTGGGGAGA
>JAEEGL016859967.1_pt1 | contig 14475 bp, 13 predicted proteins | sample 9134231 | NCBI WGS metagenome assembly JAEEGL01 (sample SAMN16246548, study PRJNA631951) | gut metagenome | biome: gut microbiome; feature: rumen; material: fiber-attached | host: Bos | place: Iran: Karaj | collected 2018-10
ATCTACTATCTATTATTAGAGTTTCATGATCTCCTGTCCATGTACCCATATTGTACGTACCAACATTAATTCTTGCATCTGATACCACTGTTGATATATGATTACTACTAAGCACACTATTTAAATGTGATACGTTAATACCTTCATCTTCCCCTTCTCTTCTTGGATATGGATCATCTTCATTATATCTTTCTACTGTTGTATAAAAACTATCTAATGTCGTTATTTTTATATTTATATATCCTCTAGGTAAATCTGCATATACAGTACCATTTTGTAAGTTCATTGCATTGTTATTATCTATTGCTTTATTTACAACTGAAATTATATCTGTACCATACATTATCTTTTTGTTATATGCTTCATATTGCATATTAAAAGCTGTTAATTGTTCTCGAAATGTTTTTTCTGATTCAGATGTTCTTATAACTTGTAGATTATTCATTAGCAATACTATTAATGATAATATAAGTATTGCAAGTAAAATACTACCTATCATTAATAATGCTTTTGTAGCATTTTCCATTTATTAATCCTTTCTTCATAAACCCTTTTAAATGTGTTTACAAACTCTTTTTATTGATAGTTTAGTCTTACATCATTGATGACATTGAGCTAAATGTACTTGTCATACTTGTTAAACCAATTATTACAAGTGGTCCTATTAAGTAACCGCAGAATAGACTTATCATTGGTGCAAAACCTAATGCTTTTCCTATTAATCCTTTTCTTGAAATTAATTTTTCATTCGTTTCTTTACGTTTTTCTTGATAGTATTCTCTTTCATTATCTAACTCATCAAATGCACTTGCAATAGGAATACTTTCAACAGATGATTGCATACTTTCTACAATTCTTATTAATTGTTGATTTGATACATCATTTTTAAGTTCCTCTAATGCTTCCCATGCACCTGATTCATAGTTGTTAACACACTTAGTTATTGGCTCTTTATAGATATTTGCATATCTTTCTAGCCACTCTAATATCATTTCAACATTTACTCTTTCGATTTTCATAAGCATAAGTATAATTGTTTGGAACTGCATTATTTCACTTTCACGCTCTAATGCTCTTAATATTTTTTGGAACATAAGCATGAATTTTGGTCCCATATATCCAATTCCTGCAAGAGCAAATGCAACTAATAATTCAAACCATTTTACATACTCTGCACTAATTATTTGTAATTTTGAATAAATTTTATCTACTTGTTCTGGAAGTTCTTCATCAGAATATTGTGCAAAGAATTCATCTTTTCTCAATTCTTTTTCAATTTCTGTTTTAGCACTTGCTTCTCTTTCTGCTTTTGTTTTACCTGGGAATGTTTTTCCCTTTAATTTATCTAATATCTTATTATGTGCTTGAGTAAGTTCCATTGCCTTCATTTCATCATTGGCACTCATATTTCCTATAACATTATAATTTGTTGTAGGTTCATTATATACATAGCTTACTGCAACATTATGTAATTGTGTAAATAAGAATAGTGATACTAAGAATACAACTATTGCAATTAACATTCTATTCATATAGTATGTTTCCATTTTTTGTTTAGTTGCACAGTCTTTCATAAGTTGCACAGTTTTTCTATATTCCTTTGATTTTTCTTTTGGAATAAATGAATCAACTATTTTTTTAACAATAAAATGTTTATTGTATAATTTCATTTGCCATACTGTGTTTGGATCTTTGTATTCATCTTTAATTGTTCCACTATCTTTTAATTTTCTTGTTAATAAATAACATACAAATGTTATTATAATTAAAACAATCTCAACTATTAATCCTAATTTTCCATCATAGAATTGTTTTGTAAAAGAGAAATTACCAACTGCCCAGTTTCTAAGTGGTTGAATAAATAGAACTGGAAGCATTGCTAAAACAGATAAACTTTGGAATACATAGTTTAACTTATCTCTTTTTAATATTTCTATTTGCATTTCTTCTGTAATATTATTTAAGTTCTTTAAGTATAATGATGCTCCATTTACAGTTCTATCACCAAACTCTCTAGTTAAATATGAAATACCTGCAAACTCTTTTAGGAAGCTGTTTGGAGCTATATCATAGTATTTTTCTAGTTCTGTTTCTGGATCATCTGATGTTAATATTTCATAAACTTTTTGTCCTTGTCTTGAAACCTCTAATTCATCATTTTGTGAAACTTCATAAATTGCTTCTTCAACCATGTTATATTCATGGTAAGCATGTCTGATTTCTGCAAAGAAATCTATTTGTTGTTTTAAAAGTTTTGTATCTAACTTATCAACCATACCACCTAATATTGTTTCTATCATAAATACCTCAAATAGTAACAATATTGCTCTTAATAGGAAATTACCTCTTGTAAATAAGATTATTGCAAGTGTAATTGGTAATACCATTAAAATTCCTCTAAATATAATTTTTGCTGCTTGTTTTCTTGTTAAGAATTCATCTTCTATTGTAACAATTTCAAGTTTTCTTCTTAATTTTTTTAGGTATCTGCTAAGCACTGGTATTTGGCTAAATATTATGTACATTTTTTGATACATAACATCAGTTGAGAAATTATTATCCTTTGTACCTTCTCTTAATTTTTTTAGATTTGCTGCACTACTTTTACCTTGTTTTTTTTGTAATATAAAATATGCTATTATAACACCAATAAATATGACTATAACTACACCCATAAATATTAGTATCATTTGTTTTTTATCCATTATTAATTTCTCACCTCTTTAGTTACAATTCACCTTTTTTATTCTTTTTTATATTTTTTTAGGACGTCCTCTTTGTGGTTTTGAACTTATTATATCGTCAATATCTTTTGGTTTCTCAACGCTTACAGTTTCTAAAAGTTCATCTTCTCTACGTGGAATAGCGTCTGCGCCCCAATTTCTTTCTATAAATTTATCAAAATCTTCAACATCGGCTTCATCCATGTTGTTTCTCATTTCACTTAAGTTGTAATCTGATATTTTATTTGTTATAACATATTCGTCATTGATATATTCCATAATATTTCTATATTTATATAACTCTTTATTTGTAACTTTAGTAAAGTATCTTGTTGCATTATCAAAGAATTTATCCATTTTACCTTCTAAAGATTTTTCATCTCTATGTTCATATGTATAATCATTTACATCTTCAACTGGTATACATTCTGTTACTCTTTCTATATAACGTCTACCTCTAAAGTCTTTAACCAAGTGTATATCAAAGTTTAAAACTTGAACAACTTGCTCTTCAGCTGTTTTTTCATTTGTGAACACGCCAGTTCTAAGCATTGAGTTTCTTAGAGCTGTTACTAAGTTTGGAAATGTCTTAGCATGGTGAGTAAACAATGTAAACTTAGAAGCAACTTGGGCTGCTTGGATCATCCAAGATGCTACGGGGTCTGTTGCAACCTCTCCGGATTATATTAACAGAACCGTCAGTTTTCTTTTGAACGTCCAAACCTTCTTGTCCAGAAATTGTATCTGTTTCTCTAAATGATAAAATGTTTCTTGTAGGGTAAATTTTTCTTAAGTGCAACTCGAATGCAGTTTCTTGAACCCTTATGTTCATTGTTTCATATATATTTTCAATCATACCCATAAGCATTGTTGTTTTTCCGGCAACCTTGCTCACCAGTAAGTGATATGATTCTTGCTCCTTTTACTAAATATTTTAGTAAATCTATTGCATCGTCTTTTCCTGGTGCTGTAATTAATTGTTCTAGTGTTGCTCTCTTAACGTCGAACTTTCTTACGAAGAATGCCCATGTTTCAGAGAATGATGGTCTAACAACAACGACACGAGAACCATCTTTCATTTCATTGATTTTATAACCATTTGTATCAGATAATTGTCCAGGGTTGTTATATTTATATATATTTTGACATACTCTTTTAAGTTCACTTTCTTTTCCAAATGATAAAAATGCAAGTCTTATTGATTTACCTTGGAAGAATATCCAAATACTATCACATGCTCTTGGAACTTTGTGTTCCATCATTTGTGTTAAGTAATCTCCATCAGTTTGTGCAACTTGGCTCAAGAAACTTTCTGGAAAACCAGATACACCTCCTGATACACCATCTATGTTCATATCTCTAATATCATCTATTGAACTATATCCTTTATAGTGTTGATAAATTCTTTGTGTTAAAATTCTTAATTTATCTGCAAATATAAGTGTTGGATTTTCTTTTTCATATATTTCATCAATTTCTTCTGGAGTAATAACATAGCAAGGTTTTGCTTCTCCTGCTATATATTTAAGTTTTGCTAAATCATATTTTTTAATAAATTGTGTCAATGCTTCATAACCAAATTCTTTTTGATATATATATAATAAAATATCAAACTTATCTTGAGGTGTAAGAAGTGATGGAACATCAAAATTAATTGATCTTGAAATGTTTGTCTCATTTACACCATATTCTTTGTCAAGTAAATCAAATATTAATTCCTTAACATATTTCTTATCGTTAACATCTCCATATGTACAACCTTTTAAAGCTTTTCTAAGTTCATATTTCTTTGCTTTTCTTCTTTTTAATTCTTCCTCAGAAAGACCAATATCATAAAGATTGATTTTTGTAATTTCATCCAATCTTTTCTTTACAAAAGCCATCATAGATTCTATACTATATGTTTTATCTTCAATAGATAAATCTTCTATGACTTCTGCGTTTTTATTCTTTTTAATAAAAAATCTAACTGCGAGTCCAACTAACGCAAGAACGATTATTGTTAATAAAATATTTACAACCATTTTCCTTGGTCTCCCTTCTTTTGTCTATATATTAAATATATTTATTACATTCCCATTTGTAATTCTTTTATTTTTGAAATAATTCTTTCTGATGCTTCATTTGCCATTGTCATAAGTTTTGTGTTTATATCTTGATATACTTTTCCTCTGTATTTCATAAAATATTCTGCTAAATGTCCTTCATTTACTGCTTCATGTAATCCTGTTGCATAAGGAATAGAAAAAGCATCTCTTTCTCCTGCAAGTCTTCCTAAATTCTTTGCATTGTATTTACAATCTAAATCTGCTCTTCCTACAAGTATTATTAAATTATTTTTATCTTTAAACATACCGTTTTTTCTTATATCTAGAAAATTATTAAATGATTTTGCTGTTTGTCCAACATTTGCAACAATTAAATTAGACATTTCTAATATTTGGCGTTCTACTTGATCATCTTTTATTCCAGCAAGATCCACAAAAACTAAATTGTAATATCTATTTGCCATGCTTACAATTTCTGGAAATGTTGCTCTTTGTTTTTTATATTCCTCAGGCATAATTTCTTTTTCAGTTAAAATCTCAAGTCTTCCTTTAAAAATTGTTCTAGTATAATTTTGTATAATTTCTGGTGATGTTTTATTACTTAATATTGCTTTTGATACACCTCTTATTCCAGTATCTAAGTCTGTTTTGTTTTGTGCACCAATCATATTTCTAAATTCCTTTTTTGGTTCTACAAAGCAATCTTCTAGACTTGAATTGTTATAGTAAGTATCAAATATTAATGTTTTATATGTGTTATTAATTGCAATACTTGTTGCTATTGTTGCAATTGATGTTGTTTTTCCTATTGGTTTTTTATCGTCACTCCAAAATGATACTATAGCCATAATCAAATTCCTTTCCTTTTAAATACTTTTCATTACCCTTCTAATGTCATTTACTTTAACATCTGGTAATATTTGAATTGCGACTGCCTCAAGGCCAGTTTTATAATCTAAACTCAAATTTCTAAATCTTATTTTTGCTGCTCTTTGATTTTCTATTATTACACTTTGGTCTCCATTTTCAAATGGAAAATGGATTTTATCTTTATCCCATTGTATAGAATAATAGAATGATAGGAAATTCAAGTAATCCTCTTCTTCTTTTAACATTTCTTTTGAAATTAGTATTTTTGTTAACAATACCTTTTCTTCTTGTTTACCAATTATTTCTAATCCTCTTTTTAATGAATAATTATCAAATGCTGTTACAAAATAATTTTTATCATTTTCTTTTGCATTAAACATTTCAAATTCTTCTGGTGAATCTATATCCATTAAAATCATGTCATAATCTAGTTCTTGAACACCTAGATAATCTTTTATATCCTCTATACTATTAAATCCAACAGCTACATCAATTTCTTCAAATGATGTAATATATACTCTGCTTGGTGATACCGCAGGAACAATATATCTTGATTTACCAAGCATAGTAGAATCTATAACTAATACTTTTTTTCCTGTTTCCTTAACTATTTTTGCAATATATATAATTAAATCTGTTTTATCTGTTGCACCTATAAATCCTATTGTTTTCATTTGTCCCTCCGAATTAATTAATTTATTTAGTCACCATATGTTGTTAATCCATTTAAGTATGCCTCTCTTGCTTTCTTAGCATCATCAATTTGTTTCTTAATTCCAGCTTCTAGGTCTTGTTTTGCTGTTTCGTTTTCACTTGATGGAATTTGTTTTTGAATTAAGTTTCTGCTTTCGACATCAAAGTTTGTTTTAGCAAGATTTACAATGTTTGGATCTTTTCTTATTAAATCAACAACGTCGTTATTTGGTACATATGTACCTACTACTTTTGGTTCATCATCAGATGATTCATCTCCAGTAACGCTAGAATCAGCTATTTGTAAAGAATAATCTATATATTGAACTGCATATAGTCTTGCTGTTTTTGATAGGAATGCTTCTACAATTGCACTGTTCATTAAAAGGATTTCACTTTCATTTAAGTTTAATGTAATTGTATCTCCTAAAATTGATTTTACTTCTTTACCTGCAACTACTATAAAGTCAGTACCATTTCCCAAACTAAATCTAATATCTATGATATCACCAGCGACTAATGTTGTAGGTAATGATACCATGTTATATTCTACAGTTCTTAAATCACTATCAATTTCTTCACTATAGAATAAAGATTGTCCTATAACAGTTCCAGCAGATATGTTTGTTCTTGCTCTCATACCTATAGCACCGCAAGATGTTTCTACCCATTTTTTATCTATTAGTACTTTTGATTGATAAAAATCGATAGGTACTGCATTTTCGCTTACCTTTACTGATTCAACCATCGTAGGTGTAATTGTTTGTCCATATTTTACGTCTTGTGTTAATTTAAATGCATATGCATATTTTTCTTTACTTAAATTAATAGTTCCTCTTTGTATTAAAAATATAAGTAATGCAATTATAATTGCTGCTATAACCAGCATAAATGCTGCTCCTAGCAAAAATGAATTTCTAGCTTTTTTAGCCATTGGATTTGTAGCCATAATTATTTCCTCCCTAATTCGCTCATATTTTATCTTATTGTACAATAAAGTCGTTTTAAATACAATATATTTAAAACGACTGTAATTTAAAAATAATATTTCTGTAACATTGTTGTAACATTACACTTATTATTATATAAAACCTAAATAAATTTATTGATTATATGTGCAATTCCATTATTGTTATTGCTTTTTGTAACTATGTTTGCTTCATCTTTAAGTCTTGGCATTCCATTTTCCATTGCTACACCAAGCCCTGCATTTTTTACCATCTCTATATCGTTTGCATTGTCTCCAATGCAGATTATTTCATCATCTTTTATTTCTAATTTGTTTGCTAAAAATTTTATTGCAGACCATTTATCTACATTTTTGTTTGTTATTTCCGTATAACAATAAGCAATTTCTGTATTTTGTGTTGTAGTTGTAATTTGTTTTCTAGATATATGTGATATATCTAGAACATCTACATCTTTTATTTGTTTTAATATTTCTAATATTCTTGCAAAAACTATTTTGTCTCCATCACATACTGTAATCTTTAGAAAATCATTTTTTTCGTATTGATCTAAATATTCTAATATATCTTGAACTACTGTAATGTTTATTCTTTTATTTTGTTCGTTTTTTAAATTTTCGCTTGTATAAAATAGTACATTATAGTTTAATGATTTTGTTATAATTGTGTCTTCCGTAGATATTGTATAAAATATACTATTTTCTTCACAGATGTTTATTATTTCTTTTACTTTTTCTTTTTTTATATAATTACTATATATAATTTTATCATTTTGAATATCATAAACTAATGCACCATTTCCTGCAATTAAATAATTATTTGCACCTAATTCATTTGCAATTGTTTTAATTGAATTTATAATTCTTCCTGAAGCAAGAACAACTTCAACTCCACTATTAACAGCTTTTAAAATTGCTTCTTTGTCTTCTATAGAAATTTCACCATTTGAATTTAATAATGTTCCATCAATATCTATTGTGATTAATTTATACATTATTTATTTCTCCTTATTTTTCCTTTTTCTTTATTATATCATTATTATATCATTGTTTTTAATTTTTACAATAATTTCTAGTTTAAAAAATATTTTTGTGCACATTCTAAATATTGAAAAACAAAATGCATTTTTGCAAATTGTTTTTTAAATATAGTTAATCATTCCTAGGAGGTGAAACAAATGGCAAGTTCAAATTCAAACAGAACATTAGTACCAGAAGCAAAAGCTTCATTAGAAAAATTCAAATATGAAGTAGCTTCAGAAGTTGGTGTTAACCTAAAAAACGGTTATAACGGAGATATTTCATCAAGAGATGCTGGAAGAATAGGTGGAAATATGGTTAAAAAATTAATCCAACAAGCTGAAAACAATATGAGATAATTTATTTAGCATATTACTTTAATTGTTTTAAAAGACAGGAATTTTTATTTTTACTTTTATGTTTTATTTATATTATTTTATAATATATTATTTATATACATAAAGGCAGGAATTTAAATTCCTGCCTTTACATATTTTAACGTCTAATTATTTAATCATCTAATTCTGGTCCTTCATTACCTGCTTTTGATCCTTTGTTATCACTATTTTTCTTTTTTCTTTCTTTCTTTGTAGTTCCAGTTTCTGTGATTTCATAATCAAATTCGCCATCATCAATTCTTCCTGCTAAATCTAATATTTCTGAAAGTTTTTCATGTCCATATACTTTAATTAATTTTTCTACAATTATTCTTCTTTGATTCTCTCTTGAATATTCTTTTAAGTCAGATGACATCATCGTTTTTACAACTGAATATATAACACTTGTTGCCCAAGATCCTGCTTTTTTCTCAGTATTCATATTATGATTTGATCTAAACACAATGTTTTCTCTTTCTTTATCCATTTCTGATTTTTTAAGATTGCTTAAAACCATTAAATCTTTATATCTAAAGAAATATGTTGCATTTCCTAATGCAAATTCATATTTTGTATTTTTATCTTCATAATATCTTTCTGCGATTACTATACTATTTGCTCCAAGTTCACCTGTTTCATCAGGTATTACATAGAATTCATAGTTGTAGAATGGGCTATCTTCTTCTATTAAAGCTGTTGCACTATATGCATTAAACATACGAATATAGTCTTCTCTTACGTTTGGATCAATTAATCTTTTTGGTTTCTTTTCTTGTGGATTTGTTCCACTTCCTCCTTTTTCTCCATCATCATCATATATATCTGATCCAATTTTCTTTAAGTCATCTAGTTTTGTTAATTTAATTGATGACTTTGCTTCTAAATCTTGCATTGTTCTATTATTTATTGCTCTATCTTTTTCTTCTTCTGTTACAAATCCTTCTTCAGCTAATTTTTTTAAATCACTTTCAAATATTAAATTTTCTTTAAATAGATTAATAATATCTTTTTCATCAACAAATCCGCTTCTAATATGTGCTAATCTTTCATCATAATCCATTTCTTTATTCTTAATTAAAACTGCATATTTTTTACTTACAAATTCAAATGGAACCTTTCCATTTGCAACTAATATCTTGATGTCATCTAATGTAATTGCAGACTTGTTATATAAAATATCTACTATGTCTGTTCCATACCAGTCAATTATTGTTTCTATTTTTAATAATCCATTAGAATATAAATTTGCTAATGCATCTGTTAATTTAGCTTCATCATTTATTTTGTCAAACACAGATTCCATTAGTTTACTTTGGCTCATTTGCTTTTCTTCATTATCTTCTTTTGATAAAACTGTTTTATATAGATTTATATATTTTTCATATTTTTCTTTATTTTCTTTCATTTCTTCATTAGAAATATTTTTTAATGTTGTTTTTTCATATAAATCTACTAAATCATCTGTATTAACTAAATTTATGATTTCTTCTTTTTCCATCTCATCAAATATTTGTAAATCTATAACGCCACTTAGATAAAGTTTCTTTAAATCATCTGATTCTAATGCTTTGTTATCTACAAACTCTTTTAATGTAGCTGTGCTACATCCATTTTTCTTTGTTATAAACTCTACTATTTTTTCTTGTGACCAATTATTTATTGCAGCAATTACAAATAAGTTGTTATCTGAAAGAATACTTAAAGCTTCTTGTTCTTCATTTGTAAAAATAATAGGAATTTTTTCAGGGTCAATATCTACAAATTCAATTTCTGAATTTTCTATTTGCTTTCTGTATTCTTCTCTTTGTTTTTTTGTTACATAATCATGTGTTGTAAAGTTTGCTAAACATTTCTTTAAATCTTCTGGACTATATTCTACATGAACAAAATCAATTCCATTTTCTGCATCTTTTTCCATATTTAATTCACATGATATTCCTTGAGTTTTATTATCAATATTTTCATAAATTCCTTTTAGAAGTTTTTTAATATCATCAACCTTTTCAGGAAGTATTCCACCATTTTCTAAATGTCTATTAAATCTATATGCAGAAATTAAAAGCATTTTATCTATATCTGCAAATTCAGCATATCTTCTAATTGTTTCTGCTGTCTCAGCAATAAAATCTAAGTTCCATTCTAATCCTTCAATTTTTTCACAATATCCATCAGGGTCTTCTTTTTTAAGTCTTGATATTTCCTCGTGTGGTATTCCTCTTCTTAATGCAACATTATCTATAATCATCATTCTAAGCATTTGTCCAAATTCTTGATCTGAAAATATTTGTTCTAAATCATTAAGAACGGTTGCCTGCATAATAAAGGCAACACCATCTATACCTTCTCCATAATAAGTTGTTAATTTTTTGACTCTCTTTAGGTTTTCTTTTCCACCTTTATATTCAGATTTAAGTGAATTTGGAATCATAATTTCTACTGCAAATTTTTCCTCTTCTTCATCATAATAGTAAGATGGAAGAATTGCATTTTTCCCTTTTAAATATGATTCCATTTTTCTAGTACTAAAATCAATCCTGTCTCCCATTTCGGTAGAATTATATATCTCTTCTGATATTTCTAATATATCTTTTCTATTTCCCAAAGTTAAAGCACGTGCAATTCTTGTTTTATATTCTTGAGGATCTCCTCCGATTTGTCTACAATATGAGTTAATCACTCTATCAAAAACTTGAGAACTATTCTTGCATTTTTCTAATTCTCTTATTATCTTATCTAATTGTTTTTCTGTAAGTTCTATATCTTTCTTTCCTGTTGCTATTTTAAGAACTTCTATTACTCTTCTTTCAACTTTATCTAACAAATTGTTATAGTAATTAGCATAATTACGTAGAATGCATTTTATAAATTTTTCCTTGTCAATAAATGGCTCTGCTTTCTTAAGGGTCATTAATATTTCACGTGCTTCTTGCATAGAAGCCATACGATTTTTATCTTTAATTTCTTGTTCTATTTCTTTTGCTACTTCTTCATCTGTACAGTAATAAAATATGTCATGTTCACTTAGTAATAAAACTGTATCTTTTAGAATTTCTTCAATACCTATTTTATTTAAATCAACCATATTTTACCTCCAACACTACTATACTTAATAATACCATATTTTATGTTAATTTGCAAGTTCTAAGGTACTTTGAGGGTTTATTTATAAACAAAAAAGAGTTGTTTTTTAACAACTCTTTTTCATTTTGTTTTATATTTATTTTTCTTTATTTATTTTTTATATTAATTCATATTTTATATTCTATTTTCTTCTTCCCAATATTGAAAGAATTCTTAAGAATATATTAATAAAATCTAAATAAAGCTCCATTGCAAAATAGATATATAGTTTTTCTTCATCATATTCAAAACCACTTTGTAATCTTTTCAATTTATTCATATCAAATGCTGTAAGTCCACAAAATATTAATAGAATTACCCAATCCAATGCAATATCTAATAACTCATTACCTGCAATAAGATTAATTAATGAAAATATAAGTCCTACTACTAATGCAACCATTAATATATTTCCAAATTTAGTCATGTCTTTATTTGTTTTGTATCCCATATATGCTAAGGCTCCAAAAAGGCCTGCTGTCATAAAAAATGCATAAAATATTGTTTCTACCTCAAATACGTAAAATATAACTGAAAATGTTATACCATTTATAAATGCATAAGTATAAAACAGTATTGTTACTGCTGTAGCAGATAATTTTTTAAACAATAATGAAAAGATAAGTACAACTACTAATTCTGTTACAGCAAGCACTCCATAAGGTATTTCTAAAAATAACTCTGTTTTGTATGCTATAATTGACATTATTGCTGTTGCAAGAAGTCCTAAAAACATTCTGAAAAATGTTTTTGTAAGTACGTGATTAAAATTAATTAGTTTTGGTTCTTCATGAATTACTTCATCACCTATCATAATTTTATCCTCCTTTCTTAAAGAAAATAAGGTCGTCGAATTTGGACGACCTTTTATTGATACTTCTAAGCTTCTGGTTCAACAAGTCCAAAGTTTTTATTATCTTTCATTTTGAATAATACATTTACTTTATTTGTATCTTGATTTATGAAAGTAATAAATCTATCTTGTGGTTTTTCTTGTAATTTAAGTATTGCATCTTCTGCTGTCATTGGTTTAATATCATAATAAATTGTTTTTATTATTTCATTCTCTGGACCTGATTCTGAAGAATCTAAAGCTCCAATTATTTTTATTGAATCTTCTTTGTTAACTCTTTCTTTTCTTGTTTTCCATTTTCTAATTTGTCCTTCTAGAATGTCTATATCTTTATCTATAGATGCATACATATCTTTGTGTGATGTTACAGCTCTATATGTATCTTGTTTAACTTTTACACTCATTTCAGCGATTTGTTCTGTTTTTTGTGATTTAATTGTAACGTAAACATCAATATCACCTTCAAAATATTTGCTAACTCTATCCATTTTCTTTTCTACGTAATCTTTAATTGCTTCAGTAGCTTTTACATCTTTACCTGTTATTGTAATATTCATAACAATCAACTCCTCTTTTTGTATTTTATATATTGATTATATATTAACTAAAAAAATAACGCAAGTTTTATTTCTTATTATTCATATTCTCTATATGTTTTTTATTAATTATTATTTTTTATATATAGTTTTCTATTTATCTGTTATCTTGAAACAAAATAGAATGTTTATCAACTTTTTCAGTTAAATCTGTGCGTATTCCAAAATTATCTCCAGCATGTGCCTCTTCAATTTGTTTTCTAAATACTTCTATCTGTACTACAGTTATTTGTTTTACTTCTCCATTACTTGTAACTAATTTAAGTTTATCTCCGACTCTCAATGTTCCTTTTACTAATTTCCCTGCCAATACTATTTCTTTATTAATTACAAATAAATCTTCTGAGCAAAACATTTTCTCAACTTCATCATTTTGAATATTGTTATCTTGAAGATATTTTTCAAATAAATCTTTTGCAGTTTGTGTTTTAGCATTTTCCATAACATTTTTTGAAATATGTATATCAGCCATACCTCCGATTAGATCTGAAAATAACCCCATATTCATTCCTCCTTTTATTTTAGATTTTAACACAATTAAAATCTTTATTATAACTTATATTCTTTTTCAAGTTTCTCTGTTAAATATATTCTAGAAATTATATCTAATTCCTTTATTGATTCTTTTGGAATGTCAAATGAAAAAATCTTTTTAGGGTTTGCAAGTATTATGTATTTAATTGCATCTACTGTTGTAGGTAACATACTTACTGCTCCTTTATCATTTTTTGCACAGCTTTCACATTTAAATCCATTATCTTTAAAACTAAAAAATGTTAAATTGTCTTTTTCTTTACATCCGGTGCATTCATCAATTATTGGCCTGAATCCTATTATTGACATAAGTCTAATTATGAACACAGATTTTATTAAATCTAAATTCTTATCTGTTTCTGAGATCATGTATAGTGTATTTAAAAACAACTGTAAAACTCTATATGTGTTCTGATTTTCAGTTGTTACATCACTTATTATTTTTGTAATATATGATGCATATTTTAGTTTATCAAGATCTGTTCTTATGTTGTAAAATGCCTCTACTACCTCACATGAATTTAAACTATAGTTGTTAGACCCCTTATATAATAAATATTCTCCAAAACATAAAAATTGAGTAGCAGCTAAAAGAAGACTTTTAGGTCTTCTTGAACCTTTAGCCGCTACTTCTATTTTCCCGTAAGTTTGGTGTAAGTATTGTAACTATTTTA
>JAEEGL017277638.1_pt1 | contig 14475 bp, 11 predicted proteins | sample 9134231 | NCBI WGS metagenome assembly JAEEGL01 (sample SAMN16246548, study PRJNA631951) | gut metagenome | biome: gut microbiome; feature: rumen; material: fiber-attached | host: Bos | place: Iran: Karaj | collected 2018-10
GTCGAGTCGTTAATAACAAACCGAATCCTGTTATCGATAACGGTCGTTTCGATCTCTTTACCCGTTTTTTCATCGAATAGTTTTACGTTCCTGTCCAAATAACCCGAAGGAAGTCCGGTCGTGACCGTCACACCGTTTGTAAGCGGGCTCGAAAGGTCTTCTCCGTTCCACTTGAGCGTCAACGTGAAGTGATCGGAAAAACCGGACGAGAAGCCGGATTCCCCGACGAAATCGTCTTCGTTTCCTTGCGCCGAAGCAACGATAAGTTCCAGACTGTTCCCGAACGTATCGTCGCCGAAATCGGCTTGACTTACCGAAAAGTCTACGTTTGCCGAAGCATATTTGGGCGCGGACTCGATCACCGTTTTTCTTTCGGACACGGGCAAAAACAGGTTTTTGACAGCGTTATATTGTTTAACGATATCCGCGCGGGAGTTACCCGACGTGTTCAAAAGAATATTCATCGACGAAAACGCTTCGCGAATGTTATCTCGCGTTTTTTCCGTGCATTTCGTATAATCGGTCGAAAGATACAGTTGATGCAATTCTTTGCAATAAGCGTTGATCTCCGCATCGGAAAAGTAATCTACGACGAAAGAATGCTCCGTTCCGTTACCGACTCCGTCCGTCAGAACGATCTTTCTGAGATACGAACCGTCGAAGCAATCGAATCGGATCGCACAGAGATAGTTGCCTTTATCTTCCGTTACGGTAAAGTCTCTTTCCGCGTCCCGCATTACGACCGAAACGATTCCGCTTTCTTTATAATCGGAGGCCGAAAACGTAAGATAACACACGCCGTCGTCCCGCATCAAGTCGACTTCCGTCAAAAACGTCGCCGTATCGAGATAAGGAGACGTTACGTCGAAAGCGGAACTTGCCAGTTCGTAATCGACGTACTCCGATCTGTTGCCCGTTTTATCCATGGCATAAAAAGAAAAAGAATAATTTTTTTGTTTGTCCAGGATAATCCCGACTCCTTTTTCATACTCGTAAGAAACGCCGTTCATCAAATAATGCTGACGTTCCGCAAGACCGCTCTGTCCATCCTCGTGATAAGTCAAAGTGATCGTATAACTATTCGCGTAACGACCGCTCGTGACAGACGGATCGATAGAAAAAGACGGCGCCATCGGTTTAACGGTGTCGTACATACCGAAATAATAGTCTTTTGAAGCCGAATTGCCGGCAGCGTCGTAGACGGTCACGGCCACTCTGCCCGGTTTATTGATCACAATATAGGTCCGATCGGAGGGCGCGCCCGTTATTTTCCGAACGGAAGACAACGTTCCGTCGTCATAATAGACGCGATAGACGACCTCTTTGATCCCGGATAGGTTATCGCCGACATCCGTCCAGTCCAGGACCACGTCGAAATTGGTGCCGACGGCCTGCCACTGCGTCATCGAATTGGATGTAGGAAGAGTAGGCGCAAGAACGTCGCTTTTGACAATAACGCTTTTCGATCCGATCTCGTCTTGCGTTTCGGAGAAAGCCGCGCATGTAACGTTATAAACGCCCGATCCCGTTACGCCGAAATTAACAAGTCCGTCCGAGGGCGCTTCTTCCAATCGAATGCCGTCCGGGATCTCGTCTCCTTCTTTGACGCAACTGACTTTGTAGTAACGGACGCTCGGATCCAAACGAAAAGTAACGAAGACGTCTCCGGCGTAAGGATTGGACGCGCCGTCGAAATAGGTATAGTAGTCGGCGTCATAAACGAAAACAGGTTGCCCGTTGTCGTTGAATCCCGATAAATAAGTAGCCTTCACGGATTCCACCGAGACGACTTCGTCCGCGCTCGCCGATCCGCCGCGCACGATAGCGCCGACAAAAAAGGCGGAAAAGATAACGATCGCGAACAAATATATTAAAAATATATTTTTACTTTTTATCATAATATCCTTATTATAGTTTTTCAACTTTAAAGCATTATAACATAGTTATGCAAACATTTCAACTGTTAATTATCGCCATTTGAATTTATAGTCCAAAATAATTAAGTCTTTCTTAACACCGACGCCCTTTCTTGACATAAATTGTAGTAATAGGAGGTTACATTGAAAAAAACAATCGCATTGTTCCTGACGCTCGCTTTTTGCCTTTTCGGTTGCTTCGGCCTGATCGGATGCCAAAAGAAATCGGACGAAGGAACCATCAGACTGAACGAAACGACGCACTCGGTGTTTTACGCGCCCCTTTACGTCGCGAATTATCTCGGATATTTTTCCGACTACGGCCTTACGATCGAATTCACGAACGGCGGCGGCTCGGATAACAGTATGACCGCGCTGATAAGCGGCGGCGCGGACGTCGCCCTGCTCGGCCCGGAAACGGCGGTCTACGTTAAAACGCAAGGCAGCAGTAACGGCGCAGTGATCGTCGGACAACTGACACAACGCGACGGATCCTTTTTGATCGGCAGGAACGCCGAACCGGACTTTAAATGGACGGACCTACGCGGAAAAGAGATCATCGGCGGACGTAAAGGCGGTATGCCGGCTATGTGCCTTGAATACGCCGTCAACAAAAACGGACTGACGGACGGAACGGATCTGTCCATTAACTACGACGTTTCTTTCGACATGATCACGTCGGCTTTCGAAAGCGGTATCGGCGACTATTGCACTATGTTCGAACCGTCTGCCAGTCAATACGAATCGCTCGGCAAAGGACATATCGTTGCGAGCGTCGGTAAAGAGACAGGCGACGTCGCTTATACCTGTTTTATGGTCACGCAAAAGTATCTGGCAAATAACAGAGGCCGCGTTTCCGACTTCATGAAAGCCGTAATAAAGGGCGTAAATTATTGTTTTACACACACGCCCGAAGAGATCGCCGACGCCATACGGCCCGGCTTTGCCACAACGGACAGAGACCTGCTTGTCCGCTCGGTCAAGCATTATATGGAGATCGACGCATGGAAGTCTGTACCCACCATGACGGAAAGCAGTTTCGACAGTCTTCAGAACATTCTGATCGCCGCCGGAAGTATCGACAAAAAAGTCGGATACGGAGCCGATATCGTCGATAACAGTATCGTAGAAGAGATCATTGCGGGGCAATTATGACTTTACTCGAATTGAAAGACGTATGTTTTTCTTATCACTCGAAAGACGCCGAAACGACTGCCGTCGATAACGTCTCTTTTACGGTCGACGAAGGCGAATTCGTCGGTATCATCGGACCGTCCGGCTGCGGAAAAACGACCATACTCAATTTACTTGCCGGCATCTACTCACCCGCTTCGGGCACCATCCTGCTGAATGGAAAAAAAGTCTCCGAATCGACCTCGAAAATCGGTTTGATGCCGCAACGGGATCAGCTGTTCCCCTGGAGAACGATCGAAAGCAACGTCCTTCTCGGGCCCGAGGTGCTCGGGAAAAGAAATCGCAACACCAAAAAATACGCCTTGCAACTTTTACGTAAATATGGGTTGGGCGATTTTATCAAAAAGTACCCGTCCGAACTCAGCGGCGGAATGCGTCAGCGTTCCGCCCTGATAAGGACTTTGGTCCTAAAGCCGGATATCTTACTTTTGGACGAACCGTTCTCAGCATTGGACTTTCAAACTCGCATCGTCGTTTGCGACGACGTCCACAGAATTATCAAACAAGAAAAAAAGACGGCGGTGATAGTAAGTCACGATATAAACGAATGCGTCTCTTTATGCGATAAGATCATTGTCCTGACCAAACGTCCCGCGCACGTTCTCGAAATAATCAGGATCGATCTGAATAAGACCATGTCCCCTCTCAAGCGACGGGAAAGTCAAGCGTTTCCCGAATACTTTAAAAAAATATGGAAATTACTGGAGGATAAAAATGAGCGAAGCACAACGAAAATATCTGAAAAAACGTAAAATACGTATCGTTATTACCCATCTTTTCAGGATATGCCTACTTGCGGCCTTTATCGGCGGATGGGAGCTTATCGCGCGTTATAACGTGGTCGATCCGTTTATCATTTCTTCGCCGTCGAGGATCGTACGAATCATCGGAACGCTCGACCGGAGCGGCGAACTCAATAAGCACGTAATCGCTTCTTTATACGAAACGATAGCCGGCTTTTTGATCGCTACCGCCGCGGGAAGCGTTTTTGCGATCATTTTATGGTGGAGCAATCTCCTTCGGGACGTTCTCGAACCGTATATTATCACGTTGAATTCTTTGCCGAAGATCGCTCTCGGCCCCATTATCATCGTATGGATGGGCATCGGAAAGCCGGCGATCATATTTATGGCGGTACTGATCTGTATCATTATCACGATCATCAGCATGCTGTCCGGATTTTGTTCCGTCGATAAAGAAAAGATCATGCTCCTTAAATCCATGCACGCGAATAAATTCAAAATCTTGACAAAACTGATCCTTCCGGCCAACATACCGACCCTCATATCAGTTTTAAAAATAAACGTAGGATTAAGTTGGGTCGGATCCATCATTGGAGAATACCTTAGTTCGCGCGAGGGGCTCGGATACCTGATCGTATACGGTTCTCAGATCTTCCAACTTGACTTAGTCATGGCAAGCACGGTCATACTATGCGTTCTCGCCGGAGGAATGTACGCCGCTGTCGCAATACTGGAAAAGATAGTGCGAAAAAAATTCGGACAATAAAAAATCGGCATTGAAAAATGCCGATTCATTATATTAAAAATTGCTTTTTTACACGTTCAAGCCGCACTTACGCATTTCTTCAAGCAGATGCGCTTTGTGCGCTTCTTCCATTTCGGTAAGGGGCAAACGAATATTGTTTTCGCAAAAACCGAGAGCGTGCATGGCCGCTTTGACGGGAATGGGGTTGACTTCGGAAAAAAGCGCCTTGATAAGCGGCAACAGTTCAAGCTGCATTTGCGCGCTGCCTTTAACGTCGCCTTTAAAAAACTTTCTGCAAAGTTCGACTGTCTCTTTCGGCAAAACGTTACTGAGAACGGAAATTACGCCCTTAGCTCCCATGGACATCATAGGAACAATCTGGTCGTCGTTACCGCTGTAGATATCGAGTTTGTCGCCGACGAGTCCCATCGTTTCGACCATTTGGGCGATATTGCCGTTCGCTTCTTTGATGGCGGCGATATTGGGGTGATCGGCAAGCACGGCGTAAGTCGAAGGCTCGATATTCATCGAAGTACGACTGGGCACGTTATAGAGAATGACCGGAACGGTACTTGCGTCCGCGATCTGCGTAAACATTTTTATAAGTCCCGACTGCGTGCACTTATTATAATAAGGCGTCACGCACAGGAGCGCGTCTGCGCCGGATGCGCACGCGCAACGCGCAAGGTCAAGCGCATAAGAAGTATCGTTACTGCCCGCGCCGGCAATGATCGGCACGCGACCGGCCGCTATTTTGCACGCGTAAGTAATGGCATCGCGGTGTTCCGCGTCGGTAAGAGTGGACGACTCGCCCGTTGTTCCGCAGACGACAAGAGCCTGAACTCCGCTTTCGATCTGCCAATTGATCAAACGATAAAAACTCTCGTAATCTATGCCGCCGTCATTGAACGGAGTGATCAATGCCGTAGCGACGCCTTCAAACAAAGTTTTCTTTTTCATATCTATTGCACTCCTTTGTGATAATATATTATGTGAAAAGAAAATAATTGTCAAACCATTCGACAACTTTCTCGCAAAAATATTATCGCAGGCCGGATAGAGTCGACGGTATCCTTTGCCGTCATACCGATATCCGTAAAATGTTTTTGCGCGATCTCTCCCGAAATTCCATTCAATATTGTAGCGAATGCTACGGATTTTAATATATTATTATACTTTTGTCCGACGATCGCCGTCATAATACCCAAGAGCACGTCGCCGCTCCCGGCGGTGGCCATACCGGCGCAACCGCGATTCGTCAAAAAGACCGTCTCGCCGTCCGTAACAATAGTAGACGGTCCCTTCAAGACGGTAATACACTTGTGCTTTACGGAAAAGTCGATCGCCGTTTCCGACGGATGAGCACGAACGTCTTCAACGCTTATCCCCGCGAGCATAGCCATCTCGCCGAAATGCGGAGTAACGATCAACCCTTTATCATAGTTCGGAAGACCGAGCGACTTCCACGCGAACAGTCCGTCCGCATCCAAGATAATCGGGCAATCCGAAATACGAAAAATATCGCTTAATAAAGCGGCCCTGTCTTTTGATCTTCCCCATCCGCATCCCACGCCGACACAAGAAACGTTTTTCAACGCTTTTTCCGCTTCTTTTTCGGAAAAAAGAGTACTTTCTAACATATACGGAGATACGGAAGGAACGATCTTCTCGGGCACGACGAGTTTTACGACGCCGCTTCCCGAATAAACGGCCGAAGACGCGAGATTTGATAATTTGATCGCGCCGGAATAGTTTTCCGATCCGCCGAAAAGCGCGATATACCCGTACTTACCTTTATGAGAGTCGTTTTTTCTCGGCTTAATAAATTCGGCGCAATCTTCGGGTTCGAGCAGAGCGCCGACGTTACCTTCAAACCCAAGAGGCAAAACGATCGTTTCTTTAGCATAGTCTTTACCGCCGTTGAGATATAAGCCGTATTTAGAAAAGCCAACGGTAAAAACTTTATCGGCGACGATCGCCTTTTCGGCAACTCCGTTATCCGCGTTCAAGCCGCTCGGTATGTCTGCCGAAAAAACGGTAAGGCCGGAACCGTTCACGCTATTGATGATCCGCTTCGTTTCTTCATTCGGTTCGCCGTGAAAGCCGATACCAAATAAGCAATCAAGAATGACGTCGAATTTTATAAATTCAATATTTTTGTATCCATAGATACATTTAACATTTAAATTTATACATTCATCATAATACTTGCGTCCGTTTTCGGAAAACTTTTCGTAAGGAATCCAAAGAGTTATTTCTTTCCCTTTCCGAGTCAGTTCGCACGCGGCGGCATATCCGTCACCGGCATTGTTTCCCGTTCCGCAAAGTATCAGAATCTTATTATACTTTTCCAGATTTTTTGCCAATAAACGACCGACAACGCCCATCAATTCATAAGGCGTTGTCCCGTTCGTAAATATTTGTTCTTCCGATAGTCGCGTTTGCGCTACCGTTGCCACTTGTTTCATTATTTTGTCAACGTGTTGGCAAGATGCACGCCCATGACCGAAGACATCATCAGTCCGCGCGTCCATCCGCTCGAGTCACCCAAACAGTAGAGATTTTCGACCGTCGTTTTCAATTTATCGTCCATAACGATACGGTTGCTGTAGAATTTGATCTCCGGCGCATACAAAAGCGTTTCGCTTCCGCCGAAACCGGGGAATATCTTGTCGACTTGAGAAATAAATTCCAAAATAGAAATCATCGTTCTGTACGGCATTGCGCTGGTGATATCGCCCGCAACGGCGTCCACGAGGGTGGGACGGACGTTACCCATGGCCAGCTCTTTTTGCCACGTTCTCTTGCCGCAACGAATATCGCCCAGTCTTTGAACAAGGATGTGCCCGTCGCCCAGCATATTCAACAGTTGTCCGACTTTCTGCGCGTACAAAATAGGTTGATTAAAAGGCGTAGAGAAGTGATGCGAGCAAAGGATGGCAAGGTTTGTATTCTGCGACTTTACTTCTTTAAATGCGTGACCGTTGACGAGCGCCAGATTATCCTCGTAGTTTTCCTGCGCGACGAAGCCGCCCGGGTTCTGACAGAATGTTCTGACCTTATTGAAGAACGGCTTCGGATATCCGATCAATTTGGACTCGTACAAAGCCTTATTAACTTCTTCCATGATCTCGTTTCTTAATTCCACTCTGACGCCGATATCGACGTTACCCGATTCGGACGCGATCTTATGAACGCGGCACATTTGATCGAGCCAATCGGCGCCCCTTCTGCCCGTAGCTACGACGGTTATATCGGCATAGTATTCTTTATCGCCGACGACGACGCCCTTGCAGACGTTATCCTTAATGATAAGATCGGTCACAAGCGACTCCGAAAAAAGGCTTACGCCGTTATCGGTCAAATAATGTTGCAGTTTCAGATAAAGCGCGTGCGCTTTTTCGGTACCGAGGTGACGAATGGGACAATCAACCAGTTTCAGATCGGCGACGATGGCGCGGCGTCTGATCTCTTTGATCTTTTCGATATCTTCCACCCCTTCGACGTGCTCGTCCGCGCCGAACTTAAGGTATATCTTATCCGTATAGTCGATAAGATCCTGCGCATGATCCGCGCCGATAAGATCGGGCAGATCGCCTCCTACTTCTCTGCTGAGCGACAATTTTCCGTCGCTGAAAGCGCCTGCGCCCGCAAAACCCGCGGTGATGTTACAGCACGGTTTGCATTGCACGCACTTTTTGGTAATGTTTTTCGGACATGAACGTTTTTCAAGCGTTTTTCCTTCTTCAAATATGGCGATTTTACCGGAAAAACCATTTTCAAGAAGCTGATACGCGGTAAAAATACCTGCCGGACCGGCACCAACGATGATCACGTCAAACATAGTATTCACTCTCCGTTTTTTATTGTATCGACGTTTTTCACGTCGTTACTGTTTATTGAGCAGCCATTCCGCCTGATCGGGGCGATTAAAGCTCTCTCTGATCGCCCAAAGAATCGATTCTTTTATTCCTTCGCGACAAAGCGGCTGTTTTTCGCGTCCGTATGCGGCGAAGGTCGTATCGCCGAAAAGGCATATCGTTTCACCGGACAGTTTTTCCTCGGCGAAAAAAGCCTGAGATATAATACCACCGACGAGACTATTTGTCAAAACAATATCTTCAATATTATTTTCAGCTTGACCTTTGCATAAATAATCGGATAAGAATGCGTATCGGATAGGCACGTTAAGGTAGTCTTGAGCAACGTCCTGCACAACGTAACGCCACAGTTTTCCCGTTTCGAGCATATCCGCACAATCCACGGCGATCATGCTTTTATTATATTTTTCAGCCCACTCGAAAGCCGTTCTCGCGGTCTTTTCGATCTCTAATTCCGGATAACGGATCAGATCGTACGCTTCGCGCCCGGAATTGCCTCTTTTTATTCCGCTTTCTTTACGTTGTCCGTATGCGTCGATAAAGATATCTTGCGAATAAAGTCGCGCGACGGTATGTAAACGAAGACTCTTGGCAAGGCAAAAAGCGTTTTCCCCGCAAAAAAGAAGGGCTCCCGCTCCTTTACAATTTTCGAGCGAATCGTCCATGAAAAGTCGATATTCGTCGCCAAACTCCGAAAAAAGGCTCTCCGCGTACCGAAACGCATCTTCGTTTTCTTTTCCCTTATAAAAGGCGATCTCTTTCGACATTTTTATTGCAAAAGTTTATTGCAAGCGTTCACGTAAGCGAGGATACTGGCTTCCACCGTATCGGTCGACACCCCTCTGCCCGTTACTTGTTTACCGTTTAATTCCAGCCGAAGCGTGGTCGCGCCCAAAGCGTCTTCGCCTTCGGTAATGGCGCTCGAAGACCAGTCGAGCAGCAGGAAGTCTTTTCCTATAATACGATTGATCGTCTTAAAAGCGGCGTCCAGAGGACCGTCTCCCACGCCTTCGCCCACCTTAACGCCGTCTTCCGTGCGTAGTTTCAGCGTAGCTACGGCAGAACGTCCCATTACGGTCATTATGCTGTAACTGTCGATATTGTACGTACGCGTCGTTTTTACGTTATGACCGTGCGACAATAAGTACATAATATCTTTATACGTTACGACTTTCTTTTTATCGGCAAGCTCTTTAAACCGCTCGAAAAGTTCGTCCATTTCGCCTTTCGAGGTCTTAATATCCATACTCTCCAAGAACTCGGACAAAGCGTGCTTTCCGCTGTGCTTACCCAATACGATATTATTCTGAACAATACCGAGTTCGGCAGGATCGAGTATCTCGTACGTGCATCTGTTTTGCAACACGCCGTGCTGATGAATGCCGCTTTCGTGTAAGAACACGTTCTTTCCGACGATCGGCTTATTCGGCGGGATCTTCGTGCCGGTTATTGCGGAAAGCATCTGCGATGTCGGACAAATCTGTCTGAGCACGATATCCGTTTCCGCGTCGAAATGATCGCGACGGGTATGCAACGCGAGGACGACTTCTTCCAAAGAGGTATTGCCGGCCCTTTCGCCGATACCGTTAACCGTACAATCCACCTGCATAGCGCCTTCTTCGACAGCAGCAAGAGTGTTGGCGACGGCAAGTCCGAGATCGTTATGACAATGCGCCGAAAAAACAACGTCCGGATAAGCCGCGACGGCTTCTTTAAAGATATTTTTGATCTCTTCGGGATAAGAATAGCCTACGGTATCGGGCAGACCGATGATCGTTGCGCCGGCTTTGACCGCGACGTCGATCGCCTTCATCAAAAATGCCCTTTCGCTACGCGAAGCGTCTTCGCAGGAAAACTGTACTTCCTCAAAAAGAGAACGCGCATAGCGGACGCTTTCGTCGATTTTTTCGAGAACTTCTTCTTCGGTGATCTGTAATTTGTATTTGATATGTAAAGGACTTGTCGCCAAAAAAAGATGGATACGAGCGTGCGCGGCGTTCTTCAGCGCGTTATACGCGATATCGATATCTTCTTTTTTGCAACGGGACAAAGAACAAACGGTGGACTTTTTTACGACTTCGGCGATCTGACGCACCGATTCCGCATCGTCGATACTCGCCGCGGCAAAACCCGCTTCGATAACGTTGACTCCGAGTTTTTCCAATTGGAGAGCCATTTCCACTTTTTCATAAGCGAGCATGCTGTTGCCGGGCGCCTGTTCGCCGTCCCGCAAAGTGGTATCCAAAACAATAATTTTTCTCATAAGAAGCAAACCTATCTTGTATTCTGATTCTATTTATAGTATAATTTAAAAAAAAGCCGATGTCAACGTTAATGGACGGCTGAACGCAAAGGTGGATCATGAAATTCTTGGTTATTCCCGATTCTTTCAAGGGGAGCATAAGCTCGACGGAATTCTGCGAGATCGCAAAAAAATCGTTACGGATCGATGCAAGCGACGAGATCGAATGTTATCCGATCTGCGACGGCGGAGAAGGAAGCGTCGATTGTCTGACGAAGATCTTCGACGGAAAAGTCGTTACCGCGCCGGCAACCGACGGAAACCTCTTTAAAAGAAAAGCTATCTACGGCTACGATAAAGAAAAAGCTTTTATTTCCGTCGCCGAAACGTCAGGCCTTGCCAAAACGCTCATTAAAGATCCCTTCGTGACCACGACGATGGGTATGGGCGAACAAATTTTACAAGCCAAACACCTCGGTAAAAAGAAATTTATTCTTTGTCTCGGCGGCAGTTCGACCAACGACGGAGGCGCAGGGCTCGTTTACGCTTTGGGCGGAAAATTCTTGAATGATCGCGGCGAAACCTTTTTGCCTACCGGCGGAAATCTGTCCGAAATTTCTTCGATCGATCTGACCGATTTTTATAAAAACATTGACGGATCGGAATTTATCGCTATGTGCGACGTCGTCAATCCTCTGCTCGGAGAAAACGGATGCACTTATGTTTACGCGCCGCAAAAAGGCGCAAAAAAACCGGAAGAAAGGGATAAATTAGAACATAACATGAAGGTCTTCGCCGAAAAAACTGCATTCCTCGGCGTCGATCCGTTTACACCCGGCGCAGGAGCTGCCGGCGGGCTCGGATATTGCGTTCTCGCCTTCTTAAAGGGGAAGATCGTACGTGGCATAGACTTTATTCTGGATGCGATCGACTTCAAAACGAAAGCAATGTCTTCGGACGCTATTATAACGGGCGAAGGTAAATACGACGCGTCTACTTCGTACGGTAAGGCCGTACGCGGCATTATGGACAGAGCGTCGGAGCTCGGAAAGGACGTTTACGTCTTTTGCGGCAAAAACGACGTGCCGGGCGACAAACGCGTGCGCGAATTGAACGATCCGGATATGTCCTTGCAAGATAATATGCGAATGACCGCCGAGCACCTGAAAACGGCTTTGGAACAATTTCGGAAAACACTATGAACGACTTTAACGCCAGAAATAAAAACGCCGCCTTCGTCATGGCGGTCGGAACGCTGCTGAATATTCTCCTTTTCGGCGTCAAACTATGGATCGGACTCGCCGCGAACAATATCAGCATTCTTACCGACGCCATCAACAACCTCGGCGACGTGCTGAGCTGCGTCCTTTCTCTTGTTTGCTTCGTCCTTATCCGCACACAACGAAAAAGCGAACGCTACCCGCACGGTTTTTCCCGACTGGAGAACGTATCTTCTTTCGTTATGTCTTTACTCATCGTTCTCATCGGCGGTTACTTCTTTGTTACCGCTCTGAACAGGTTGATGCTCGCAAGTCTGGTCGTTTTTAAATGGACGTACTTCTACATTCTGCTCGGTACCGTCGTCGTGAAAGCCGGCATGGCCGTTTTTTACTTTTTCCAAAACAAAAAAATCCATTCCGACGTCCTGCGGTGCGCTATGTTTGACAGCGTCATAGACGCCTCCATCACCATGATGACCGTGATCGGCCTTATACTGATCCGCTACGTACAACTCCGCGTGGACGGCGTTTTCGGCATTATCGTCAGCACCTTAATGATCGTCGAGGGCGTGAAACTTTTTATTACGAACCTGCGCTTACTTATCGGTTCCGGGATCGGTAAAGAAGACAAAGAAAAGATCCTGGACTCTCTGCAAAAAACGGAAGGCATATCGAACGTCAGGATCGTTGATTACCACGATTACGGCCCGAACGAAAAGAACCTGCTTGTTTCTGCCGTCTTTACAAATAACGACGCAGATGATATCATAAAAACAACGACGGATCGAATACTATCCGAAACGGGAATAAAAATATATTTTATCTACGAGGTGGAGCATGAAAACTAAAACGAAGAAAAAAGGAAGAGGCCTAAAGATCACCGCGATCGTTTTGGCGGCGATCATTTTCGTCATCGGCGTGTGCGTACTCATAACGTACATAAGCAGCGAAGCCAATATTAAGTATGCAAAAAGCGTTGAGACGGTCAAGATCGAAAATCAACTAAAACCGGAGATCGACCCCGAAACCGGCTTTTGGACGTTCAAATGCGACCGTGATTTCCGCGTTATGCAATTGACCGACGTTCATATCGGCGGCGGCTTCCTTTCCATTCAAAAAGACAACTGGGCTTTAAACGCTGTCGCCAATCTCATTACCGATCAAAAGCCCGATCTTGTCATTGTAACCGGCGATATCGGCTTCCCGGTTCCTTTTATTGCCGGCACGTTCAATAATTTAACTCCCGTAAAAGAATTTTCTTCGTTGATGGAAAAACTGGGAGTATACTGGACTTTCGTCTACGGCAACCACGACACCGAAGTTTACAGCTACTACACTCGCGACGATATCGATCGCTACTATAACGAAAAAATAGCCGGCGGAGAATTTAAGTACTGCCTTTATAAGAGCAGTTTTTCCGGCACGATCGACGGCTATGAAGGAATAGAAGCGGACGCAGGTTACGGCAATACCGTCATCAACGTAAAAAACAGCCAAGGAGTCATCACCCAAAGTTTGTTTATTTTCGACTCCCACTCCTACGAAAAAGGTTTCTTCCAGGATTACGATCATATGCATAAATGTCAGATCGACTGGTACGAAAAGACCGTGAAAGAATTTAACGCGCTCAACAAAACGAAGCTCGGTCTTACCGGTGACGTCATGACGCTTAAATCTCTCGCCTTTTTCCATATCCCTATGAGCGAATATAAGGACGCATATAAAGAATGGTACGACAACGGACAAAAAGACACCGAAAGCGTCCAACTTAAATACGGCGTTATGGGAGAAGATCTTGACGGAGAATGGGTCTACTGCGGCGTAACCGAAGACGAACTCTTTGAAACCATGATGAGATTAAACAGCACTCAAGGCGTCTTCTGCGGACACGATCACTACAATAACTTCTCTCTCTTCTATAAGAAACCGACCGACGATCACAGTATCCGCTTGACTTACGGCATGAGTATTGACTACCTTGCCTACTTCGGTATCGCAAAAAAAACCGCACAACGCGGATGCACTATGATCACCATTAAAACCGACGGTAGCTTCGACTGCTTCGGATACCGCTTAGTCGATAAAACAATTATTGATTAATACCCAAAATTCTGTTGCCAAACAGAAAAAAAAGATGTATAATAGGACTCGCTTTTAATCAAGTCGACCTACTATACATGGAGAGATGTCCGAGAGGTCGAAGGAGCACGACTGGAAATCGTGTGTACTGCGAACCAGTACCATGGGTTCGAATCCCATTCTCTCCGCCAGCGACTGTCAAGCCAAACGATTTCTCGTTTGGCTTTTATTTTTAAAGTCCCGTTACCGGAGTCATACTTGTATGAATACGGAAATGGGGCTTTAAAAATAAAGATCATGATCATATCATGGATAAACAGTCGCAGGCGGGTATCATTGGTGTTATGAAAGTGATATCAACACCTGGATACCAATAAAATTAAAAAACAAGAAAAAAGTTATATGTGTTGAAACTGGAATTATTTATGGAACAATAAAAGAGACTTCAAAAAATA
>JAEEGL013151167.1_pt1 | contig 14474 bp, 20 predicted proteins | sample 9134231 | NCBI WGS metagenome assembly JAEEGL01 (sample SAMN16246548, study PRJNA631951) | gut metagenome | biome: gut microbiome; feature: rumen; material: fiber-attached | host: Bos | place: Iran: Karaj | collected 2018-10
CAAAGTATTTAATTCTTTTTGCCACTCCGATATTTCTTCATTGTGAATTTCAATTTGTGCCCTTAAATCACTTACTTGACTATTATAACCATCTATTGTGTCTACATCTATTTCACCAACTTTATATACAATAGAATCAATCAAAGAGCAATATTCTGTAGGTTTTTTATCAATAGCATATCTTAAATGTATTGATAAATTATTTACATTTTCACCCCAAATAGCAAAATCATTTTTAACGCTTCCAAGTTGCGGAGTATTACTTAACGCAGTAAGCAGATTATTATTATTGAAATAATAACTATATTTAGAGAAATCAAATGAATTCTCAATATAAGACTCTGTATCTGTTAAAGTATAATCGGTACGAGCATTATAAGATACATTAGAATATATTTTCTTTAATTGAAATACAAAATGACCATCTAAATCATAAAAATATTCAAATGTGCCAAATTGATTTTTTATTTTATCTAATATACTTGTAATCGTTTCACCCGCACGCGCAATTAATTCACCGCCTGGATAGGTTAATTCGGTTAAACGATAACCGCAAGATTGATTTTGTAAAACTTTATAAACAGCATAAGTTTTATTATTTAATGGAATATGAAGTGTATTATCAAAAGGCTCGTTTGCTTCTCCAATTTTATTAAGAAATTCAACCTGTTCCAATTGATAATCATTTAATCCTAATTCTTCATTACCTATATAATAATCTATGGCATAATTTTTTTCAACATCAAATAAAACAAAAAGTGGCTATTCACCTTTATAATTTAACATTTCTACGCCATAATCATCTACGTTATTTAGTATAATATTCTATGGTAATTCGCCACCTATACCAATTAACATTTCTTTAACAATAGTAGAAATTTTTAAAGGCGTAAGTTGTTCGGTATCATCTTCTAATGTTTCCTATATTGTGCCTAAATCTGTGTCAGCAGTAAATACACCGCCAACTTCACCATTTAATAAACACATTTTATCTTTGCCACTTAATGATATGGTTAAATTGTTTAATTGTTGTTGTGTTCTAAATTCAGTAAGAACATATATGCCCGCTTTAAACCAATAGATGGTAGAATTATTACCGGCGTCCATATCACGCAAACCTATTTCTATTTTTACGCGAGTGGTTAAACCCCAATAGACGTTATGAATTTTAACATCTTTGGCGACCATAGTTAAACTAATAGAGCGGCGTACTGCCGAACTACCGTCAATATTAATAGAGCCGCTATTGGTTATTTTCCCTTCTATTGCCTCTACCGGTCTTTCGTATTTATCCAATGAGGTAATACGCGCAAAGATTTCTCTATTGCGCGTATTATCTAATTTAATCAATGTCTCACGAGGATATATCATAAATTATTCCTCCTCGTTAGCATATGTTATTGAAAATTTTGTAATAATAGCTTCGGCTAATACGCCGTGCCCTAACCATAAACGGTCAATATGACCAAGGTGATGATACTCAACATATTGTTCTTTATCATCTACTTTTCCGGGAACTTCATTAATAGCAAAGCGAGTATCATATGATATATCTGCTTTATCTACATCTTGGAAACTTTGCGATTCTTCATCCCATATTTTATATTTCCAAATAGTGTTTGGAGTATTATATTTTCTAATTACATAAATACCCCACGTAGAACCACAATCATCTACCAAGTCTAAAAATGTTTTATACCAATAAATAGGAGATTTATCATCAGCATCTTGTGAATTAGATGGAGCGCCCCATTTATAGTCGCCTCCATCACTATTATAATAAACCTAAATACGAGGACGTTGTGAAATCTTTAAATATTCCCAATTAATTTCACTATTTTTAGAAGACAAATCTTCTCGCTCTAATACATTTGTATTATCACCCGGAATTTGAATACCAACAGAAGCATCAATATCAATGCGCTTAACCATATCAAACGGCGTAGTTGTATCTTCTAAGAAACAAATATCAATCCAACCGTGGCGGACTGGTTCAACATTAGCGGCAGACGGCAGTTCAACCCTTATTTTGTCTATTGGCTTTAATTCTTTTTGAACGATATAATTACCAGTTGGGCCTATAACAATACGCTCCCAGCTATCTTCTTCATCACCCTTCCGATGAATTTCTATATTATCCCCCGGAATAAAATCGTGAACTTCAAAAGAAATAATGGCATATTTATCAATTAAAATATAACCGTCATTTTTATTATAATATTTTGAAGGAGCATAACTTGGATACATCCAAACTGTCTCCCAATGATAACCGGGATCTGGTGTTGCGTCTTCAAGTTTAACAATACCAGTATCAAGCAATCCTTTTACAGAATTGTCTGCGGCCTCATAAGCCGTACTTGAAAAATTATGTATCATACGACCTAATTGGTCTTCTGGCGATAATGAATTATTCATTAAACGAACTATATAATTACCTTCTGCTGGCGATTTAAACAATTTAAGTTTTCCATCATTAAGCCAGTCAAGAACTTTTAACTTAAATTTGCGTTCCGCAAACATATTATATCCAGTAAAGTTTCTTGTGCGAACACGGCGTTGGGCATCTTTTTTTCTTCTTTCATACCAGCTTGGTATAATATATTTTTTGTCAGAAGGTATTCTTAAACGAGCTTTTTCTTCAAATGTCATATTACGATAAGTAATATTATCTTCTCCATAATTAACATTTTCGTATGGCTCATTATCCTCGTGTATTCCAAGCGGATATTTCCGCCAATATAAACTTTCTTCACGAGGATTTTGCTCTTCTTCAAGCCCGAGCGCCGCATCTTTTATAAACAATTCACTATCATCTATAAAATAAGAAAGCAAACCAGCAATAGGAAATTCTTTATAAGCAACATTTCCGTTTCTAAAAAAGTAAGGATATTTACTTCCTATTGTATCTGTTTTACTCTCTTGGAGTGTAGTTTTAAAGGATGCTACCTTGGGGTTAAATCTTATTCGCAGCGCGCGCCGTCCATCAAAGAGGAACATATCCTCAAAATCAGCGTACACCGGAGCCGAAATAATCCTGTCAGTAAACATCCCGAATGAATTTATCTGTTGAATAGAATATTTATAAATAACACCTTGTTCAACAGTAAAATCACGGAAAATATAAGAAGATGGCTCTTGTTTTGTTAAACGGAATTTGTGTAATTGTACCCAAGATTCATCTTCATAATCACTAACAACTCTACGGCTAATGACATAAGACCCAGTATATTTTTGTTCGTGTATTAAAGTTTCATCTGGTAAACCAATCAAAACAATTTCTACACAGCCATTATCAAAATCTGGTAATGGATAAATAAACATTGGCGGGTCCATCGCAAACATAGAAAACATTTGTAATTTATATTTAGGTGAATAACCAACATAGCCATTAAGAGTTGTTATTTTATATTGAATAAGATAGTATTCGCTATCTTCTTCATTACCAAACTTGTCTGGAATCCAACTGTCTTCGCAGGCATTTATTTCAACATCGGAATTATTATCGTGAATAATAACACCAGATGAAGTATATAATTTATTTTGACTATCATAGATAAAAAACTCACAAGAATAAACACGTTCACTTAAATCAGCATTATCCTCGTCAAGTTCATATCTACCAGTAAAAGTTCCATTAAAAAAGTTAGAACCATTGCGATTTAAATTTTTTATAGTAATTGTTGGCTTAGCAATACATTTAACAATACCAACAGTAGAATAATATCCAATGCTTCCTGCATTATCAACGTATGCTAATTGTACTTTATAATACTGCCCAATATTAATTTCATCCGTCTTAGCGACTACTCTATTTAATTCATAGACACCAGGAGAGAAAGTAAATTCTTCGTTGATAATTTGTTTGCTTGAAAGCGTGCTAATGCGCATTTTCATTTTGCTAACTTGCGCATTACTAACTGCCCTATTCATTGAAAAAGGTATTTTTAAATGCCAACCCTCATCATCTAAATAGGCGGCGGGCAGCGACCCCTCTATATAAGGTGGGTATAATTTAGCCATTTTTCTCCTCTTTCTCCATTAATTTATAGTAAAATCAAAATCATCTAATAAATTAGTGATTTGAGTTTCAACAGCAGTACCTTCGGCCAATTTTGCTATGGCGCTTTTTAATGTATTAATGGCGTTAACAACATTGGTAATAGTTGCGGTTTTAGCTGTTCCAGAAACTGTATTTGAAACTCCTGAAACATATAAACCTCGGCTAACGCCTTTTACTACTTTGGGGGTACCATTTCCAATATAAACTGGAACAGAAGTACTACCAACTGCCAATGTTGTTGTAGCATCAGACATCATTGTTATAGTACCGGCGAATGTTCCAGAACCATTGCCGATAAAATCAAAATCTCCATTTGCGGTTAGCGCAAACGCTTTTTTAACTTCATCGCTATTATTTATTTTCTAAAAAGCATATAATCCATATGTAGCCGCATCGGTAGTTCCATAATCGCCAATAAATAAGCCAGTCCCATCTGATAAAACGCGTCCAACATTAGTATTTATAATTTTTAGTTGACCATTTGTTCCTTCTTCTGGAATTATTACCTCAGTTGCTTCTTCATTGCGCATTGAATTTGGATATTTATTTTGCCAAATATAAAGTGGCTATATCCATTTTACTGTATTACCATCTTTAGCAACAATTGTAGGAGGATATTTATTAACCATCTCATTATAGGCAGAAGGTAAAATTAAATTATTACTATCAAGTTTTGGATAATATGATTTAATTGTATCAGTAATAGCGCTTGATGCCTTAGGAATAACTAAACTAAAAGTAATTCCTGTAATTGCGGTATTACTAGTATCAATTTTTAACATATATGGTAATTTACTAGCAAAAGGTTTTTTACCAGTAATATCATAAGTAATAGTTGAAGGGCCAGATAAAATATAATAATTGCCGCTGCTTGGTGAAGTCGTTAATGGAATTGGAATATATGCTTCTATTTTTAATGATTCTATCTTTGCTGTTGCACAAGCAGAATAACAACCAACTCCACTTATATCAACACCACTTAAAGAATTTGGTATACCAGTTAATTGTCCAGAATTAGTATTAATAGAAAAACCGGTAGGCCATATTGTATTATCTGTTTTAGAAAATACAACAGTATTGTCTCCGCCACTAATATCTTCATTATTATAATTATATAAAGTTGCTTTAACTTTATATGTAGCGCCATCTCCAATTACAACAGCAGGAACTTCAACTTCTTTACTATTCTATACTCTAATTAAAGATAAAATTAAAGAATAATCAGAGCCTTGCGAGCCACTATATCCAAACAGTATTTCCTATTCATAGGTATAAGTTTCTTCTCCAACGGTATAAGTCCAATAAATACTATTATTTGTTTTATCCTATGAATAATAAGGAGCAATTTTAAAATTTATATAAGCGCTTTTTCCATCGCTTTCTTTAACAACAGTGGCATTTCCATTGCCATCTGTGTTAGTTAAAATCATTGACCTATTTGGATTAATTGATGCTGTTAAAGAAGTTTCTTCGTCATTTAAATCAATAGTATCAACAAAATTAACAAGTTTAATTCTTGCTTTACGGGTTGTATGACTCGCGCTAGCATCGGTAGGCTTGCCGTCCTATCCATATATATAAAAGACACCATTATTAAAGTTATCTTCTTCTAATGAATTACCAACTAAAAATTTACCAGACTTTTGACCATCTATAATGCCAGTATAAATATCTGAATAGTATTTATAATTGGTTAAAAGAATTGAAGAAGCAACATCAATAATATCTTCTGAATTGGCTGAAACTAAAAACCTATATTGGTCTTTCTTTTTACTTAAATAATCGTCTGAAATTGGAATTAAAGCTTGATAATAGTCATTATATTCGCTAATACTGGCTTCACTCAAATCCAAACTAATATCATCTAAATAATATAGTAAAAACGCTTCACTCAAAGGAATTGGCCTGAGTATTTTAGTAGCATAATCAGATGAATCATAATAATGAATGAAAACAACTTTTTCAGAACCAACAGCATCTGGGTCATAAAAATTATCTTTAACGAACAAATATAAAAATCTATCAATATTATTTGGAATATAATATCCAAAAGAATAAGTAATATTTTCTAAAGATAATTTTGATGCTTTGCTTTGATAAGCATCTTTTTGTGAGCCGGCAAACTATAATTTATTTAATTTAATAGATTTAACCTGTACCGGCTGCGCGTTATTTAATATTGATTCAAAATTAATATAATAACTTAATGTTTTATTGGTCGTTCTAAATAAATTTGCGTTTAAAGAACGAAGATTAACAACATAAGTCTGTTTAAAAACTTGACTATTGTAGATAGAAGGCACAGTATATTCAACATCAATATTACAAGTAATAGTTAATTGATTGGCATTATAATTTGTGCCATCAATTGGAGGATATTTTGGTGTGAATTTAATACAACATACCGCATATCCTGGGAATATATCACCTTCGCCGATTTCATATAAAGTAATGGCGCCGCCGTTGCGTAATGTTGCCGAACCTTCACCTTGGGCGGCAATATAATAATTATTAGATGTAGGCATATAACTACTAATAGCATCTTCAACATACATACCAGTAATTATTTTTTGCTACATAAAATCGCCAGCGGGAATGCGCACATAAACGCGATCGCCATTTGAATAATCTATGTTTTCACTAAATACAGTAAATTTAACCCGATTATCTTCGGTATTCAAACCATTATAATTTGTTTCAACAATATATTTACCATATTCAGCGTTTGTATCATCTACAATAGTACATATGATAGTCTAATCATATGGTAAATTTGAAATACGCTATTTGACTATCGTATCTATTGACTAACAGATAACCTCTGTAATTTGTTCAGCGCTTTGATTAGCCATCAATGTTCTCCTTTTTCTCTAAAAATCTTCTATAAATATTTCAAAAAAACCATTGTTTCTTTATAACAAATTGGCCAAAATAAATTAAGAGGGGACCGTAGTCCCCTCTCTTTTTTATTAAGTGTAAACAGGTCTGAAAGCATATTGCGATGCTTTATTAACCAAGTTGTTAAGTGCTTCTTCAATTTCGTAATGATTAGATACATTAGGGAAGGATGCGCTAATTTGAACGTTCTAATCCATAGTACCAGGGTTAATATTCAAATTATTTAATCCTGCTCCAATGTTGCCGAGCCCAGAACTTAATTGAGCAGTTCCGGCGGTCATCTTACGAATCAGCGAAACAGCATCAAGAATGTTTTGAGTGTCACTGGCATTAAGTACAAGTTCTTTTTCGTGTAAAACAGCAAGTTTACCAGAATTACCCCATTCACCAGTATATCCACCAGTTGCAAAACCAAATTGTCGCCAATATAATGGCTAATCACTTCTTTCCATACCTCTAATTGCATCGGTTGGAAGTATATGATACCTTTCTTGTGCTGGTGTGCTATAAAAATTATAAGGTCTTTTTATTCCACCATAAGTACTTGAAGTATAATATTGCCCCTATTTAATCCAAAGGAAACCATCGCCACCAGTTCCTGCAAACTGATAATCAGAAGAAGTACTTTGAGTTACAGGTATTTGTCTTCCACCACTTCCAGAATCAGCGCCATCAACAGCTTCAGCGGCTTCTTTTACTGCCTGAGCCATAGCGGCAACATCATCAGTTAATTTTTGTAAATATTTTAATGAACCTTCATCAAGATTTTGAAGAGTTTCTTCCAACGTGATTAACGATGAACTTAATCCTATAGCAGCATCATCTGCTATTTTAACTTTTTCCGCATATTTTCTAGAAAATTCTCCGAAACTATCAAGTGTTTCATCCATTTTCTATTTCATATCCGTAACTAATCCAGAAGTTTCGGTTGTTACTTCACCAGCTTTGGTTTTAATCCCCTCAAACTATCCACTAATAAATTGAGCCATATGCTCAATATCGGTTCCAGCCAATTCACAAGTTTCTTGATTTTGTCTTTGATATTCTTGGAAAGCCGCTATTGTTTCATCATAAGTGGTCTGAATTCCGCCCATTACCCTTGAAATAGCAGTATCCATTGACCCAAAATGACCAATAATTGCCAAAACAGTTTCTTCGAAGTTAGTTTGTAATCCACTATTTGCAGATTCGATTATATCAACAACTTCGAGTTTATAACGCGCTGCGCTCTATTTTGCTACAGTTTCAATCGCATCAACTGAAATATTATATTGTTCAGCATAATATGCTATCTAATCACCATAGAACTTAGTTATAGCAGCGACCTATTCTTCATAATCTTCGGCATTAACATCAAGTGCGGCAAGCGCTTCTGCCATTTCTCTGTTAAGAGTAAGAATTGCTCGACTTGCATTTTCGGCCATTGTATCGGCTTGACGCATATATTCATACAATTTATCTTCATATTTTTGCTCGGCTTCGGCAATTTTATCTTGATCAGCAGTATAAACATAGCCCCAGTTGCCTTCATTATCTCGCGATAAACGTACCATTGATTTTGCATTTTGTGCATCTTCAAGGGCAATTTCCGCAAGTCTTAATTCATATTCCTTTTGGAGTAGATTTAATTCATCTTGTGAGATCTAACGTCCACTCTTTTTAATATCATTTATTTTGGTTTCAAGTTTTTGTAATTCTTGTTTTGCTCTAATACTATCCTAATCATTGATGGAGTTCTAAATGTCCCTTGTTAATTTACTTAATTCATAAGCCTATTGATATGTTTCTAAATATCTATCTTGTTCTGCATCATAACGTTTTAATTCATTTTCGTAATTACTAAATGAATCTACAATTTCTTGCATAGTTTGTTCAAAGGCTTCTTTATTTGCTTGTAATGCGGCTATCCAAGCTTCTTGCCAAGATTCAGTTGCTTCTTCAAGACGTTTTTCAATATCATCTGCGACTTTTTCCCAATCCTCACGTTCGGCATCGGACGCTGCCTCGGCAGCCTTTTGACGCGCTTGCGCCAATTCTTCAGCCAGATTGTCTTTTACTCGTGTTCTGGTATCTAATTCGCCTTGTAAATTAGCAATTCTTTGTCCACGCATTTCACGCATAAATTCATTTGTAATTCCTAAATTACTTTGCCCTAGCAATCCAATTATTTCTTCATAATTACTTATTACATTATTTAAGTGTTCAAATTTAGCAATATGGTCTTCAATCTTTTCGTTCCAAGCATCAAAAGCAGCGCTTACTTGTTCTAATGCTTTATCGTGTAATTCTTTTAATGTATCAGATAATTCCAAAAGCTGGTCAGAATATTCTTCAAGAAGGTCAATTTGTCCTTGTTCAATATCCAAGCCGTCAAGCGCGCTGCCGTCGCCAGCAAGGTATGCAGCAATGCGTTCATCAGTAATACCTGGAATTGTCTTTAAGGTTTCGACTATACCATCAGTTACGCTATCAATTTTATCTTGCGTCTTCTCAAATTGTTGTCCAATATTGGCAAGTGCGGCAGCTGTATCATATGCGGCATCATCTAATCTATTAAGTTGATGTTCAAGAAGTTTAATTTCACGATCGCTTAAAGCAACTTCAATTTCTACTTTATATGAAATACCTTCAAGTTTTTTATCTAAAATTTCGCGGATAAGGTCGGCACGCTTTTCAACTTCGTCCTACCATAAATCCATTGTTTCTTCATATTTAGATAATGCTTTCTTAAAGTTTTCCCAGTTAGTAGAATCTTCGGCATTAGCATATTTAGCAAAATTGGCGGCAAACATTTCATCATAATTAGAAATATTGCCATATTCATCAAATTGCGCCCCATACGCGGCCATTAAACCACGGTCTTTACCAAGATACCCTTCAATTTGAGAAATATACTGGTCTTGTAAACCGACTTCTTCTTCAAGATAACTAATTTCTTGCTCAAGGTATTTTAAGTGCTGCACGCCATAGGCTCTGTCTTTAACTTTAGCAACACGTTCAAGCTCGCGCTCAATATCTTCAAGAACTTTCTTTATATGATGATAACGATCTAATTCATCTTCTAACTCTTTTGGTTTAGAAGATTTTTTGGAAGCAGTTGTTTTTTCTTTTGGAGTATATTGCCCAATATTTAAACTACGAGCATACCAATTTCCACCCCAATTTTCTAATCCTGCTGCCTATTTAGCTATATCGCTTAAATTACCTAATTTTAAATCATTTAATACTGCCTATATTTCAAGTGTAGTAGCAAGCGGATGTTCTGCTATCCAGTTCTATAATTGTATATATCCAATTACTTGATCTTGTTCAATTTGATCCTAAGCAGCCATTGCCTCAGCAATCAATTTATAACGAGCTTGTTCATCACCTTCAGCAATTGCTGTTAATAAGTCAGCGTGTCGTTTAATAAAATTAATATCTAATTGAGAAACTGCCTCTTCCTTAACAGACATCATATCTGCTAATGTAGACTAAAATTCTTGTTTAATTTTATCAGCCTCTGGAGAATATTCCTCGCCCGGTTTTAGATTATTAGCTATATGAACCCAATTTGTTTGATTACTAACTAATGTTTTTAATGCTTCTGAAGCAATAAGATTTGCGGCAGCAATACGTTTTGCTAATAATTCATTATTTTCTAAAGCTGGATTAACTTTCAATAAAGTTTTATAATAATCTTCCCAAACTTTAACATCTATACCCTTTGTTGAAAGTTCATTTGCCGCAGCAGCATTGGTTGCTATTGATAATAAATCATCTACAGTATCACCATATTTTTCTTTAATTTCATCCCAATGCTCCATAACATCATCAAGAGTTTTATAATTTTGCTCTATATATAAAGAAGCCTCATTTGCTTTAGAATAAAATTCTTTTAAATCTGGTAAATCACGAATAGCACTAGCATAATTATCTATTATCATTTTTGCTTCATCGGCTAATTCTTTGTTTTCACTATCGAAATTATCAATAGCTTCTTCTATCTAGTCGTATGAATATCCACCGGCTCGTTCAGCTGCTAAAGCATTATATCTCTCTTTTCCGCTAAACATAAGTGCTAAATCTACATTAGCTTTAGGTAAAAAATCTTCCTTATTAACGTCAGCTATATCTTGACGAGCATTTTCATAATATTTTTCTATATTATCAATACCAACATTGTTTGCCCGCAATAAATCTTCTTGATTGCCAATATACATCCAACCATTAATAGTATAAATGAATTTACCTTTTAATTCTTGATTATCTTTAATTAATTTTTCATATTCTTCTGTAGAAATAACACTTCCAAAAGAAATTTTATCTATAATATCTTTTAGTTCTTTAAATATTTTGACTAAATCATCTAAAGAAGAGTTTAAATAAAAGCTTTGCTCTGCTGCTGATCGCATAGAATTAGCAAACTCATAAAATAAATTCTTATCTTCAATTTTAAATTTGCCATTTAATTGTTCATATAATTTATCTAAATCGTCTTCATACCAATTTACATTGTTTAATGCCTAAATTATTCCAACTGGGTCATTAGAATTTCCAATTAAATTAAGTAAATTAATAGAAGTTTCTTTACCAACTTTCTAAAAAGTAGAATTTAATCCCGGAACTATGGCAGCTACCTAGTCTTCTGATAAATTAAAATTAAAAATGTCGCTAAACGTTAAAATACCATGACTATTTTTTATATAATTTTGTATTTTTGCTCTAATTAATTCATAATTTTGATAAAACTATTTAAAAAATTCGGCTGGATCCCATCCGAGCGACTTAGCAAAATCTGTTAAATAAATTGCTTCTTTAGTTGGTTCTTCACTACTATAAACATTTGAAATCCATCTTGATAAATCTTTATAGCTAAAATTTGATAAATTAGTAAATCCAGAGCCTTGCCCATTGTCTAAATCGCTAATAAAAGCAGCCAAACTATTTTCTGATTTGAATGAATTTGCAAAACTATCCCAAAAATCATTAAATTGTTTAGCAGTATTTTGGTCTTCTTTTTGCAACTGTTGTTTATCTTTAATATCAAAACCAAAAGCGTTAATAGTAGGTTTAATATCATTTAATCCATTTTTTAATACTATAATAAAATCATTAACAATCCAACGGCGTATTTCATCTAATTGCTCTACTGTTAATTCTTCTGTACTTTCTAAACTTTCTATTGCCCATGATAGTTCATTTAATATATCACCTTTAATACCTTCTGCAACCCCATCTGCAAAATCTATATTTCCATCTTTATAAGTATTTAAAAACTCTAATAATTGTTTCTAATTTAAAAGTGAAAAATATGGCTCTGCAGTATTTTGTATACCTTGAAACTTATAAGCAACGGAAGAACCAGTAGATGGAAGTTGATATTCATTAATTTTATTTTGCTACTATTCTATTTGATTGGCTCTGTTATATTCGCTTTGGGTATGACCATGACTAGCCATATAATTTAAAAGAGCGGCTTTTTTTACTTCTGACCATGTTGTATCGTTTATAATACTATTTTTTAAATAGTCTTCATTAAATTTATTGACACCACTATTAATTCGTTTACTATATTCTAAATTATCTAAATTAGTTTTATTAACTGTTTCTAAATAATCATATATTTTACTTTTTTGTAAATCAGATAAATTATTAATTAAATCTTGTCTATCACCCAATGACCTTAAAGCATATTCAATACTCTATCCATTATTAATATATGCTTGTGCCATATCTTTAATGGCCTACTATGTTTTATTATCTTTACTAATTGATTCTAATACAACTTGATTAGCTTTATCTGTTGCATCAATTTTTGCCTTAATTGCTTCTAATGAAGCATTTAATGTTTTTGTATCTAAACTTTCTTGAGCGGCTTTAAGATCTTCATCTTTGATAACAATTTTTCCAGAAGTAACGTCATAAGTCCATTTGCCACTTAATTCATCGCCATATTTTTCTATTAACTCTGTAGCAGCTTCATTAGCTTCTTGAACCTGTTTTTTATATTCTTCAGTACCAGCAGTAAGTTCGTCTAATCCTTTAACAGCTTCTTTATAATTTTCTGCTGTGTCATAAAAAGACTCTGCAGCATTTTTACAATCTTCATAAGCTTTAGCAAGTTCTTTATATTTATCAGCCGCTGCTTCTGCTGCTTTTTCAGACGCATGAGCAGCATTATTCGCTAAAGTAACAATACCTATAATTGCTGCAATAACCGCTCCACCAGCTAATAAAATAGTTCCAAGAGGAGGCGCAGATAAAGCCGCTTGAACCCCAGCAATTATACTCTATAAACCAAAAGCTAAACTTGGTAAAAGAGTTAAGAAACTAGTAACATTAAATGTACCGGCTTTAATCTATTCTGAAACTCCTTTAATAGTATTAACTACCTACCCAAGCCCAGAAAAAGCTCGCATTGTGGAATTAATAGTTTTCCCCCAGTCCATTTTACCTTTAATCTACTCAGCTTTTTTACCAAGGTCATCAAGACTACGCCCATACTAATCATTTGTTCTAGCTGCATCAGCACTTGTTTTTGACTGCTTATAAATTCGTTCAGCTAATTCATTTAATTCATCTTTTAATATTACGGCTTGCTCTTCTGTTAAACCATATTTAGTAGTTAAATCGGCGGTTGCATTATTAACTTCTCCAAGAATTTCTTTATGCGTTTCAGCAGTAAAATCTAATTCTTCAAAAGCTTTTTTTATATTTTCAATATTTTGTGGGCCTTTTGCCAACTCTTGATTTAAATTATTTAACTATTCTTGAAGATTATCTCGAGATTCTCCCTTTTCCATAGTGTTAACAATATCTTGAATTTCTTTAGCATAGGCCTCCACCGCAGGCAAACTATTTTCATCCATTATTTTAAATGTATTTTTAAAATCTTCAGCAGACTATAATTTACCAATTACTTCAGAAGTTTTTGTTATCTATTCTCTAAGTTCTTCATAATGCTTTTGGGCTTCAGTGCTATCATATAGTTTAGTGTTTTTTACTACTTTCTATAATTCAATAAAAGCCTTTTTGATGCCTTCTGCATTTCCAGCCGCTTCTTTTATACTATTTTTAAAAACCTCAAAACCTTTTACTAAATCAATTGGAGCAGCACCATTAAAACCGTTTAAGTATTTTTGAAACTCTTCTTCAAAATTAGCAACAGTTTTTTCACTTTTTGTTATTCCACTTGCTCCAACATCAACTCTTCTTTGAAGTTTACTTAAATCAAAAAGCTAATTATTTACTTTATTATATTCACTAACTAATTGCCCAGCAATATCTTTAGCTTTTGTTTGATTTAATTCTTTATCAGCTTTTTCTAATTCTGCCAATAATTCTAATTCTTTTTTAGTTAAAGTTCCTGTTAAATTATTAAATGCTCTAATTAACTGCCCAGCGCTTCCCTTTTCACCTAAATTAAAGTTCTAACCTTTTTCCAATCTGGATTGTACCAATCCAATATCACCAGAAGCTTTTGTTTCCTTGCGAGCATTATAAGAAACGTTATAAGATGATTTTGTCTAAGAAG
>JAEEGL013621948.1_pt1 | contig 14474 bp, 12 predicted proteins | sample 9134231 | NCBI WGS metagenome assembly JAEEGL01 (sample SAMN16246548, study PRJNA631951) | gut metagenome | biome: gut microbiome; feature: rumen; material: fiber-attached | host: Bos | place: Iran: Karaj | collected 2018-10
CAGTCCCGTGTCGCCGTTCGTGCCGTGCACGCGGAGCACGCTCGTGTCGAGATACGCGAACGCCTTTTCGAAATACGGAACGGCGTCGATATGCACGAGCCAGTTCGTGCCGTCCGGATACCCGGGGATCGACGTGATGTACGCGTCCTCCCAGGCCGGATCCGCAAGGATGTAGCGGCCGTTGACGCGCTGGAAGCGGTAGAGGAAGCGCGTGTCGTCGCCGAAGAATTTCAGCGCTTCGGGATACGAGTCGGGGAAGCTCTCCTTCGTGATCGTTTCCCATTCGTCGCCGACGACGCGGAACGTACAGCGGCAGACCTCGACCGCGCGCGAGCCCTTGACGGCGACGCTGATCTTCAGCGTATGCAGGCCGACCGTAAACCCGGTGAAATCGACGAGCGAGGAAAGCGACGCGCCCTCGTCCGTGCTCGCGTCGGTCAGCGCGTACACGCCGACGCTGCCGTGTGAAAGATGCACCGCCCTGCGGTACGGATACGCGCCCTTGTTGTTGTGCGCGCAGGAGACCGAAACGTGCACCGAGTCGATCGGATAGTTCGCGTAGACCGTGCCGCCGATCGCGTACGCGCCGCCGAGGGGCAGCACCGCGCCGTTCTCCGGCAGCGGATACGCGGGATCCGGACGGAAATCCAGCACGAGATCGGGCGGCGGCGTCGCCTCCGCGTTCAGCGAAACGACGCCCTCGTCGATGAACTGCACCTCGTCGTCATCGGGTCCGTCGGGATCGAAGGCGGGGGAGGCGGAGCGCGACGCAAGCACGGCGAACAGAACGATCAGAAGCAGCATCACGCCGGTCAGCGCGCCGATCACGATCTTCTGTTTTTGGCTCCAGTCGGAGATGCGCAAGGGGGAAGCTCCTTTCGGGACCGCCGCGAAAACCGGCGGTTCTTCGGTTTCGATGCCTTATTATACCATTTCCATGAAACACGTTTGTCAACAGAGTGTGAACAATGGTCCGGCGAACAAAAAAACACCCGTCCCGGAGGACGGGTGACCGGAAGCCGAAGGAGGGTTTCGAGGACGGCGCCGGAAACCGCGTTGCCCGGTTCCGGAGGCTATACTGACGTATGCGACGGACCGGGAACGCGGTTCGTTTGCGGGGAACCGATAAAAAGAAAGGGCGCAAGGCCCTTTCTTCTTTACAGGTATTGGATGATTTCCTTCGCCGCAAACGGTCCGACGCCGTGATCGGAAGCCGAAGTTACGCTTCGACTTTGACGACGGGAGCTTCGGGCGCGTTCTTCTTGATGCTCTCGATGCCCTTGAAGCAGCTGGCCTTGGCCTTGTAGCCTTCGCCGGTCACGATGATCTCGCCGTTTCTTGCCTTCAGACGGAAGCGGAATTCACCGGCCTTGTCCTTGTAGACTTCGAACTTCGGATGCTTCTTGACTTCGAATCCTTCGACGGTCTGATCCTCGATCTCGCCGAGGCAGGACTTGCGAACGCTCTCGATGCCGTTCATGCATGCGCTTTCGGTGGTGTAGATCTCGCTGACCGCGATGATCTCGCCGTTGCCGGCCTTCAGATTGAACTTGATACCGGACTTTACTTCTTTGACTTCAAACTTTCCCATGATCATGTTCCTTTCTGTGCTGTAAGTATTTGACGGACGAACGGCCCGCCGCGCATTGTTTCGTTTGGTTGGGTTTATGCCCATTTCCGATTTCAGTATACCGCCGCAGCGGGGCGTTGTCAAGAAAAATGAGCATAAAAACCGCGGCGATTCGACGCGGCGCACCACTTCCGGACGAACGGCATACGATGGAAACAGAACGTCGAAAGGAGAATGCGCATGATCCCGGAAATCATCCGAGGCCTGATGCTGCCGTTTCTGGGCACGTCGATCGGCGCCGCTGCCGTACTGCTGCTGCGCGCCGAAGCGCCGAAGCGGATCGGACCGCTTCTGAACGGCTTCGCGGCGGGGATCATGGCGGCGGCGAGCGTGTTCAGCCTGCTGCTGCCCGCGATGGAGGAAGCGGAAAGCCGCGGCCGGATCCCGTGGATCCCCGCGTGCGCCGGGTTTCTGCTCGGCGCCGGTCTGCTCGCCGCGTGGGACCGGATCTCGCTGCGCCGCAGGCGGACGGGGCGCATCGCGCACTCGACGCGGATGCTCGTGCTTTCGGTATCCCTGCACAACGTGCCCGAGGGCATGGCGGTCGGCGCGGCGTACGCGGGGCTGCTGGCGGGCGGCACGACCGTGACCGCGCTCGGCGCGTTCTCGCTGTCGCTCGGGATCGCGCTGCAGAATCTGCCGGAGGGCGCGATCGTTTCCATGCCGCTGCATGCGGGCGGCGTCGGCCGCGGAAAATCGTTTCTGCTCGGCGTGCTGTCCGGCGCGTCCGAACCGGTCGCCGGGGCGCTCACGATCCTGCTCGCGCGGTTTGCCGTGCCCGCGCTGCCGTGGCTTTTAAGCTTTGCGGCGGGCGCAATGGCGTACGTCGTGGGCTTCGAACTGATCTTCGCTTTGCTCAAAGAACGTCCGGGGCGCGGGCTTTTGTGCGTGCTCGCGGGCTTTGCGCTGATGACGGCGATGGACCTGCTGCTCGGTTAAAGCGCCGACGTGTCGAACGGCACGAGCCCGTCCGGCGTTAGCCGGAGCGTGCGCGCGTCGAGCTCTTTGATCAGCGTGCGGTCGTGCGTGACCAGAAGGATCGCGCCGCGAAATTCCCGTAAAAGCGTGCGCACCGCGGGCGCGGAGAGCGGGGAGAGGTTCCGCGTCGGCTCGTCGAGCACCAGCACGTCCGCGCGGTCGAGGATCGCCTTCAGCAAAAGCAGCTTCGCCTGCTGCCCGCCGCTTAACGCGCGGATCGGATGCGACATCTCGTCGGCCGTGTACTTCATGCTGCCGAGGAAGATCCGCGCCTCCGTGACCGATTCCTTGTCCCCGTCCGGCGCGAGAAATTCGACCGGCAGCCGGTCCGGGGGCAGCACATCCGTGTACGTCTGGGGCATATAGAACGCGTTGTATCCGCGTTTTTCGATCTCCGGTACGAGGCGCTTTAACAGCGTCGTCTTGCCGCAGCCGTTGCGTCCCACGATGCAGACGCGCTCGGGACCCGAGATGCGGAGCCGCACGTTTTGCGCAAGCGCGCGCCCGCCGAGCGACAGCGGTTCGGGCCCGTATTCGAGCACGATCCGCCCGTTTTTCACTTCGCCGCCGAGCCACTTCGGCTGGATCGCCCATTCGGCCTCCGGCGCTTCGGTGAGGGCTTCCTGCTCCTTTTCGAGCCGCCGCCCGATCGACGTCACCGTATGCATCTTCTTTTTCAGGAGCCGCCCCGCGGACGGGTCCTGTCGCGAGACCGTCGCCTGCGCGTGCTCGACCGCGTTGTAGATCGAGAGATACCGTTCCTTCTTTTCGCGGAACGCCTTCTGCTCGAACTGCGCGACCTGCGACTGATGTTCGAGCGCCGCGCCGCGCCGCCGCATGTATTCGTCGTACGGAACGTTCGCCGCCGTCGCCCGCGGGATCTTTTTGCGCCGCACGAGCTCAAGATGGATCACCGAATCCGCCGTGCGGGAGAGCAGCACCTCGTCGTGCGAGATGTACAGCACGGTCTTTTTGACGGACGCGAGGAAGCGCTCGAGCCACAAAAGCGTGTCGAGGTCGAGGTCGTTGCTCGGCTCGTCCAGAAACAGCACGTCGCAGTCGTTGATGAGAAGCGCCGCCAGCGCGAGCTTCACGCGCTCGCCGCCCGACAGCGAGCCCGTCTTCTGATCCGAATACGCAAGGTCGAAGGGCAGATCGACCTCCTTCATCGCGCGGGACAGCGTCTTCGGCGTGAGGTCCTCGGCGCGGCAGTGCGCGCAGAGGTATTCGTACACGGAAAGCGACCGCTCCGCCTCCGGAAGCTCCTGCGCAAGATAGCCCTTCGTGCCGGAAACGAACGCGTCGCCCGTGACGGCCGCGTAGTCCTCGACGAGCTTCGGATCGTACAGCCACTTCAGAAGCGTCGATTTTCCGTTGCCCTCCTCGCCGATCAGCGCGGCCTTCGCGCCGTCCGGCACGGTAAAGCAGAGATCCTCGACGATCGTTTTCTGATCGCGATCGATCACGATCGAAACGTTTCTTGCCTGTATCGTAACAATCACCTCTTGAAACCAAAAATCGTTCCGCTGCCGAAGACAGGGAACGACCCGAAAGACCGACGCGTCGGTTCTGAACAGGAGGGCGATCCGTTTTTCGGCAACGCTGCGCGGCCCGAAACGCGTTCGGGCTGCGGGTCACGGAAAAAAGACGGATCAGTCGCGCATTCGCTCGTTTGCCTCCCGCTGTTTTTTCACATTGTACCAAACAAGCGGCGCCCTGTCAAGAACGCCGCTCTTTCGGAGAGGATTGCATTTCAATCCGGTTCAGACTGCATCAGCGACTGCACGGTCATACGCGGTTCGACAGATCCGCCGGTCAATGCCGAGATATAAAGCTTTTGCGCTTGTGCATCCGGATCTTCGGCATCTGTATAGGTGAACTCCCACATCGGCTGATAGATGCCGACGGAAAGATTGTCCTTCTTCGCCTGCATTCCGTAGCACAGGTTGATATTCGTCACGGTATAGGTATGATGCGGCTTGTCCGCTGCGCCGTCGTGGAGATATCCGATCTGCCGCACGGCCATGTCCAGCACCTTGTCGAACTCGCAAAGCTGCGCATTTTTAACCGTGATGCCCGTAATCTTGGAAAGCCCTTGGAAATTCGCGCATACCACGCCGTCCTTGCCGACATATACCCATGCGCTCTCGATGGACCACGGCGCGCCGACGCTGCTCGGCGTATTCGGATCGGTCATAAAGCTGTTCGGTCTGTTCAGCGAAGGCGTGCCGTCGACCGACCGCACGAACGTGAACCGCCACAGCATCTCGGAAAGCTCGTAATACCGGATTGAGAATCCACGCTGTGTTTCCGCGAGGCAATCGCATTCCACGCCGAGGGCTTTCATAAATGCCTCTGCTTTCGCCCGTGCGTCCGCTTCGGAGATCTCGGGATCGGAAAGGACGATCGGATCATTGGGACCGATAAAGTCTTCGGTAAAACAACTGTCCCGGATATCGCGATCGAACATGATGCTGTTCGGCTCGAAGTTTACGACAAGCAGGGAGACCGTACCGTCCGGCTGTTCCAGATAATAGTTCTTTCCGCATTCCGGCTTGCTTGCGGGTATCTTTTCCGGCGTTTCCGGCGCGCTGTTAAACTGATCCTGCAAAACCTTGATCGAGATATCCTGGTCGACAAGCTCGCCGAGTTGTCCTTCATACTGCATGGCAGCGCGCAGCCACTCGCCTGCCTCGGCCTTTGAGTCCTCCCACTTTTCATACAGCTTTGCACCGGGTCCCACAAGTGACAGCAGCGCGGAGAAAACAGAGTCCTGCGTGAAGTCCAGCGCTTCCGCTTCAAGGATCGGATGCGCTGCATTCGGATCAAAAGCAACGTCCGCGTCCACGACCACGCTGACGTGTTCGGTCGGGTCCGCTTTCAGTGACGCGTGCGCGGGTACGGAGAGCGGTTCAAATGCTTCTCCCGCCGCGTCGGCTTCCGCGGGCGTCTGTTCCTCCGCGCGGTTTACGATCATGTCCTGCTCGGGCGTGGGCTGACAGGCGATCAGCAGCGTGAGTACCAACAGGATTGTGCATAAGCGTTTCATTCGTTTTCCTTTCCGGTTCACGGAAAAGCCGGAACCATTCGTTCTGTAAAGATGACGGTTCAGCGGCGCGTTTCGTTCCGTGCCCCGAAAAGTTTTCACAGTTTGTCCGAAAGGATTCCGCATTTCTGTGACGGTTCGGACGAATGGAAACGCTATCATGAGGACGAAGCATAAAACGGAAAGGACGGAAAAAGATGAAACGACTGATAACGGCTTTTCTCACACTTGCATTGCTGATCGCCTGTCAGCCCACGCCGGAGAACGAAACGGTGGGGCACAAGGATACGGACGCGCTGATCGAATCGGTCACGGCGCAGCAGCCAGACGGTACGGCAGGGGAAAGCGTTCCGCCGATCGAGCCGGTCGCCGAGCGATACACCGGTTCGTACGTCTCCGAAGACGGGTTCTTTACGCTGCGCGCCGACGCCGACGTTTCGGTCCCGGCGTCCGGAAAGATCCCGATGGCGCGGGTGAAGGCGACGGGCTTTTCCGACGAATTTGCGAAAAACGCGTTCGATCTCATTTATCAGGGCAATCCCGTCTATACGCAGTCGGGCGGCGGTCCGAAGACCAAGAGCATGATCGCCGAGGAGATGGCGTATTATCAGAAGCTTGTCAACGAGGGAAGGACCGACGAGATCGAAATGGACGAGCAGTCGGTGCTGGAAACCATCGAGGAGCTGAAGGAGGTTTACAAGAACGCGCCGGACGAGCTGACGCCTCCGGAAAAGAAGCGCTCCGACGGCACGATGGAGACGAGCGTCGAAACGCGCGCGTTCGGGAAGCTGTACATGAAGAAACTGGAGATTTACGACGAAATCGGATATCTCTTCGTCAGCAGCAGCGAACGGTCCGACAGGACGCCGGTTTACGTTTCGTTCAATACCGTCAAAGGATCCATCGACGACTGGAAAGGCGGATGTATGGAGGATCGGTCCGGCAGGGATCTGTTCGGCTGGTACGATTCCTATGAAACGTACCGCGTGCGTACCGACGACGCGGAATGCGCCTATGGGCAGAGCTTTTCTCCGAAGGACGCCGCCGATCGGGGGCTGGCGTTCTTCCGCGATCTCGGGTTAACCGATATTCAGCCGGTCCGGGAATGCGACATGCACCTTGCAAAGACGGAAAGCGGCGCGGTAAAGGTCATCTATTTCGTGTGGTACACGCGCAAGGTAAACGGCGAGCCGACGGCGTACGTTCCGCTGTTTCAGATCGGACACGCGGAGTATGAGCTGCCGTGGCACTATGAGTATATCCAGTTTGAGATCGGCGACGACGGGATCCAGGCCGTGCGGTGGGACGATCCGGTCGAGGTGACCGAGGTGCTTTCCGATGCGGTCGGCGTGCTGTCGTTTACCGAGGCAAAGGACGTATTTGAAAAGCAGATGAAACGGGCGTACGGCAGCGGTACGGATGCCGATTCACGGCTGTATGTCGACGCTGCGGTGCGGCACGTCGAGCTGTGCCCGATCCGCATCCGCGAGCAGAACGCAGACGGCAAGACCGGTCTGTACGTTCCGGCGTGGGTGTTTTACGGCACGCTGGCGGTCGGAAAAGAACCGATCGATCCGGAAGCAGTCAAGGGATATTCGACGAGCGTGCTGCTGGTCGTCAACGCGGTCAACGGCACGATCATCGACCTCGACAAGGGCTATTGAGTATTCGTGCAGCAAAAAGCGGCGTCGTTCGGACGCCGCTTTCTTTCGTTTGGTTCCGTCAGTCTGCGTTGGGGTCGAGGAAGCCCTCGCCGTACGCCTCGTCGACGGTGGAGAGCATGACGATCGCGTTCGGGTCGATGGCGTTGATGAGACGCCGCGCGGTAAAGACCTCGACCTTGGAGCAGACGCAGATCACCATCTGATGCGGTTTGCCGGTGTACGCGCCGCGCACGTCGAGAAGCGTCGCGCCGCGTTCGGTCTCGTCCATGATCGCGTCCGCGATCTCCTTCGCGCGGTCGCTGATGACCTGCAGCATACGCCGCGTGCCCGTGCCGTACATGAGTTTGTCGATGACGGTGGTCGAAACGACCGTCATCAGCACGCCGTAAAGCACCGCGTTGATGTTGCCGAACACCGGCCAGCCCAGAAGGATGACGCAGCCGTCCACGGCGAGCGAGATCGTGCCGATCGACAGGTGCGGCTTGAGCTTGCGGATGCTCATGATGATGAAGTCCGTGCCGCCGGTGGAGGAGCCGGGCATGTAGATGATCGCAAGACCGATGCCGGACAGCGCGCCCGCAAACAGCGCGGCGAGCATCGGAAGCTCCTGGGCGTCCGGATACGCGCCGAGCAAAGGCACGATCACGTCGAGGAACAGCGCCGAGATCAGCATGCTCTTGACCGACTTGAAGAAGAACACGCGGCCGAGGAGCCGATAGCAGATGATCGCGACCGGGATATTGATGATCAGCGACAGAAGACCGATGCCGAGAAACGGCGCGTAATGGTGGATGATCATCGCGATGCCGGTGATGCCGCCCGGCGCGAAGCCCGCGTTCGCGGCGAAGTACGAAATGCCGACCGCGTACAGGAAGCTGCCGATCACGTCGTGCAGCAGATCGCTGCCGATCGCCTTCCAGCCGTTCTTTTTATAGTAGCCGATGATGCTCTGTTTTTTCTTCGGGAATCTCGTTTGTTTCTTCTCCATTGCCCTCACCTCACAACAAATCATCATATCGTCTGCGCCGGGGAAAGTCAAGGGAAAAGCGCCCGAACTTTTGTGAGAATCCGCAGGACTATCGTTTACGCCGTCTTGCGTATTACTTCCCGTCTTTTGTGAGAATCCGCAGGACTATCGTTTACGCCGTCTTGCGTATTACTTCCGTTCTTTTTTCAGAATCCGCAGAACTATCGCTTACGCCGTCTTACGTATTACTTCCCGTCTTTTTTCAGGATCCGCATCGCGTTCAGCACCGCGAGCAGCATGACGCCGACGTCGCCGAACACCGCGATCCACAGGTTCGCAAGCCCCGCCGCGCCGAGCGCGAGGAAGATCGCCTTCATGCCGAGCGCGAACACGATGTTTTCGACCGTGATGCGGTGCGTTCTGCGCGCGATCCGGATCGCGTCGCAAAGCTTTCCGGGCGCGTCGGCCGGGATGATCGCGTCCGCCGCTTCGATCGCGGCGTCGCTTCCGAGACCGCCCATCGCAACGCCCACGTCCGCGCGGGCAAGCACCGGCGCGTCGTTGATGCCGTCGCCGAGGAAGAGCAGCGTCTTTCCCTTCGGAAGCGTTTCAAAGAGCGATTCGACCGCTTCGAGCTTCTGATCGGGCAAAAGCTCCGCCTGCACGCCGTCGAGCCCGAGCTCGTCGGCCACCGCCTCACCGACCGCCTTCGCGTCGCCGGTCAGCATGATCTGCCGCTCGACGCCGAGCGCGCGAAGCGAACGGATCGTTTCCGCGCTGTCCGGCTTGATCGCGTCCGCGATCACGATGCAGCCCGCGTACGCGCCGTCGACCGCGACGAACGCAAGCGTGCCGGCCGCGTCGGGCGCCGTGACGGAAAGGCCCAGCGCGCGCATCTGCTTTGCGCTGCCGACCGCGACCGCGCGTCCGTCGACCTGCGCCGTTACGCCCTCGCCGGGGATCGCGTGCGCGTCCGAGACCGCCGCGGGATCGATCGGGCTTCCGTACGCTTCGACGATCGAACGCGCGATCGGATGCGTGGAGGCCGATTCGGCGTACGCCGCAAGCCGCAGGAGTTCCTCGGAAGTGAAGCCCGCCTCAGGCAGGATGCGCCGCACCGAAAAGCTGCCCTCGGTCAGCGTGCCGGTCTTGTCGAACACGACCGTGTGCGCGCCGTTCAGCGCCTCAAGGAAATTGCCGCCCTTGATCAGCACGCCCGCGCGCGACGCCGCGCCGAGCCCGCCGAACACCGCGAGCGGGATCGAGATCACCAGCGCGCAGGGGCAGGAGATGACCAGGAACGTCAGCGCGCGGTGGATCCACGTCGCCCAGTCGCCGGTGAACAGCGAGGGAACGACCGCCAGCAGCACCGCCGCGATCACGACCGCGGGGGTGTAGACGCGCGCAAACTTCGTGATAAACCGCTCCGCCGGCGTCTTGCGGTCGGCCGCGTCCTCGACGAGCCGGATGATCTTCGAGGCGGTGGATTCGCCGAACGATTTTTCGACGCGCACCGTCAGCGCGCCGTCCAGCGCGATGCAGCCGGAAAGGATCGCGTCGCCCTCGTTTGCGTACCGCGGGACCGATTCGCCGGTCAGCGCGCGGGTATCGAGCGCGGAGGTCCCGGAAAGAATCACGCCGTCCAGCGGCACGCGCTCGCCGGGGCGGATCACGATCGTTTCGCCGATCGCGACCTCGGCGGGGGAGACCGTCGAAAGCGCGCCGCCGCGCAGCACGTTCGCCGTGTCGGGACGGATGTCGAGGATCGCGCGGATCGAATCCTGCGAACGGTCGAGCGCGAGGTCGGTCAGAAATTCGCCGAGCTGATACAGGAGCATGACCGCCGCGCCCTCGGGATATTCGCCGATCGCGAACGCGCCGATCGACGAGACCGTCATCAGAAACGCCTCGCCGAATACGTTCCCGCGCAGGATCCCGCGGATCGCGTTCCATACCACGTCGTACGCAACGACGGCGTAGCATGCGAGAAACAGCGGCAGCGTGACGTACAGCGGCGCGCCCAGCAGATGCGCCGTGAGCCCCACCGCAAACAGGACCGCGCCCAGAATCAGGCGGATCAGCATCGTCCGCTTTTCGCCCTCGCCGTGCCCGCAGTGCTCGTGTCCGCAGCCGCACCCGCCGCCGTGGTGATGCCCGCAGCCGCATTCATGCTCGTGTTCGTGTTCATGCTCGTGATCGCAGCACCGCCCGTGTTCGTGCCCGTGCTCATGCTCATGTTCATGCTCGTGCTCATGCTCATGGTGATGCCCGCAGCCGCATTCATGTTCATGTTCGTGTTCATGCTCGTGCCCGTGCTCATGGTGATGCCCGCAGCCGCATTCGTGTTCATGCGTTTCCTTGCTCATAACACCCTCCGATAAAACAATGGTTGCTCAATTATTCAACTATACGGCCGAAAAAAGATGCGCGATCATTCGCGCAAATGGTCCAGACCGAGGTCCAGGATCTTTTCGACGTGCTCGTCGGCAAGCGCGTAGAACACGTTCTGCCCCTCGCGGCGGAAGCGCACGAGGTTCGAAAGACGCAGCGCCTTCAGCTGGTGCGAGATCGCGGATTTCGTCATGCCGAGCAAACACGCGAGATCGCACACGCACAGCTCGTGCACGCGAAGCGCCTGCAGAATTCTGACGCGCGTACCGTCGCCGAACAGCTTATAGAGCGCGGCAAGGTCGATCGCCTCGCTTTCGCAAAGCAGGTCGGGCCTGACCGCGTCCACAACGTCGCGGTGGACGGATTCACATTCGCATACCGGCAAGCGTTCCATAGGATCCTCCGTAATTCAATAGTTGAACAACCGTTCAATTAACTACAGTATACCACGGTTTCGACGGTTGTCAAGCGGGCGGACGCTTATTTTTCAAAAAACGGTGACACGCGCGCGCGGGTATGGTACAATGAAGCAAACCCGATCGAGGGAGGAGCCTATGTTTGTCTACGGCAGAAAAGCGCAGTATCACGAGACCGATCAGATGGGCGTCATCCACCACGCGAGCTACGTGAAGTGGATGGAGGAGGCGCGCGTTGCGTTCATGGACGCGCTCGGCTGCGGCTATGAGGAGATCGAGCGGCAGGGCGTGGTCGTGCCGGTGATCGAGATCGCGGTCTCGTACAAAAAACCGGTCCGCTTTGCGGAATCGTTCGAGGTCGGGGTGCGCGTCGCGCGCTACAACGGCCGGATCCTGGAGCTCGGCTACACGATACGGAACCGCACGCAGGGAACGCTTTGCACCGTCGCCTCGTCGAAGCACTGCTTTCTGAAGGACGGCCGGATGGTCTCGCCGAAGACGGAACTGCCCGCGCTGCACGACGTTCTGACGCGCTTATCGGAAGAAGAAAAGGAGGACGCGCAATGAGAACCTTTGAATGCGACTACACCGAAGGCGTGCATCCGATCCTGCTGGACGCGCTGACGAAGACGAATTTTGAGCAGATGAGCGGCTACGGTTCGGACCCGTACACCGCGCGCGCGATCGAAAAGATCAAAGCGGCGTGCGGCGCGCCGGACGCGACGGTGACGCTGCTCGTCGGCGGCACGCAGACGAACGTGATCGCGATCGATCTGCTGCTTGCGCCGTTCGAGGGCGTACTCGCGCCGTCGACCGGACACATCAACGTGCATGAGGCGGGCGCGGTGGAGTTTACGGGGCACAAGGTGATCGCACTTCCCGGGCACGACGGCGTGCTGGACGTCGACGCGCTCGAAACGTATCTTGAAACCTTTTACGCCGACGCGACGCGCGAGCACATGGTGCGTCCGGGGCTCGTGTATCTCACGCATCCGACCGAGTACGGCACGCTGTACACGAAGGCGCAGATGACGCGCGTGCGCGAACTCTGCAATCAATACGAAATGAAGCTGTACGTCGACGGGGCGCGGCTCGGCTACGCGCTCGGCTGCCCGGAAAACGAACTGACGCTCCCGGACCTTGCGGCGCTTGCCGACGCGTTTTCGATCGGCGGCACGAAGCTCGGCGCGCTGCTGGGCGAGGCGCTCGTCTTCACGCGGGAAGCGCCGAACCATCTTTTGTCGCAGATCAAGCGGCACGGCGGACTGCTTGCGAAGGGACGCGCGCTCGGCGTGCAGTTCGACGCGCTGTTTTCCGACGGGCTCTATGAGCGGATCGGCAGAGAAGCGATCCGTCACGCAAACCGCATCCGCAAGATCCTCGAACGAAAGGGGTATCCGTTCGCGTGGGCGTCGCCGACGAACCAGCAGTTCGTGATTCTGTCCGACGCGGAGGCGGAGAAGCTTTTAAAGACCGTCGGCTTCGATCTCTGGGGAAGATGGGACGCGGGGGACTGGATCGCGCGGTTCACGTCGAGCTGGTCGACGACCGACGAAGCGGTGGACGAACTCGACCGCATCCTTCCGGACAAAACCGATCGGTAACCGGTACCGGGACGCGAAGCGCGTCCCTTTTTTGTTGCCGCAAGCCGTCCCTTGCACCGCAGCGGAAGGGCAGACGCACGGTTTTTTTCAAAACAATATTTGCGGACGTGGATTTTCGGGGGGTCTGCGGTGTTATATAGAGTAAAAGGGTACGAAGCGTGCCGGAATCGGGCGTTTTCCGCTTGCGTTCTGCCGCGCCTGTGTGATAAACTATATATGATCGGGCGGACGGAACGGTTTTTCGGTCGAAGACGATCCGCAAACCCTGTGTCGGCAGAACCGTCCCCTTGACACCATAGAAAAGTATCAAGTATTGCTCTTAATGGAGGCGATATTTAATGAGGAAAAACCTAAAATGGATAATCATTGGGGTTCTATGCTTTTTCGTCGTGGCATTCTGTACGAACATGTTGGTTTTACATGCTATCATCTCTAAACCTGAAATTGCATTTGAACAATGCTTTGGGTTTTCGCTTCCAGATAAAGCTCAAATAGTCACCTCAAAAACGCGTCGTCCGGTTAGCCAAGGAGAACCTTCTTTTGCGTTCGAGATTATTCTTACTGAAGATCAATATGAGATAATGATGACTAATCTCGATCAATATGCATACAAAAATGACTATTCGTTCCGCGAATGGTCAACAGAAGGAGATTGGGATTTTTTTACTATTGCAGAAGCAGAAAACTGGAATATTGATTGGAAAGAACAGAATCCAAAGGAAATCATATGGTTTGTCGAAACAGGATATAATGTAGGATATGATTTTACAAAGAAAATGCATCTTTTGTTTATAATGGTATCTAAAGAAGATGCAGGAACGTATAGAATGTATTCATTTACAACGTGAGTAGTGTCAAGGGAGTGTCAAGGGGACGGTTCTCTTGACAACATTTGGAGGGCGTGATAGTGAACACAAGGGGACGGTTCCTCTGTGTTGACAAATTCGAATATAAAACAAGGGGATTGTGTCAAGAGAACCGTCCCCGTGACACCGAGAAAGATGCGGTTGCTTTCGAAGATAAATTAGATAAAATGTTGAGAAGGAGTAAATAAAATGAAAAAAATAATGATGATATTTCTAGTTTTAATTGCTTTGACAGGGTGCAAACCCAGCAACAACGCTCCGTTGGCTTACGCACCGATCCGGCTTGAAGAGACCGCAGCAGCGTTTGTAGAGAAAGACGACGTACTCACTGAAGAAAGTTTTCAAGATGTGTCGAACTCCATCAGAGTTCTTCATAACTGTGGGTTTGTACCATATTCACGGATTGAGAGTGTAAAAGCAATCACAGAAGACACATATATAAGAGATAACCCGAGTTATTTATTTTACCTTTATGAGTTACAATGCTCTTGTGGCAACGCATTATTTACAATTGAGTGTGGCGCATACAAAGAACCCAGCCTATACAGTGGACAGCTGTATTTAGGACGTGTGTATTCGGATCAGGTAACCGAAAACAGTATTGTTTTCGAGAGAAAACCTAGAAACACAGGATTGGATATTCAAGAACTTGTTGAAGCTAGACGACAGAGAAGTTTGACTTTATTGAAGGATTATTGCGGCATCACAGAGAAAGAAGCAAATGGGTTGATGGAAGAAATTAATCTGCTATATCAAGCGAAAGTGATAGATCTATATGATATCAAGTCCATCGAGCAATCAAAGCGCAATAGAGATACCATTTCCCTTTCATTGACGTCGGATTCCGGCGATCCTTATACTGTCTTTATCAGCACGGTAAACAGACCGATCATCCTTTCGATCACCGATTCG
>JAEEGL014631170.1_pt1 | contig 14473 bp, 17 predicted proteins | sample 9134231 | NCBI WGS metagenome assembly JAEEGL01 (sample SAMN16246548, study PRJNA631951) | gut metagenome | biome: gut microbiome; feature: rumen; material: fiber-attached | host: Bos | place: Iran: Karaj | collected 2018-10
AATCCGCTTCTATATCCGTGTTTTATACCAGCTGCATCAGCTGTTATCTTTTTACGTTGAAATCTTGGCATTCTTCTCCCATACGTAAATTAATTGATCAAACATTTTTACTTCATTTTTCGCAGTTACATAAGGAATTGACTTAGGAATATATCCTGTCTTTTTAAATCCTAATTTCTTCATAAATGCAATTGTTGTTCGACATTTTGCAGGTACTAAAGCATATAACACATCAAATAAAGTATAACTTAAAATCCCTTTGTAAATTGTTATGAAATCGGTACCCCAAATATCTTTACTTGTACATAAATGAAGTTCAGCAGAATTTCCATCATCAGTTAGTCTTATGTTATCATAAACAATAAATCCGAACAAATATTCTTCTTTATTATCAAATATACCTTCAACTAACGAATCTTTAGCTTCAATATAATTAATGCATGCCTGTATTATTTCAACTTCATTATCAAGTTTTAAATATCCTTGATAGTCTGTTATCTGAGGATTATCACGGCAAGCTTTAACTATATCGTCCATAAAGTTTTCTAAATCGTTAAGAGTTAGATATCTAGTTTTCACTATTATTCTCCTTGTGACATTTCTGGAAATCTTATAGCTGCAAAGCAGAATGAAGTATTTGGTTCAAATTCTATACTCATTTTTAAACCATCTCTACCAGATAAAGGCGCATAAAGTCTGGTTATATTCGATTTTTGATTTGCCCATTTAGTTTCTTCAGCAAATGAAGCTGGTAAGAAATTTCTTGACAAATCAGAGTATATTAAGTTTGGTAAAGCAACATCTTTAGTTATTTGAGATATTACTGGAGTTACAGCTTGTTCTGAAGATCCACTATTAAGAGTTGATATTGTATATCTAACTCCATTAAGTTCTGTTATCTCAATTATTGAACCATTAAGAAGTTTATTACCTCTCAATGCTATTGGTTCGAATTCAGCAATAGGACTTAAATCTGGAATTATTGTACCTCTTTTAAAATCTTCTATAACATAACCGTCAAGAGTTACATTTATAAATCCTTGAGCAAACATCTTAACCGCTAAGAATTCCTTAGTAGTTTCTCTCGGATATAATGATAAACCACGAGTAATAAGTAAAGCCTTATCTAGTGTATTACCATAATATAATAGTAATGTTTCCTCTTGGAATGAATAAGCTAACTCTCTATTAACAGATGACATAATACCAAGAGATTGAGCATCTAATTCACTACCATGAAGAAGAACTCCACCCTCTTGAACATTGTTCATATAATTTACATAAGCTGCTTGAATTAGATTACCTGATGAACTATCAAATGCTATGACTTCACTACCAATAATAACATGATCTCCAGGATACTTTTGACTAATATTGTTTATCTTCTCTATTGAAATGTAATTTTCATTAGATGATTGAGCAATAATAGTGCCCTGACCTGAAGTATATGAATATTGATTTGTGGTCAAGCGGATATGATACATACCAGTTTGTTTAGTAATGAGAATACCAGAATAAAACTCTTCTAAAGATAAAACTTCAGAAGTGTCTTCGTAAAATCCTCTAAAATAACCAGCTCCGTTAGCTTGATCAAATGAAGCCATATTACCAACAGCAGAATAGAAGATTGTATTATCTTCATCCACCACCCAAAGCCTGTTTAATGCAACAGCCATTAGTTTTGGTGTTATCTTCCTATTCTCAATTTCTGGAGTTATTGCTCCTTCTTCATTTACCCAAACGAATTCAGGATTTTCAGCTGATGTATTATAATTTAAAGCATGTAAAGCTTTTTCATACAACCTAACCGTATCCGTTAAATCGTTATAGGCAAGATCAGAAGATACATTTAACTCAATCGTATAAGGATAGGTATCATCCGTGTTATTCGGATAACCTGCTAATACGAAAGTCTCAATGAATTCATCTTCACCAGTTATTTTAAATACTAAATTTTTATCTAACCAAAAATACTTATATTCTTGTTCTGTCACTTTAACATACAATTTAGATCCTACTTTTGTAGCTGCTGTAGCTCTTTCGAGAATATCAACAGCCGTAGCATCCTGAGCTGTATTGTAACAACCTCCGAAGATATAAGCAGAAGCTCCTGATACTATGTATAAGTTACTTCCACTATGAGCAATTATTGGATTAGTAATATCTGTTAATTCTGTTTTGTATTTTTTTAATCCTTCCAATGTAGTATAATGATATACGATATCATTAGTACAGATTATAAATATGTTATTAGCCTGATTATTATCAGAACTAACTAAGTATGGAATATCTCCTGTATCAAATTGACTTTTAGTATCAAAGCCATATTGACTACATAGTGCACCTTTCTCTGTCCATACATTTCTTCCGCCTGTTAGTGCGAGACTTGATAATTGTTCTGGTAAACTTCTGGGAGTATCCAAATTATACAAACCATAAGAAAAATCAGAAAATATAAAATCTCCATCAAACTTAACAGGTTTATAATTTTGTCTTTTGAATATTCCCATTAGAAGTACCTTCCATACGGATAGCCTGTACATCCATTGTATGGACTACCGTATCCAAATCCGCTAGGTGGATCATTAGAATTTAATAAACCACTTCTTGGATTATAATGTCCTCTCACTGGATTATTAAATCTAGGTTTTTCTAAAGAGTTAGAATCTCTTTCTAAGAATTTCTTAAGTCTATCATCAGCCAGTTTAGAATAAAACTGAGCATTCTGATTTAAACAACGACCTAATACATAAGCACAAGCTCTTAAGATTATTATATCACAAAAGTCTTTTGAAGACATAACCGAATCTCTAATATCTTCAATTGAATTTCTTGAGCTATCATCATTTGCCCATACTAAATCTGTTGTAGATGTTGTAATCCTTATTTTATATTCTTGATCTGGAGTTGGGAAGAATCTTACTTCACCCTTGTCCACAACATAACTTAATGGAGGACCAACTTTATCTACTGGCATTATCATTCCAGGATTGTCAATGTAATAATTAAATGGAATTATTTTACCACTTAATTTACCTTGATTTTGTTCATACTGAATTGATTTTACCATACCATCAGTTGCATAATGATCTTGTCCAGGTTTAGTGATTATTTGATCTCTTTTTTCTAATACATTTTGACTTATATAAATATTGTCAATTGTATTAATTAGAGCTCTGCTTAACATTTCTAAAAGAAATCTTGTTGTATCAGGAGTTGATACTTCATCTATGTATAATGGAAAGCCGCAATTTAATGCAACCTTGTTATACATGGTTTCAACTAACATTTAGTTAATTTACCTCCTTTAAAATAAAAGGATAGAGAGCCCTAAGGCTCCCTATCTAAAATATATTAAGGTTTATTAGTCACCTTGAGTTTCTTCTTCTGTATCAACAGGAAGAACTATATCAGCTGCAGGGTTTGTACCGTCTATAGCTTTAGATTCTATAGTATGAGTGTGAGCACCGAATACAGTTGCTGTAACACCATCAGTAATACCATAACCAGCTAAAGTAGTAGCTGCATTAGCTTTATTACCTAAATCAGTAACTAATCCTGTTACATCACCTTCAACGTGAGTGTGTTGAGCTGCTGCATAAGTACCAGCTGGAATGTTATTAGCTAAGTATTGTGCGTTAGCAGGTTGAGGGAATGTAGTTTCAGTGATTGTAGGATATCCGTTTTCTCTTACAGGTCCTTCTTTTGCATATTGTTTGAACAATCCATCATTAGTAAATGCAGTTACTGTGAATTCATCTTCTAATTTAACGATTGCCATAATAGCAGCTTCAGGACATGCGATCATTCTACCATAGATTTCTCTTCCATAGTAGTTGTCACCGAATACAACTTGGTCTCTCATTTTTTCTGGAGGTAATACTTTACCAGCACGAGTTACCAAATTCTTAGTACCTAAAATCATCAAACCATAACCAGGATGAGTTTTAAGAACGTCAACTGTAACACCTAAATCAGCATAGTTAGCATCCAAAGATACTGCAGAGTTAAGAAGTAATCCAGCAAATTTTTCATATTTACCATCACGGATTACGTTTTCTGTAACGTCATCATATCTTACATATTGAGAATTTAACAATGCTGTATGGATTCCAGGAGCTACGAATAATGAAGCTGTACCTCTTAATTGAACGGTTTTGTTAGCTCCATATTTGTATTCTTCTCCATCGATAACTCCTTTTTGACGCAAATATTGTTTCATAGCATTTACTAATCTAAACAATTTGTTACCTTTTTGTTCAGGAGTTAATCCACCAGTTGTTGTTAAATCTACTGCTGGAGTTGAAAAACTACCGATACAAGCGATATTACCAGCTGTAGTGATTAAGTTAAGAACGTCTAAGCAATCAGCTTCTCTCATTTTGCGAGCTGCTAATGCGTGAGCTGCTGATTCATGATTCCATCTATCTTCTAATCTTTCAAGATCTCTGATTTGGAATGCAAATTCTCTTTTACGATCAATAACCATTGTGTTAGCGCTAAATGCTACTCTATCCAATGTAGGACGAATATCATTTTTATCACCTTCAACTACCTTAATAGAACTAGGGTTGATTGCTACATCTTGAACTGTGTCACCTAATTTGAAGAAATCACCTTCAAAATCATTGTTAGTCAATTGATCGATAACGTCAGTTGCTTTTTGTCCTAATTCTAATTGCATCATATCTGCTAATACGATACATTCTTGTGGAGCCATTCCCACTGGTAATGCTTGTGTTGTGCCTTTTTGTCTTTCTGCCATAATTTGTTCTCCTTTTATTTATAATGTACTACCAACAAGCCTCGACCTTTTACTATTCTATTCTTACCAAAGCCCTACTATATATGTAGCTCTGCCATAATGCAAGAAAAGAAAAGTAGACTTGTATTAAATTTTATTTTGTTCTGCTGCTTTAGCATCTCTTATTTCGTGTATTTTATTTATTACACGCATAACAATTAGTTTTTCCGGATTTGTATATCCTTCTTTAAAATCTCTAATTGCATAAGCAGCACTAGTTTTAATTATTTCTCTCATTGTAGCTGATACAGGAATACCCATTGAAGCCATGGCTGCTATAGCAACACTTGCTACAATATCACCTTGCACTTGGTCTACTTCGGTTAGGTTCAAATCTTTAATTTCTTTTATTTCTTCCTTAGCAGCTCCAACAACAGCTTTAGGCAAGATTGTTGCCTTATCTTTAATATCTTTAACTTTATCTTTATTACCAGTAAAAATATTTTTAATCTTATTAAGCATTCTTCCTTAACTTCTTTCATAATATCTTGTGTGACTTATTTTACTCATTACATCTTTCGTAATATTTTGCCTTATTGTAGGATCTACAGTAACATAAAAATCACTTATTATCATCCCTTCAACAGGAGTATTCTTTACTTTTTTGTAAAGACTTTCTATTTTTATTTTTTCACGATGATAAGAATATGCTCTGCATAAAAGTTTTACTTTATTTTTTATAGATGATTTCTTATCAGTTAATACATTTAAAATCTTTTTAATTACACTCATTATTTATTACCACCTTTTCTTATTATCGCTGTACGGCATACCCTTTTTCTTTAATTGATCCATAATTAAATCTTTATGTTTTTGTAAGAATGCTACTCTGTCATTTCCCTGTTTAGAAAAATACAAGTCCATTACATTTGCTTCATTTACTTCAGCTGCTCCTCCTACGGTTCCAGGATTTAATCCTTTTGTATAGTCATCAAGCTTTTTATCAACTTTCTTAGTAACTTGTTTAGTTTCCTTAACAGGTTCCTTAACTTCTTTCTTAGTTTCTTTAACAGGTTCTTTAGTATCTTGTACTAACATTTTAGCTCGTGCAACAGCTAATTCAGCCTTATTTTTAAGATCATCTCCCAAGTCTTTAATACCAACTTCATTCATTATATTAACAAATGTAGCTGCCGCTTCTTTATATTGATCTTGTGTCAAACCATATTTTTTCATGTGAGCTCCTGCAACACGGAAAACAATATCTTCTGAAGCTTTAATGATAGGTTCTTTGATTTGAGCTGTAACTTCTTTATCTAATAACTGAGCATTTCTAATAATATTCTCTAACATTTGATATTTACCAGGATCAACTTCTTTGAGTTCATCAATATCAACATTAACTGGAATACCAAATCTAGTCATTGTTTCTCTAATTTTACTTTCTAGATCACTTTGAAATCTGTTATATTCAGCTCTTTGAGTTTCAACTATTTTAGAGAAGTTATTTATTAACTCTTGAGTTTCTTTCTCAAATTTTAAATCTTCAATTTCAGCAAGTAAATCTTCAGCTGTTCTTGCTGGGGCGGTATCTGTTTGATCAACAACTTCATCTACGATTTCTTTAGCATCATCTTGTACTGTAGAGTCAGTTTCAACTTCAGTCTCCGGATTATCTTCTTGATCTACTTTTTCTTCTTTTTCATCTGGTATTTCGTCTTGTTTATCTCCCTCAGGAATTTCTTCTCCAGCATCTCCTCCTTCTTCAGCATGAGGTTCCTCTTGTTCCTTCTTATCCTCAACCTCGCCATCAGACTCCTCAGGTTGTTGAACCTTTTCCGCCTCAGTAATGGGAAATTCTTCAGTAATTTTTTGTTCTTCTTGATCTATCTCTTCTTGAGTAATATCTACATCATTAACTATTTTATCTTGCTCGTCCATTCTAAATTGTATCTCCTTCTGTTAATTGCGTATCTGTACCTTCTTGTTCTATTGTACTATCTTCTGAGTTGATAGAGTCCATTATTGCCTGTATCTGTCTGTCCATATTCTCTTGGTCATCAGTAAATTGTGGATCATCAGGATCACCTTTGTTATTTACTGGTGGTATTCCTTCTGGGTTATTTAATAAACCTAAAATATTATCAGCGTCAGTTAAACCAAATTTAGAGAATAAGTATCTAACAGCTAATGGCATATTATTAGTTTCAGCACACCATTGGAATATAGGTTGTGATATTGCAGGTAAACTTAATATTTGCATTAATTTTTGTAATTCACCTTCTGAGTCTGCCTTACTAGCTCCAGTTGAAATAGTTACTGCTAATTCAGGATTAGCATAAATCTCATCAAGTGGATTATCAGCAGCTAAAGCTAATTCTCTATTAAATGAATAGAATGATGTAATCAATGGTAATAATAAATTATAACTGAATACATCAGTTTCAACTCTCATTCTAGCATTAGCTTTCTGGAATAATATTTGAGACTCCTGAGCTGTTCTAACAGCGCCAGATGTATCACCAGCCATATATCTATTCAATCCTAAAACTTCTTTTTGTTGATTTAATAAAACTTCTAATAAGTTCATTCCATTTGGTGAAATTTCAGGAGGAGCATAGAATTCTGGCTTAGTTCCTATACCATCTTGATATTCTAATTGTTTCTTGATCTTCCATGATGTATCATCTAAACCTAAAGATCCAGCTGTATATAATAATATCGGATGGCTTACATCTTCCATGTTACCAATAAATAAATCAACGCATTTATTTGCTAAATCATTAATAGGAATAACACTTGCTAAAGGACTTATTCCTCGGTGTGTTTCTCTATCAATAAAGTATGGAGCGTAAATAATCTGACAAGTATCAACGGGGTTATATTCTAAAAATGCAAGTTTACCTTCAACTGTTAAGGCCTTAATATTTGTTAACAAAACTCCATCTTTTGTTACATAATCACCCATGAAAGTTAACACTTCAATTTGATTAGCTGCTGTCTTACTTTGGCTGTAATCATCTCCATTTCTATTATATTCATTAGCATATCTATCGGTAGTTGCCATTTTTTGTATAATAGTCTTTTTATCTTCAGCAGTTAATTTAGGATAATTAGTTTTATCAGTTAATAATTCTCTTGCACTTATATAAGATCTGATTATTTTAACTGAAGATCTTGGATCTTTCTTGTAATCCATAGCATCAATATATAAATCTAATGGATCTATCGGATCAAATACTATGTCACTATAAGTAACAAAACTATTAACCTTAAAACTTAATAAATCCTCTCCGCTTTCTAAATCACTTACAACTTCCTTTTCTCTATACTTTTCCGTTGTCTGTCGTAATCTCATAAAGAAACAAGCTTCACCTTTACACAACCAATCTGGAATAGTTGTCGAAGTCATACTCTCTATTAAAGCTATACTCTTTAATTGTTTTATCATAACTTCTTTTAAATGAGGTGTTAATAAAACTGTTGGAGCATTATCAGGATCTGCTGTAAATAATGCAGAATATCCTGGTAAACAAGCTTCAATAATTGTAGAAGCATAAGTGTTGTACAATTCTTTTAAGTACGGATAGTGCTGTTTTAAATCTGTTTTCTCTGCACCAGTGAATATGTTAGCGTATAATATTTCATATATCTTCCACATTCTTGAATGGTGGCCTAGGACCTTTCTTCTATCTGTAATAAAACCAGCAATTTCATCTGAGTACTTATCAAGATCGTACCATTTCTCATTGATCACGACATTTTCTGCGCGACTCAAATCTTCATTCATAATTTGTTTTAATTTCCTCCTTTCTGAGTTGCTGCGTTAAATTGATTAATATACCACATCGGATAACTTACAGCATCAATAGGGTGTATTAAATATCTTAAGTTATCATCCTTCTGTATTTCATTATCTGTTGGTATTTTTAATCCGCCATTACTTAAGTTATTTCTACAAGCATCAAAGTTGTAGATTAATATTTTACAAGAAGAGTCTACATATAATCTTCTAAGTCCATTTGAATTCTTTATTAAACCTCTTAATACAGCTAATCTTTCTCTTATTTGAGGATTTGATTTCTGTATTCTTGTTGAGGCATTGTAACCTTTCTTAATAAAGTATGCTAACATTATTCCATAATCTGATCCGTTAGTTTTCTGATCTTTACCGTGGCTATCACCCATTATTAAAAATTCTTTAGTTCCTAATTCGTCAATAGCCATTTGAGCGACCTTACACATTTCTGATGTTGTTATACTTTTAACAACCAATTCCTTCAACACAAACCAAGTATCATTATAATGTTGTACTAAATACCAACACATTGGATTATAGTTAAAGTCGCACGTAAGTATTAACGGTTCGTTCGGATTGTACTTAATATTATCACGAATATTAAATTCATTAAAATCAGGAAAAGCAACTGTATTGTCATAATCTACATCTTTACCTTGTATAAACTCTTCATTTTCTTGTTCTGAATATTGTTCTTTCATTGACTCAGCATAATTATCATGTAAGAAAACATTTTCAGTTGTAGGAGCTATTAAATGCCTATATCCTTTCTTCTTTGTTTTAGGATTTACAAAATTCTTATATATCCATCCTCTCATTCCACCAGGGTTAGTATGTATAAATAAACTGTAATGGAAATGATCATCCCAACACGGGAGGACAGTTTGTCTTAAACGTGATAATAATATTTTGAATGCTCGTTCATCTATTAAAGAACCTTCTTCAAATTCAACAAATCCTACGTTATAAGATCTATACTTATCTGGATCTGACAATGTTATAAAATCAACTTGACTACCATTTAAGAAACATAATTTAGTTTTTCTATCTTCAAACCAAAAATGTAATCCCTCTTCAAAACCCATATTGGTTAAATGTTCTACATATTGTTTCTTTGTAGTATTATCTATTTGATCTTGAGTTGCTGCTCCAGCTAATCCTCTAATTCCAGGATATTTAAGACAATATAATATACCTCTTAAACTTCCACACCATGTTTTTCCAGAACCAAATCCTCCTTGGTAACAAGAAACATCTAATGGTATAGAATTCTTTTTCTTATCTGTAAATTTATCTTCTGGTATACCAAACAAAAATTCTAATTGCTTAGGAAGAAGATAAAATTCATAAGGTTTTATTTCTTTGTTGTTCGCCATGATTTAAAGTGTTCGCATCTCCTTTCCCAACATCGCCTGTTAACCTCTCCAGTAAATAAACATTCACCGTCATTTAAGCAAGTTTCACTATTGTCGAACTGACAGGATCTTTTACAATGATGATATTTACAATCTGCGCATGACTCATTTGGATCTACGACTTTCTTATCATTGTTCTTATCCATACTTTAAATCCTCCGGATGGTAAGCTTCGACATTATGTAATTCTAAACATTTTAACCTAGTTCGTAAATTATCATCAATTAATAATATCTCTTCTGTATCATTAAAGCTGCCTTGTATCCATTCAAATTTATCTCTCGATGGATCTCTACTTCCAAGTTGAACTACTTTCATAAATCCTCTTGTTGGTATTATATCGTTTATCATATCAACTGTTGATATGTCAAATCCTCTAGCTGTTAAGAAGTAAACTCTTTTCATATTTATTAAGAATTGAACTATTAATTCAGCAACTTTATGATTTACTTTGTAAAACTTAAACTTAGTCTGTATTTTAGATAATAACTTTGCTAGCGTTGGAGATTTAAAAATTTTCCATGTTAAATCCATAAATGCAACAAATTTGCCATATATTAACGTATCGTCGATATCACAAATTAATACGTCATTATACCAATATAAATCTTCGCTATTCATACATCCACGCAATTCTTTCATCCATTATAGTATCTAACATATCAAAATGTCTTTCATATATATGAAAACTATTAGCTAACCAGATTATTGATGTTTTAGTTTTTCTCAATCCTGGAAAACCATTCCACCTTAGTTTGTCATATAACAAGTTATAAACATAACAATGCCATGCAAAATCATTAAAGAAGCCAAATATTGCATCATTTGATCTCATGTGTACTATATATTTCAGTTCATTATTTCTAATAAAGCATTGAACATTATTAGTACATATAAAGTCATCCATGCCATCTCTTTGATAATCATATTGCATTGATGGTCTTTGATATATCATTACTGCTCTTCTTGATTCTGGATTATTCTTTAACTCTTTAAAGCAATTATTAAATTGATTATAATTTTCTTTCGAAAATATACACCATCCATAGTTCGAATTAACTTCATTATGAGCTGAAGATATATCTCTCCATATTTTAGCTTTCTGTCCTATAAATTCAACTGACAGGTCTTGAGATAAATACCACTGTAATTCTGCTTCAACATATTTTTCTGGAGTTTTTCTTCCATTCAAACATATTATTGGTTGATCTGGATCTAACTCTAATCTAGGAGCTAGAAGTTCAATAATCTTAACTCCTGACTTATCTGTTACATAACCATGATGATCCTTTATATTTTTTAATTGTTTTAAAACTTTATAAAGTTCTTTTTCATTATGATATGGAAGTGGCTCGTTAATCATGTTTTTCTTTTGCCTCTTTTTTACTCATATACTTTAACATTCTAGTTTCAGGTCCTATCCATGTCTGAGGTTTAATTGCATCAATGTCTGATCCTCGACCTTTGTTACCCTTTTGTTTTTGCATATTAGCTTCATGAACATATTTGAAGTGAGTATAAAATTCATCTTCAGTAAATCCTAATTCTTGAACTCTTCCTAAAACGAAATATATTAAATCAACTAATGCATCCAACATATCAACTCTTGCCTTAGGTTTGTTGTAATAAGGATTATCATCATAATTTCTTAATGCTGCTAATAACTCTGTTATTTCTTCATTTGCTACTCTTTTAAACCATAAAAATCTTTCGAGAGATAATGAAGTATTACTTTCTAATTTTATTATAGTATCATTAAATTCTTTTACCATCTTAAAGACATTTATCATTAATCTTCTTCCTCCTTAGGAACTATTGGCATTAATAATCCTTCCATTAATTTTTCTTTATCTTCTTCACTTTGATTTTTAAACCAATGTTCACAAATAGCTAAAGCATTCCAACATACATGATATATATGAGGTAATTTAGTTTCGTCATCATACTGTTGACCTAACATCATTTTTAACAAATGTCTCATTATACCGTTCATATATCTTTTATAACCATTCTTTAATCGAATGTAATTATCAGTTTGAGGATATTTATGACTGCCCCATTCAATACACTTGGCCACACCCATTAATGCATGAGGGAATATCATTATCATATCTCCGGCTAATGGTTTACCATCATCATACTTAACACCTTCTTCATTATGGTCCTCTGTATTACCATCAACTACTTCATTTCTTTCTTCTTTAAAAACTTCTTGAGTATCGAAATCAGTTATTAGTAAACCATCACCAATAGAAGGTAATATTGCATAAACTCTTATATGTTCAGAGTGAAGTAGGAATTTTCTTTCTTCATCATTTATGGCATTATCATCTATAAAATCATACCACTCTGCATTAGTGGTAGGTTCTAATTTTTTCTCTATATGATATTCAAATCTTCTGTCATCTACATAAGCTACAATTTCTCTATAATCTTGTTCCATTATTACATCCTTTCTATAAAATTTCTAGTCCTTTCTATATATCCAGGATCTTGAAACTTCTTTATATGTTTCGCATCCTTGCTTTTATAGTAGTTTGTTTTTTGCGCCATTATATAAGCACTTTCAAAACTTAATGTATAATACATCAATTTCTTTAATAATCTTGCATCATGTTGCGATTGATCAACTGATCCTGCATTAGCATCTATCAATTCTTTTAATGTATCATCTTTTAAACAGCATTTTCTTAGAACATCCATGCTTTCCACCGGAGTTCTTCCAGCTAATACAGAGTTTTGGAATTGTTCCATATCTGTTACTATTTTACCACTAAATACTTTCTTAACTAAATCAGCTTGGCTAACTTTCCTTTCTGCTTCCTTTTTCTCTTCCATCTTTCTTAATATTTCATCAAGAAAATCGTCATGCTTACCGATTTTTAAATCAGAATTTTCCCAATCAAACTTAGTTGTTAATATATATTTTTTATCACAATACCATTCGAATGATTTACATCCACTAATATCTTTAACAATCTTTGTTGTGTATTTCTTTCTTGTTAGATAGAATATATGTATACCATCTCCAGATTGTGACCATTCCCATTCGTGTGGTTCAAACTCTTTTAATAATTCTTTAGTTTCTGGTTCTAAGTCTGTCTTATCATAATTTCTACAATGATCAAGATCTAAACAACCTAAATAAACTCCAGGTTTAACTTCTCCGAGTAATACAGAAATATAGGAGTCTATATATCTTTCTACAATCTCCTGTACTTCTCGGTGATTATATCTTCCGGTTTGATAAATACCAACTATTTTATTATAATTATCTTTATCAAAAAGATACTTAATCATCTTGCCATCTCCGTCATTAGCTTTCGGATCCCAGACCATTTTGCTTGGAGCGAATATTTTATATGGGTATAAGTACATTTGATAACTCCTATATCTTTAGCCTGTATTACATATATTTATAAGCAATGTATTATAAATACTATTCCTGTAATAGTTATAAAAAATAAAGTGAATAAAAATAATCTTTCTAACTTATCAAGTATAGTATCCTGTCTTATATCTAACGGTTGAAATTCATCATACCAAAACTTATCATTTGCATAATGTTCTATCTTATGTCCATAGATAACCTTCGTACTATAATTTTCTGTAAATTCCTCATCCATCTTGTTTATCAACCCTCCTTAACATGTTAAAATTAATTTTACTCATATCTGTTTTTTCTGGAACTTTAAATCCTATATCAACTTTAAATTCCATTTGTTTATCTTGAATATTTAACAACTTAGCTACACTTGCTAAAGTTTTTATCGCTGTATCAAACTTTCCTTCTTTAATTGCTTTGCCATAGATCTTATTCAATTTTAATCTTATGGTATCATTATTTTCCTCAATTAATCCGGATGTTTGAATATCTTGATAATCTTTTAAATATGCTTGGAATTCTTTGTTTTGAACTACAGTCTTATAAATTTCAGAAGCTTGCTTTTGAGAACACTTTTGAGTTTTGCCATAATATTTTATAATAGCATTTATTGGTTCCTCAAGTTGTAATAAAGCATCTGCAATTGTGTCCCATAACTCTTTATAATATTCTTCCATTTTCTATCTCCAATACATCAGCTTCTACAGCTTCCCAATTATCAAAGATAACCTCTGAAAAACCTTGTTGCCAATCAGGATCTAATACATAATGTGGGTTCATAGTTCCTAAATGCCCATTCTCTATTTGAATTCTTTTAATTCCTAACATTCTGTAAATTAATTTAATTAATCTATGTGTATGTCCGCAAATACCAATTTTAAAAGGATGAGCTAATAATTCTTTTAATGCTGACTGTCCAGCTCTTTGTCCTACGAACTTACCATGTGATACAACTAATTCATTCTTATTGAATTCAACTCTGTGACACGGGACAATATTTAGTTCTTTACATCCAACAAGATCATAAAAACTTCCAACCATGCCAGCTAAATCTGGAGCTTTCGTATAAACATAATTTTCTAATCTTGATTCATGATTTCCAATAGTATAATAGATATCTGCATAAGGTA
>JAEEGL014853876.1_pt1 | contig 14473 bp, 10 predicted proteins | sample 9134231 | NCBI WGS metagenome assembly JAEEGL01 (sample SAMN16246548, study PRJNA631951) | gut metagenome | biome: gut microbiome; feature: rumen; material: fiber-attached | host: Bos | place: Iran: Karaj | collected 2018-10
CCCAGGTTATAATATGGCTCGGAATCATATGGGTTTGGATGCATACTTGTAAGCCTTTTAAGCGCCGCTCTGAAATACTTCTCGGAAAGCGCAAACTGCCCTCTTCTGAAAAGAAGAAGTCCGTAGGCATTGTTGATTCTGGTGTCATCGGGATCTCTTTTTAGTCCCTCAAGATAATACGGGTCGGGAAGCCATGTGGCATGGCGGTACTGCTCAATATGTTGGCCTGTAAGATACAGCTCTTCATTGGTCAATATCTCCCGTGGCTCTTTGGCAGCCTTTGCAGGCTCTGCAAGCTCAGGTATTCCCTGATAAACCGGCTTATAGGATACCAGTTCTCTTTTTCCGTCAAGTACCGCTACCCTGAATTTATAAATATCCGAGGCCTTATTGTTTTCATCTATGTTTAGCTCATTAAGTCCAAGCTCCTCATAGCTTATGCTTTTGTCATAGATATCAACCGGCGAAAGCGTGCTTTCCGAATCGAATACTCTTTTGCCATCGTACTCAAGAACAATATGGGCATTCTCCCTTGGAGAAGACGCATAGACAATCACATGAACGCCCGTAACGTCAAACTCCAGGTTAAGAGCTGCGTTTATTGTGGCATTCTTGACCTGTCCCACCGCCTTATAGGGCATGAAATACTGTTTGAAGACCTTCTCTTCATAGGGTTTAAGCCATGAAAAATCCGGCTGATTGTCGCAGTACATGCCTGTCATCAGCTCGATATAAGGACCATCTTCATCCGTGAGGTTTCTGTCCCAGGCTCTGCCAAAATCACCGCAGCCCCAGGTCCACTGTTTTTTGCCGGGAGATACATGGTGATCCGCAACATGGAGAAGTCCCGCCTTCTTCTGATAATCATAGCCGCCCACAAAGTTGTAATCCGACTTCTCAGCCATGTAGGATGTGGGAACAGGAATGTTCTTATATCTGGAAATATCAACGCCTTCGCTGTAGTCGTGCTTGTAGTATTCCCCGGTGGCTATGGGAAAGCGCGATACAGCTCTTTTTCCGTGGTCGTAGACACTGTGAACATCAGGTGGGAATATGGACTGGGTATGGTCATTGACAGATACCGCAGGATTCGCCCACCACAAAAAGGTCTGGGGAAGAGGTGTTCTGTTATAGAGCTGGCCTGTGATCTCAATGTACGCCCTGTCAGGATAAAGAGTAAACTTCGTAACCTCCTTGGTTCCGTACATCTGGTCAACGTCGCCTGTGACAAGTGTTTTACTGCCATCCTCATTATCAACTATCTTGTAATCCACGGGAGAATAAGTCGTAGGTCTGTGATGCTGTGGCCAGTTAAATTCTATTCCTCCCGAGATCCATGGTCCCGTAAGGCCCACAAGAGCAGGCTTTATCACTTGATTATAATAAACAAAGTCGTAATCATTGGTCTTATCGTAAGCTCTCTGGATTCGTCCACCAAGCTCGGGAAGGATCATGACCTTTATGTATTTGTTTTCCAGGTACACTGCCTCCCACTCATGATCGGTCTTACTCCTGCTGATTGTGGTAGTATTGGGATAGGGGTAGATTTTACCGCAGCTCCCCTGATAAACTCTTTTTTCCAAAAACATTGGATTCTTGTCGGGACTACCCACCTCATAAGTGGGAATTATTGTCTTTTCTTGCCATATTCTAACTTCGTCCATCGCTACCTCTCCTGATTAAAAAAATAAAACTGCTTAAGCAGCCTCTTCATCTTCCTGCTCAACATACTGTTCTTCTGATTTTTTAATGGTATCTGGATATATTTTTAAAAAGTCATTTTTCATGGAAACAGGGATATAGCCTTTTTCGGAGTAAGCAGCTGATTTCTCTGCCCAGTCCTGAGTTCCCCATTCGCGTTCATTATCATCGGCCACGATCATATAAGCCTGTGCCGGATAAGGATTTCTTTTATCAATTACGTAGTTCATCATACTTGTATCGCTGCCGCTGTTTCCAAAGGCAAGCACCGGGCGCTGCCCGATTTCTCTTTCGATCCATATGGTCTTATTTGCATTAAGGTTTTTCTGTATAAAGCCGCCTGTAAATACAAGTTCATCGCCATCTGAATATTTGAAATCCATATTTGAGGAAATGTCTTCGGAGCCTTTAAGCTTTACCTCAAATTCAGTTCCGATTACATGGGCAGGAGAAACATAATCCTTGATCGGAGAATTGGCAACGATGGCCCTTGAGGTTGTGCGCTCTGTGCCGCTTACTACATAAATTGTAAAATCATTGTCATACAGATATTTCACTACTTCCACCATAGGCAGATAAAATCCGTCGATGTAGCGCATATTCTGGAAGCTGTCTGTTTTTTTCTGACCAAACTCCACCGCATAATCATACAATTCCTGAACTGTCATTCCGGCATAAGCTTTTGCGAAATTTCTTGCAAGTTCCTCTCCGGCAGTATATCCGGGCCTTATTTCTGCCGCAGCTGCCTTAAGCTCCTCAGATACGCTCTCGGGATGGTCGACCAGACAGTAATTGATAAACATCATCGTGTCATAATAGGTGTAAAAGGTCTCGCAGGTGAGAGTCCCATCCATATCGAATACAGCTATACGGTCTTCCTTTGGGATAAAATTAGCGGTATCTTTCTCATTTGTAACCTTTGTCACATAGTTTCTAAGACTTTCTGCCACCTGAGAATCTGCCGGCCAATACTGGGTAAGGGCTGTAGATTCTGTGGCCGCAGGGGCTGCCTTCCCACATCCGACAGCAGCAACGCTAAAAAGCATTATTGCAACTAAAAACATTGAGATAATACCGGACTTTCTTTTACATGAAATACTCATAATCTCCTCCAAATGAAATTTTCTTTCAATCTGATTACAGAACAATAAAATTATAAGCCACCATAAGCCCGGTAAATCTTAAGTTTTCATAAATTTAAAAAAAAAGCTGGCCTCATCGACAATTCATAATTAGGACCCTATAAGTAGCATTGAACTCCGGGGCATTAGTCTGATAGAGTCTCTACAAACCACATCCTTCATTTTTCCTTTTTCATCACCGGAATATAAAACTATCCTCCACTCCATTCCTTCGGGGATAATTGGTAGCTGCAGGGTATGCTCTTCCCAATGCTCATTTATACCGCAGTAGATAAAGCAGTCCTTTTTTGTCCCAAAATCTGCCTTTGGTTCTGCATACATAAAGCCAAAGACAAGAAAAGGCTGATATCTGTCTATATCCCATGCTTTTTCTTCTTGTCAGTGACCCTACGCCTGCGGAAGTTGGTGTTTCGGCCTGTTATTTGGGAAAGGTCCTTCCAATTTATAAGAAATATTAAGCTCGTCCATAACCTCGCAGAAGGCATTGACATACTTCTTGTCACTAATAAGCTGCATGAAAGATAGAAAAATCTTATCCGACATGGAAAGTGTCTCCAAAAGCAGATGCCCGTCTACCATCGCAAAATATGATTCTATGTAATCTGCAACTTCTCCAAAATCAGCCCATCCGGTGTAATTTGATATGAAAGTTCCATGCTGAGCTTCCTTACTCCTGGAAGGGTCTTTTTTCGCATAAGCCGCTACCTTGTTTTTCAGGCCTGATATCTTATCAACCTCTTCATAGAAAGAAAAAGTCTTGCGAAGTTCATAATTACTCACAGTCGGATCAGCCTGAAGGATTATCTGGCTGCGAGTATAGGTCCCCAGCTTCTCTGCATCATACTCAAAAAACTTCCTGTCATAATCAATATGTACATGACTTAAAAGATCATGGTAGCTGTTTGGAAGTCCGATATCTGCGCCGGGGAAATGTGCCGTTTCGCCGCCAATTACCTTATATTTTTCAGGAAGGACCTTATTAAGAGCCATCGCCAGTGTCATAAGGAAAAATGCAGCAACACTGGCGTCATTGTTCCTGGCAAACGCCATAATTTCGCTCTGCTTAAACGTAAACTGATAATATATAGGATCTCGCTTAAATGGGTTATACATCCCATTCAGATAATCCATAAGCATCACTACCGGCTTTTTACTCTTGTACTCATATATGGGTTCCTCATTAAGGAGCATATCAAGGGTCGGCTCATCCGTTTCTCCGGGAAGCAGCTCACTGTCAGGCTTTCTGATTCCGGGCGCATTTGGAGTAAAACCGTATCTATCGGCGACATACTGATACAAAGTCGTCTGTAGCCACGGCATCATCCCTCTTCCCCCGCACATGGAATGACTTATGTTAAAAAAGATATCCCGCCCCTTACAGTCCACATAAAGAAGATGTCTGTTTACCTCCTCGCTGCACATATTCGGCAATTTGTCCGGGGTTTCCAAAACTACAATCTCTCTTTTATTATCAATAAGATCATAGCCACCGTCTTCTCCCAAAACCACTTCTTTAGCAAAATACCTGTAACGCTTAATTGCAGTATTGACGGACTTTTTAAGCACCTCTATATCCACTTCATCCTTCATGGTCACCCTTACTCTTATGCAGAAGGAAAAAATCTTTTCGCTTGAATAAAGCCTGTATGTGTCAATGCTATGTTTCATGATAGTCCCTCACTTTCCATTTTTTTAACACTTAAAACCCGTTGTAATCCTCTTCCACAACGCCCCAATAATCAGTACCTTCCAGTCCGTTTTCCTCTTCCATGTCCAGAATCTTCCTGAACTGCGTCTCGTAAAGTTCCTTATACACTCCGCCTTTAGCCAGCAATTCCTCGTGTTTTCCCTGCTCTGCTATCACACCGTCTTTTACAACCAGAATGCTGTCTGCCTTTAAAATAGTTGAGAGCCTGTGGGCAATAACAATACTTGTTCTTCCCTTCATCAGACGTTCAAGTGCTTCCTGAATGGCATTTTCCGAAATGGAATCCAAAGCGCTTGTTGCCTCATCCAAAATGAGTATCTTAGGATCTTTCAATATCACTCTTGCGATGGATATACGCTGTTTTTCACCCCCCGATAGTTTTAGTCCCCGATTTCCCACTACTGTATCATAACCATCCGGCTGACTTACGATAAACTCATGTATACTGGCGCTCTTGCATGCGGCTACAATTTCTTCATCTGTAGCATCATCCTTTGCATACAAAAGATTATCCTTTATGGTTCCGTTAAAAAGATATGTTTCCTGCGAAACAACTCCAATAGTTGACCTTAGAAATGGAAGATCATAGCTTCTTACATCAGTACCGCCAATCTTTACAGCCCCACTATTAACGTCATACAGCCTTGGAATCAGATTTACTAACGTGGATTTTCCCGAACCTGATGGACCTACTATGGCATACATGCACCCTCCAGGAACTGTGAAGGACACATCTGTAAGAATTGGCACGTCCGGACTGTAAGAAAATGCAACATGATCATATACGATGTCTTTACAAGCGACATCGGTCTTTGCTCCATTTTCAGGATTAACAATGTTGCTTTCCATATCAAAATACTTAAAAATTCTCGTAAACAGCGCAAGAGATCTTGTGAAGTCCACCTGCAGGTTCAAAAGCTCATGCACAGGACGGTATAGTCTGTTTATCAGTGCAACCATAGCGGTTATTGTACCAACTGTAAGGGATGAATCCATCTGCGAAATGATAATATAACCACCGGCAAAATAGATCAGTAGAGGCCCAACCTGCGAGAACATTCCCATAACCACTCTGAACCAGCTTCCGCTTCTCTGTTCCTTGAGATTTAAAGCCGTCAGTTCCGAATTGACTTTGGTAAAGCGCTTATATTCGTTCTCTTCCTTTGTAAAAAGCTTTACAAGCATGGATCCGCTCACACTCAGGGATTCATTTATAAGCTGATTCATCTCATCATTTTTTTCTTGCGACAAAGAGCGGATTTTCCACTGGTTCTTACCTACTCTTTTGGTTGGCAGGATCAAAAGAGGAATAATGATTATTCCCACAATGGCAAGTTGCCAACTCATGGTAAAAAGCGCCACGAGCGTAGTGATCACTGTTGCCACATTTGATACTATGCTGGCAAGCGTTCCGGAAATAATACTGCTTACTCCGCTGATATCAGTGTTCATCCTTGTAATTATGTCACCCTGCTTCTCCGTAGTGAAAAAGGAATGCGACATGTACTGCAAGTGATGATACATTTGATTCTTCATATCAAAAATTATCTTTTGGGATATCCACGCATTGATATATGACTCAAGAACACCGATAATCTGTGATACAGCAAGGGTTGCAAATGCCAAAAGCAGAAGCCTTACAAGCAAAGTCATATCCTTGTTGATAAGAGCTTCATCCACAATCCTTCCTGTTATAATCGATGGAAGAAGACCGACTATGGACGATACCAGAATTGCAATAAATACAAAAATAAACTGTACCCAGTAGGGCTTCATGTAAGAAAGAATTCTTCCAATCAGCGCCTTGTCCACCTTTGGTAAGTTTTCTTTTTCCTCATCAGTTAAAAATCCTCTGGGTCCCATTCCCCGCATACCTGTCTGTGCCATTGATGTCTCCGTATTAGTCGTCTTTAACAAAACTGTACTACTTTAAAAATATCAGCAATCTCTCTTGAAAATCCTTATAATGGGACTTTTCAATGTAGACAACATGCGAACCTCCTTCAATTATTTCAAGAGCCGACCCCTTCGGCAAAAGAGATAACGAGGAATTTACCTTGTCGTAATTAAGGTACGGATCATTACTTCCGCATATAATGAGCGTTGGGACAGTGATCTTAGAAAAATCAATAAGTTCAGTGCTTTCCGAAACGCAGATATCACGCCTTCCTCCGTTGGGGCTCTCATCCCTGTCATAGTGCCAGCTGTTTGAACAGAATATCTCCACTACAATAGGATCCGTTATATCATAGTCAATCTCGCCATTGTCATCTTTTTGGAAATCATCAGCTGCATGTTCCCAGGTATTGTGGTGAAACGGCTCGGTCACTTCATACTCTCCAACACCGGTAATGATAGGCGCATAAAGGACAAGCTTATTTATATGCTCACTATGAGCCTGTGCATACCTGCTGCAGGTGACAGTTCCCCAACTCCAGCCAAGAATATCTATCTGATTCTGCCCGGTCCGGTTCACAATCTCCTGTACAGCAGCATCTATGTCCTGCGCCACATAATCCGAGTCAGGCATAAAACCGTCTGCAACCTCCCCGGATTGTCCAAAGCCTGCGGCGTCAAGTCTCCATACCGCATATCCTTCATCTGCAAGTTTTCTTACAAGGCTGTAGTCTTCATAAGCCACATCAAATTCATGGGAAGAATACGTCACCCCGTGCATCAGAAGAATATTTCTCTCAGGCTCGCTCCCTTCCTTCTTCATGCAGTCCAAATGAAGCGCTATACCGTTTCGCTCCAGGGGATACTGCGTGCAAATATATGATGTGCCTGGACCTTTAACAGCATCTGTCTGCCCTGCGCAGGATACGGCAGATATCATGAAGGCACAGACAATCATTATTAACAGCATACATCTTTTGATTATTGTTTTTCTTTTATACATATCTTCTCCCACCTGGGCAATTTCATGATCTATTACCTTGGTTTTACAGCTGATACAATGGGACTAATATGTAGGTCTGATAATAGTACTCCTTACTCTCATTCCTCTGTTCCTGGCAAGCAATGAGCATTCCAAGCGGAACGCTTTTAAATAGTATTATTCTCCGCTTTCATCAAGACTTAGAATAAGATCAGCCCGGCTGCTCTTTCTAAGACAAAGCCTTACATTGGCCATATCGCTGTAATCCACAAAAGCCTCTGAAGCTTCCGGGGAATTTCCGCTTCTTATCTTTCTGTCAATAAGTCTTTGCCGCAGCATAGATTCTCCAGCACTGATAAAGATGGTATAGTCGGCATATTTTACAAGTTCACGCCAACCGTCCTCATCAAGCAGAAGGTAATTTCCCTCCAGAATGACAATGTCTTTTTCCACTATGATTGCATCATCAACAGGGTTATGGAGATGCCTGTCATATGAGGGCCAGCCCACGCTTTCTCCGGACAGGACATCCTCAATTCTCATTTTGAACTGTTCAAGATCAAAGGTGACAGGAGCCCCCTTTATGTCCACCATTCTGACAGTTTTTCCGTCTTTTTCTGCATTATGAGTTAAAAGATACTCCTGCCTTCTGTGAAATCCGTCCATTCCTATAGCCTGAACATCCCCGCAATCGTCGTTTTCCTCTGACAATTTCTGCAAAAAGCTTGCCAAAGTACTCTTCCCCGCTCCGGGCGGCGCTGCAAGGAAAACAATAATACGACGATTTTTTTCCTTCTGCATAGCAGTGAGCCTTCGTAAAAGAGGCAAAAACAGCTTATTTATTGATTCTTCACTATAATGCGCATTTACATCAATGCCATTCACGTTAACAAAATAATTGATATTCATCCGTTTTTCTTCATTTCCATTATGAATTTCTCAGCACTCATATTAGCGCGTTTTGCAGCTTCGTCTATGCCTAATATGCCATCATTAACCAGATTCACAAGAATACGAATCTCTCCACGCTTTTCTCCACGCTTTTCTCCACGTTTTTCTCCGCGTTTTTCTCCCTTTTTCTCTGCTAAAGCTACCGCTTCCTTTATTTCATCGGCCATTAGTTCCTTAAGCGCCTCGCACATACTTTCCTCTCCTTTCAGCTTCTCAAATAACTTAGTATTCGCACTTGCACTTACTTGTAATACTGCATCTGCATCCTGTTTATCACCCGGCAAGTTATATTTACTGCTTTCCTGCAAAAAAGCTTTCACATCTTCTTCATCAGCATCATAATCCATTACTTTCAATGGAAGAAGTTCCTTATCTGTTAATTCTCTTAAAACTACTATTCTAAGAGGAATACATATTATGCCTTTGATTTCATACACCCCCGGCTGATTAACAACGACGTTGATATTTTGACTATTAAGATATTTTAATAGTTTTCTTGGTTTTCTTGTTCTTACTATAGTCATTGTTAGTTCATCGGCAGGAATCTCATCTACTGTCCTTCCCGAGCTTTTATATATGCTTGTATAACCTATTATTTTCCATATAACATCAATATCTAATTCATCTTTCGGATTTTTATATTCGATGATATTATACTTTCTAAAACCTCTCCCAAGTGCATTATCAATATAAACACCATCATTCTTTTTTACTACAAGAAAGTCCATTCTCAACGGTTCTTTCGTAAGCTGTACTTCTCTGTCAATTCTGATATCAGAATTATAATCCCTCATACTAAGACTAAGACCTCCTGCAAAGCCGGAATGCCAATCTATCTGACTGGTCACATCCTTTTCACACATTTCCTTCCTATTTCCTCCTTCATTATAAAATCTACATATAACCCATTCAAGGAAAATATCGACCATGACAGAATGGCATAATCGATTGCTCCGATCGGAGCGGTATGTAGGAAAGATTACCATCTTCAGATGCATGTGTAAATATATCAGAAGCAATCTTAAGAAAGTCTTAAGAAGTTGACTGTATTATGATAGTATTATTATTGTATTCAGTATATTTTAGACAAAAACTGTACATTTACTTAGAAGCTCCGAAAGATTCTCATTAAGATCAAATATATCTTCTTTTACACGGAGGAAAACCATGTCAAGAAATCATGAAGTTACGGAAAATCACCTTCTATTAAATAATCAGGGAGAACTGTCAGAACCAGGATGGTCAAGAAGCCTTATACAGAAATATGACAGAGCAATGATCAAAGCCCCAAAATGGCGCATAAAAGAATGGGATTACTATCTTGTACTATCCCAGGAATTTGCAGGGGCATTCACCATATCCGACGACGGTTATATCGGCCTTCAGTCTGTATCTCTCCTGACTTTTGGAGCTACCCCCCGGGAACACACTGAAACTGTCCTCAACGCATTTCCACTGGGAAAAATCGGCCTTCCCTCTTCATCTGAATCCGGAGTAACTGAATACAAAGACAGCCGCCTTCAGATGAAATTTGAAGTGCTGGATCATAAAAGACACATTACCTGCCACTTTGATAACTTCAAAGATGGTAAGCCCTTTGATTGCGACATTTATCTTGAACAGCCTGATATGGACTCCATGGTTATAGCTACGCCCTGGGACAAAAAACACGCCTTCTATTACAACCAGAAGATTAACTGTATGAGAGCATCCGGATATATGCAATACGCCGGAAAAAAATACGAATTTAACCCATCTTCCGATTTCGGAACACTGGACTGGGGAAGAGGTGTCTGGACATACGACAACACCTGGCATTGGGGATCTGGCAACTGCGATATAAACGGAAATACCTTCGGCTTTAATATCGGATATGGTTTTGGCAATACCAAAGCCGCCACGGAAAACATCATTTTCTATAACGGAAAGGCCCACAAGCTGGACGACATCACCTTCCACATACCTCAAAGTTCCTACATGGATCCCTGGAAATTCACATCCTCCGACGGACGATTTGAGATGGACTTTATTCCTGTTCTTGACAGAGCCGCCTGTCTTGACTTTAAAGTTATTGTTTCCGACCAGCATCAGGTATTCGGAAAAATGACCGGAACAGCAATTCTTGATGACGGAACCAAAATCCAAGTCAGGGACATGATGTGCTTTGCGGAAAAAGTCCACAACAAGTACTGAGCAAGTGAGCGTAACTTACATAACAGTTGCCAGCCAAAATATCATGATGCAGGCATAAATGTGCAGTTCTTGTACGAGCATGATAATTTTCTAAACGAAGATTGGAAGAGAGCCTGAGTGCTCTGAACAACGCTGAAACGAAGGCTCTCTTTCAAGATGAGTTTAAGAAAATTACAGCGCAGACGAAAACAAGCATTTATACCTGCTCATGACTTACGGCTGGCAGCTGACTCGTAACCGTCACTGTTCAAAGCAAAACTTGTCGAAAGAGAATTCCTCCTCCTTGTCTTCGGAAACAAACTGGAAATAAACCGCATGTTTCCCGATGACTCCCACCGTTAATGGTGCTGAGCATTCAATATTGTTCCCATCAAAATCAAGCTCTGAGACAATGCGTCCCCTGTAGGAATCTATTCGAACAAGGGCCTTAACCTTCCGTGGTTTTTCAATAACGGCCGTTACTGATTTGGGGCTGTTATTTCCAAACTGAATATATCTGAAGCCTACTGTTGTGCCATCTGTAATACCCACTACGGGAGTCGAGAGATCCTCTGTCTGCTCATAACCGGGGCGCACATAGGCTCTTTTGCTGCTTCCGAAAATATGGCAGGCATATCCTGCAGAAATCCAGGAATACGCATCAAGGCCGTTGATATGAGGTCCCTGGGATGTCATTTCCACAGGCTTGGAAGATACAGGCTCTCCATCAATGAACTTCACATCTCCGATGTAAATTTTCCCGTCTACTCCCATGGCAACCTCAACAGGTTCCATCATCCCCTGCCTGGAATACTCATTTACTCCTGTCTGCCTATGGTAAAAGACATACCACTTGTTATTTATTTCCATGATTGAACCGTGGTTATTCCCCCACTGATAGGTCATTGTGCCTCTTCCATCAGCGTCATGGAGAATTTCACCTCCGTTAAAACTGATATCACCACCATCAAGGAAGGGGCCAAAGGGAGAATCGCTGAATTTGTAAGACAAAAAGCCGTTATTGGGAGTAAAAACACCAAGCTCAGGCACAGGTTTTTCATAGCGCTTTGAATAAATGTAAACATACTTTCCCAAGACTTTTCTGGGACTGGAAGCCTCAAAAAATCCATCGATAAGTGAGATGTGGCCGTCATCCACTGGATTCCAGGGACAGGTCGAATGCCCCATAGGGTTCTCCACCAGAGTTTCTTCCTTTATGGTCGCCATATCATCTTCCAACTCCGCAATATAGCATGGAGCCGCACATCCACCCCAATAGGCATAAACTCTGCCATCATCATCCACAAGAACTCCCGGATCAAAACCAAGCTTTGTCTCCACCGGATTTTCAAAAGGGCCTGTGGGCGACTTGGAACTGGCCACAACTATAAGGCTTCCGCAGCGTTCAGCAGCGTACATATAATAAGTATCGCCCTTTTTTACCACATCCGGAGCGTACAAAACAGAATTATAGTGGGTTTTATATGCAATGCCATGGCAGGTCCAATCGGTGAGATTCTCAACCGGAGCAGACCAAACCACATAATCCCGCCCGCAGTAGGCATTTTTCTCAGTATCATGTGATCCGTAAACATATACCCTCTTTTGATTTTCATGTTCAAAGACCCTGGGTTCTCCGTCCGGAACATGCTCCCAGAGCGGCATATAAGGATTTGCACCTTTAATGTATTTTTTTAACTCAGTTTTCATAAATAAAAACCTCCATATCAGAATGTACTAAGAGGCAAACAGATCATTTCCTGCTTGCCTCTTCAAATTCTCTTATTAAACTACAAAATCTCAGGCTTTAACCCTTGTGAGTGTCCTGAAAAACTCTACAGCATCCTTAAGATCATTCTCATCGGGATGCCCCTTGCTGGTACCTCCAATGAGTGCGAACGGTCCGAAGGTATTAAATCCATGGCAGGTAAATTTCCCTACAACCTGGGCATTCTTGCCCTTAACAGACTCCGCCATGGACTTGGAAAAATCCTTATTCATTGCGCTGGTCATTATGTAAAAAATCTTCTTGTTTTGAGGAAGATTGATCTGCGCAAAGTTTTTTACCTGCTGATGAAACTGAGCAGCATAGATGCCGGATGCAAAGCCAATAAGGTCATACCCGGTCAGATCCCTTTCATGTACCTGCACTGCATCGATAACGTCTACGTCGAATTCTTTAGCAATGGCATCAACCACTTTTTTTGTGTTTCCGTGATGGGTTGAAGCATAAACAATAGCTGCCTTACTCATTTTCATGTCTCCTTATTACGCTTTTTTCAACTCTTTTTATTATATGCAAAAAAGTTGTATTTCGCTACAGAAACAGACGGCAAGTTTCATTTTTTTATTCTTCTATATTCAGTAGCGAATCGAAGCCTGTCTGCTCCAGTATTTCCCTGACATTGCTGTTAATATCCGTAAGAGTAATGCCTCGTTTACATTTCTTTTGCATTATAAGAAGGACACGAAGACCGGCTGAGGAAATATATTCCAGGTTCTTGCAGTCAACCACTGCCTCTTCAATTGTGTACATTCCAACAGTCTTTTCATAAAATGCCAGAAGTCCCGGTGCTGACAGCGTATCCAATCTTCCCTTAAGGTGAAGACTTAAATTGTCCCTCATAAATTCCGCCTTAAGGTCAAAATTCTCAGCCTTGGCTTCCTTTGTATCAAGCTGCTTCAACTCTGCAGATTCTATGGGCGTTATCTTCCAGTAGGCAAACTTTTTCATTGCCTCCTTTATGGCATCTGTCTGAGTGGGGGTGGCTTTTTTCAGACTCACAAGCTCCGGTACATAGTCGCTTACCACCATTCTTTCCGCTTTCAGGCCGTGCCCAGCAAGGAACATCATTGCTTTTTTCATGTTCTCCTCAGTATTGGCAGGATCCACCACAAGAGTTCTTGAAGCAACCTCCACATCCGACTTGTCCTGAGCCCGCTTTTTCCCTTTTAAAAGAATCTCCTTAAATCTATCACCGTAGATTGCCTGGGATGTCAGTATATATTGGATTGCCGTCTCCGGATCTGCCATTATCCAACATCCTCCGTGCTGGTTCAGTATCTTACGCATGTTTTCACACAGCTCGCCGGCCTCAGAATCGGTAAAATACATCAAAAGACCTTCAGTAGTAATGCAGATTTCTCCGGATATTTCATCCAGAACTGCCTTTAAAGAATCATAGTTAGTGGCATCGATTCCCTCAAAGCGCACTAATTGTCTCTTTTCCTCAGGAATAAGAGAAGTGATTACCGGCTTTCCCTCGTTGATAGCTGCAGGAAGATCCAGTCCAACAAAATTTATCCCTTTCCCGGCAAATTCGATTGCCCTTGGAGTATATCCGCAGGGAAGGTCAACCTCGGTGGCAAACCCTGATTTCTCTGCCAGCGCCCCCATGGTTTTAAAACGTGTCTCTAAAATGATCGAATTGACAAGCAGTTCATCCGGGTCCATCTCGCCCTGAGTCCCCTCAAATGTAAGGTTAAGCCTGTCAGCAATTTCCGTTGCATTCTTATCCCCGGTGGTAGCAAGCTGAAAAAGAGTCATCTTCGCCGTATTGAACACCGGATTTATGCGCTCCAAAAGCACCTGATCTATTGAAAAATAAGATGTGTCCATGCTATCGGTTCTCCTTTTTTCTTCCGATTATTTGAATTTCAACCATTTTCATCTATTATACTATATATAATCTCCAAAAGCTTATCCGCAATCCTGTCGGCCATATAGAGTTTGTAAAAATACCTTGAAGGCTGATCCGGAACCCGGCAGTAAAAGCTCTCCGTGCCTTCTCCGGTGGAAATTGCAAAGAAAACCTCCCCCGGAACACTGTCTTTATTGTTTGGGTCAGGATTTCCAAAGCTTCCCGTAACGCCAACTCCAATATCCGCGTCATAGGCCTTTTTGCATGCTTTTGCCATTTC
>JAEEGL015301973.1_pt1 | contig 14473 bp, 29 predicted proteins | sample 9134231 | NCBI WGS metagenome assembly JAEEGL01 (sample SAMN16246548, study PRJNA631951) | gut metagenome | biome: gut microbiome; feature: rumen; material: fiber-attached | host: Bos | place: Iran: Karaj | collected 2018-10
ATAATAACGTGGAATGAAACCCTCTCTTTCGCACATAGCAACTAATTCACCAATGGAATCAATAACATTACCACTTTCACCCTTGTTCTATGCCGCGGTAAACTTACCTGACTTCATCAATGAATCATAAGCCTTCTGCATCTTTGTAAAGCCATCTATATCGCCTGCATCAAGCAATTGATTAGCTTTAAGAGAAGCCTTACAAATCATAATAAGAGTATCTTTATGACCAGCACCCTAAATATCATAAGAAGCCATCATGTCATTATATAATTGCTCCATGCGAACCCATTCTTCTGGACGATAACCATGTCCCCATTTCAACCGAAGCATAAGTTTATCTTCGTGAGTAAGCTAATCTACAATAGGATTGCTTTCTTCCTCTTCTGCAACAAGAGGCAAAGGAACGTAGAGATCATCTTCTGCGGGCGGCGCGCTCACTGGCGTTATCAAGCTCTTTGGTTTGGGCGGAGTTCTATCTTTAGAGAGCTACTCTTCAATCTCTTCTCCGCTATACCCTTGAGCTTTCATCTTTGTGACTTTCTCTTGTAAAATCTGTTCTTCAATCTTTGGTCCATCTTCCCAATGCTTATCATTCCATTGTATAAGCTTCATCTTGGAAAGATATTTACCGAGGATAGTCATTCCAGTAATCTTCTTGCCTTCTACAGCATTTTTCTCTAAGATTCCGTCCCACCATTCTTTTACATAAGGGACATCTATCTCTTTAAGAATCCACTTATAGGTTTCAGGATCCCAGTTATCAACGTGCATAGTAATGCACTTTTTACATTGATTAAGTTTGCCACCATCAGGGTATTTTTCGAGATTACGAGAAGTATAGAACTCTTTTTCGTCCATGGTCTTCCCGCAAACTTCGCAGTAATGACTCATTTAATCACCCCTTTTTCTTATTGCGGCATGCCTTACAGATACTATAAAAATGATCTTTACTTGTATTATTTATTGAAAAAAAGTTATTATGAGCTGGCTTACTTTGGCCACACTTTGAACATTTTTTAAAAGGTAAACCTTTCTTCTTAAATTCAAACTCAATAAACTAATTCTATGCTTCCTATGCGATTAACTTAGGTATTTTATTTCTCCATAAACTAGAGATATACTCTAAACTATGTTTAATACCAAATTCTTGCTAAAGGGTCATCTAAATCTCGGTATTCTACATTTTATCAATCTTACATTCAACTATTCTCATATATAATGGATAAGGCTCAAGAGCTTTATCGCACATATTTTCAAAGTCTTGTATGAGATACCATGTATCTGCTTCAAAATTCTCAGAACTATCTTCCTTGAGTTTGGAATAGTCACAAAGAATCGCGGAAACCACTTTAGCATCCATAAGAGAAATACCTTGAACAACCACCTGTCTATTTTCGTCTAAATAACTAGTGTCATCCAATGGCACATAATTCGTATTCCCGTGAGTGATTTTAGAAAAACTTAATGGCTTCTAATATCCTTGTTTAATGATATACTAATCTTTACGCATCTCAATAAGAGCTTTCTTCATAACATATGCGTCTCTTCCAGAGGTGTGTTTTAGCGCCTCCTCCCATGTTTCAATAGTCTCTCTTAACTACTTTAAAGGAGGAATTGTATCTAAGTCATGCTAAGTAATTGAAATCTTAGGTTGAAATATTACATTCTTATCTTCATTAATTAAGTTATATATACCGTCCTCACCATTCTCAAGCTAGCTTACTAGCCCTTCAAAGCTGCATTCCCGCTTATTAACAGTGGAAAGACGATTTTCTGTCAGTATTTTACGTTCTTTTTTTTCTTGCTTTTCCATGCAGAGAATAAGATAATCCGCTAAAACCTCAAGATAATTGGCGGGAGGATTGGGATTTTCTTCTAGTATCTTCTCTACTAGCGCTTTACGCTCTTCTGGAGATTCGATTGTATAATCTAATTTAGTCAAATCAATCATCTCCTTATAGTCGTATAATAGGAAAAATTTTAGAAACTGTCAAATTTATTTTGGCTTAACCGACCGGATCGCGGCCCGCAAGCACAAAATTGACATTTTCCCATAAAAATGATATTATTAAAATATAAAATAAAAGGAGAATAATATGTTAATGTTCTTCGACATTGTGCCAGAGGGCTTCCCCGCAGGTGCATAGTTTTTCTTCAATCTTGCTATTGCTACAATAGCTATTCCACTAAAGTCTATTCTACTTCCTCCAGATATTGAAGATTATTGGTATCTAGGAGGAGTCACTGAATCAAGACCATTTGCAATTCATATATATAGAGATGAAAGAGTCTCCAAAGATGTAATAGAGACCTTTCCACATTGCGTGTTGGAACTCGATCCTACTGGCGATATATGCTGGTATGATCTTATTGATTATGAAACAGACGATCCTTGGGAGTTAAATCCAACGCTTGAAGACTTCGATTATGATGACGAAGATTATTAAGAAAGGTGCTGTAAAGCATGATCCTAACAATAAAACCTAAAAAGATATCAATATATATTGCACAAGGACGATATTCAGCGACTTAGGTAAAGAATTTTACCGGAGCTGATATTGTTTTAAATGGTACACTATATACTTTCAGTACCATGAAACCTTGCCTTGACTTTAAAGCAGATGGAGTGGTTTACTCTGATGAAGAGCCTCTCTATGAAGGATATGGATGGAATAAAGACAGTCGCTACATGGTAAGAACCACAGATATGCAAAAATATGATAACTTCATTTCTTCTTGCAATATCATTAAAGGTGGAAAAGCCTGTTCGGTAGATGGAATTGCATGGGTAGCTGGATCTCGTCCTAGAACAGCAATAGGATGGAAAGCTAATAGTGAAATGGTGATTTATGTCACGAACTATAATAAAACAATAGCAGAAGTGACTAGTGAAATGCTGAAAGCTGGTTGTGTAGATGCTATCAACCTTGATGGCGGTGGATCTACACAAATTGCTACTACAAACTATGGTAACATCTATTCTGCAGAAGGACGCAGAGTACAGAACTATCTATGTATTTGGGAAGACGGATCTGAGCAAGCTCCATCGTCACCACAGACCTCGGAGCCCGCAAGTAATTGGAGCATAACTCCTCTTGGAGTAACTAAGTTCCCTCTTGTTGTTCGCGCAGAGCGAAAATTGAACATGCGGGCGTTGCCTACTAGCGCGTCTAGTCTTGTTACAGTGATACCAAAAAGTAAGGAAATATCCGTAACTGGATATGCCCTCAATAAACAATGGCTCAAGACCAATGAGGGATATGTTTATCGCCTTTATACTGAATGTCAGAATCCTTATACACCACCTAAACTCAGTATTCAGAAAGGTAGCTCTGGAGAAGGAGTGCGTTGGATGCAATGGCAGCTAGGTAGAAAAAAATATAAGGGTCAAGATAGTAATATACTTGGATGTGACGGATCATTTGGCCCTAATACCCAGTATGCCTTAATGTGCTTTCAAAAAGACAATGGGCTGAAAGTAAATGGCATCTGCGATGCCGCAACAAGAGAGAAGTTAAGTAAATAAGTGCGGCGGACAAAAATCCCTATAAATATATTTAAAAATTAGGAAAATTATCCTAAAGACTTTTGCCCAACGCACGGAAAAGAGGAACTGCATGGATAAAAACACCTACATGGTTATAGAATGTGAAACCAACCGCATACTCGCGCAAAACATGCCGAAAGCAGACGCTCTCACGCTGCTGGGATTGCTATGTCAGTATGCGCCGGAAGTGAGAGACTACACTATCACGCATGACTACTTCGAGGAAAGTAGCAAAAAGTGGGAGCGGTAGATGAACATGCTTGCAGAAGATAGGTTGTAATGAATTGCGGGCGGCAGCTTCTCGGGCGAGTTACCATGATGTCTCGTCGCTAGGGACCTGACGCCCGCACGTAATATTTTAGAAGAAGGGATAGTAAAATGGCTGAATGGGTTAAAATCCTGATATTGGGAGTGTGTCTCTTTGCTTTTGCTGGCGCTAGTTACAAAGTGATGGTGGGACAAAGAAAGAGTATGCGTGAGCAAATTTTGAAGGCTTATGGGTATGAGCTGAATGGAGATTGGTGGAAGAAGCCTGGATATAGTATTGCAAAGGAATGGGTAGAGAAGTGGTCAGTGGGGAGGCTCATTGATTACCTGGAGCGATGGAAGGAAATTGAGGAGAGGAAGAAGGAGAAATGATCCTTGGCGCGATATTACTTTTTATTGCCGCAAGTTTGAATGTTGTTCTAGGTGCTATGTATTACATGGCAAGGAACTATGGTCCGGAAGATAGTGCACACCATAGTATTTTCTGCTTGCTTATACTGATAGAAGATTTGTGTTGGGCGGGTGCAATGGTGAAGTTGATAATGGTGGTGATATCATGACTGTTATAACTTACAAGGATCACTGTCGCTCTGTTCTAAAACCCTACGAAGTTATAATATATACTGATGATGGGAATGTATTATATCATGGTAAGACGGAGTCAGTAGTGTTAGAAGGGACGTAGGATTTGAGCAAGATAAAAGGTGGTAAGGGTGAACCTATTACTTACTAGATTGATGCAGAAGAAGGAAGGATTAGTCTTGAGGAGCCAAATGACATTCCTTGGAAGGTAATAGGTTGTGATTTGAGTAATAGGTCGTAATCCGAAATGGAATAGTGATTTGGTGGGAGAGTTGTGCAGACAAACCCGCTTTATCGAATTAAATCGCAAAACTCCCCGAAATACTCCCCCCGGTATGCTACAACCTTTCTTTTCCCATCTGTTAGCCACGCCTAACTACCCTCCTATTGTTACCCCTTGCTAACTACTTTGCGAGAAAAAAAATTTGCAAAACTTGAAAAAAAGTGTTGACAAGTTCTCTCTCTTATGCTATACTACAATCAGAAAGAGAGAAAAACACAAAGTAAAGAAAGAGAGGATACAACAATGAAGAACTGGAAGGTTTGGATTCTGACTGACAAGGAAGGCAAGGAACTCGCTCGCGGACGCAAGAAGAACGTGATGGATGTTCTCTATCAGCGTTATGTCTATGGGCATATCTTTACTGATAACCTCTATCGTACCAGCGAACTTCTCAAGGCGGAGGGCTAAAAAGCCCTCCAAATTTTTTTTCTTTTTTTCTAAAAAATGCTTGACAAACTCTCGCTAGTGTGTTACAATGTAGACAGAAAGAGAGAGAAAGACAGAAAGAGAGGAAACACCAATGAGCGTAAAGTTTAGCTACTTCTTCGGAGAGTTCAAAGAGGGAATCAGCAAGGTATACGACATTCAGAAAAGGCATTATCCCTCTGGCCTGCGCGAAGTCTACAAGGTATGGAACGCCGATAGGCAGAAATTTGAGTGGATGAAGAAAGAGGCTTGCACGATTATTGAATAATCGTGCAAGCGATAAAAAAAGAGAGAAAGATAAAAAAAAATCTGCAAAAAGACTTGACAAGAGAAAGAAAGCGTGCTATAATAAAAGCACAAAGAACGAGAGAGAAAGAGAGGAAAAATAATGGCAAACGATGCTTACTTCATCTATATCGGAGATAAAGACTTCAAAGTGCTCGGCACTACGGTCGCCTGGGATGCATATGAGAGAGCCGTGAACTTTGCGGACCTTACCGGCGAAAGAGTGGCTCTGGTAGACGGCGAAACCGGCGAGGTTCTGGTCGATTCTTGGGACGAGGAATAAACTTCCTCGTCCTCGCTTTATTTTCGCCGGCGCGCAGTCGATTGTCATGGACCGACTGCGCGCCGAATTTTCGCTAAATGGGTAGTTCACTAAATCGCTAGCGCTTTAAATCGCTAAAGTGATGAAGTGGTGAAGTCCTGAAAGTCGGCACTTTAACACACTAAAGTGATACAGTGATAAAGTGTTAACACTTTAAATCACTAAAGCGATGAAGTGAATATTATTCATGCATGATGAATAAAAATTCATGGAAAAATTTTTGCAAAAACACTTGACAGACGTTTCAAAGTATGCTATACTACAATCAGAAAGCAAGAGAAAGAGAGGACAATAAAATGAAGAAAGTTAATCTTTGGAAGAGCATTTACAGCGGGCAGGTCTATGAAATGCCTCTTGACTGGATGCCGCAGTTCGATGGATGGGAGCTCATCGGCACCATCACCAAAGAGTAAAAGATAAAAAAAGTTAGCGAAAACACTTGACAAGCAAAGAGATTTGTGCTACAATACAATCAGAAAGAGAGAGAAAGAGAGGCTACTAAAATGAAAGAAGTCGAAATGTTCGTGGGAATGATGGACCGGGCGAAAATCCGCATCAAGATTGTGGAAGAAGATAAGGAAACCCACGTGTTCCTCCTGGACAGCGATGCCGAGTACATCTTCGGCGAGTGGGGCCAGCTGGTAGAAATCCTGTGAGGGGCATAAGCCCCTCACACTACCAACAAGAGGAAAGGAGTATAAGGAAATGACTGAAGATCAAATCGACTTCGTGGTAAGCGTAAGAGATTATCTCTATGAGCAAGGCGAAGGCTGGTATGCGAGCTTACTGCAAGAAGTACTCGACATAGAGAACGAAAAGAATGAGGAACCTGCGGCCGCCAGCTCATCGGGCGACTAAGCAAGATATAAGGAAACTTCAAGGGGAGGCCGCAGGTCTCCCTTTTGACATAATTTCAAAAATATTCTATAATGATTACAGAATTAAGAAAGGAGAAATTCTAATGACTGTGGAATTGCTACAGGCCCTCCTGCTGATCCTCAAGGCTTGTCTTGAACAGGATTCTTGCAAGAAGTGCCCTCTTCGCCAATTCTGCGAGAAGATGCCATGTGAATGGTAAAACAAATCCCTCGCGGGCCCGTAACAGGGGCGTTTTTCCACACAGGCAAGGTCGTTAGAATTTTTGAACAAGATGGAGCTTACCCAATGGTCAAGAAAAATAGATAAAATGGGGCGCATCGTTCTCCCGGTACGCTTGCGAGAACAGTATGGCCTTGTGACTGGCCTAGAGTGTCCCATCTACCAGCACGTCGATGAAGATGGCCGAATGTTCATTTGCTTTGAGGTTCCGCCAAAAGCGGTGCAGAATTTCAATGAAGCACGCGCACTTCTCGAAAAGCTGGGATATACAGTTTCTAAGAATGAGGATGAATAATTATTCATCGAGTCAGCGGCCCGCCTGCGATCACTTTGTGCGCAGGCGGGCCGAATTTTGACTAAATCGCTAATTCAGTAATTCGCTAGCGATTTAATTCGCTAAAGTGATAAAGAGGTAAAGTCCCGAAAAAAAATTAAAAATTTTTCAAAAACCCCTTGACTTTTTCCTCTAGGTGTGGTATCATGTAGACACTTAAGAGAGAGGAGCGAACCCCATGAAGAAGCGTAATCTGGTTATCACCATCGACAATCTCGTCTATCAGGAAACGGTGCAGTCCCCTGTCAACACCCGCGATTATCTGGACACTCTGGAAGAATCCCTCTATATCTGGTGGGAACTTCGGCCTGTCTCCCGCATGTGGAAAGCCGAGCTGGTCCAGACTGGCGTTACCGGTTTCGTATACGCCAACGAGGAACCCGCTCTGGTCCGGTGGGTCGGGAATCTGGCCTACACGGTCGAATGGTGAGGGGCATAAGCCCCTCAACCGACCCAATCGGGCGAACACCTGCCGCCCGCACATTTTAAGGAGGTATAACCATGAACGAATCCACCTATGTTTTCCGTATCGGCCGCCTTCACTTCATCATAAACGCTCAGCACTCTTCCATCGGCTACTGTTATCCTCGCCTGTTCATCCGCTGGCCGGATAACTCCTATTCCAATCTCGACCTTTACCTGGGCACCCTGTTCACCATGAGCGAAGATGACTGGCTCTCTTGGCTCGATGGCACCGAGACCCGGCTTGATGATATCGACAAAGTGCATGAGGTCTGTGACCTCTACGGCATCAATTTCGACCCCATCCAAGAATGGGCCTTCAAAATGCTTGACGAACATTCCTAATCCTCTCTCCTCTCTTTCTACCGGCGACGCGGCGAGTTAAATTCTCGCCGCGTCGCTGCCGGGCGTGGCCCATCGGCAGCGACGCGAGTTTTGCGTAGTTGTGCGCTTTGCACAATTTTCATCTCACAAGTTTGGTTATTCTGCCTATTGTTTTTCTCCCAATATTATGCTATTATGTAATCACAAAGAGAGAGGAGCGAAAGAAAATGAATAGAACTGATGACCAGATTGATGCAATCGTCCTTGCGCGAGATATTCTTCTTGCTAGATGCCGCCGTTACAAAAACACCAACCTCAATGGACAAGTAAGAGTCATGATCTCTGGAATGGCCGCCGCCTATGAAAGCGCCGCAGACATTCTGACCGCCGCGCTCAATGAAGATTGGGAACGCCTGCGGAATTACGAGGGCGCTTAAAGCGCCCTCAATTCTGAAAAAAATTCAAAAACCGCTTGACAAATGGCGGAAGATGTGCTACAATGAAAGCACAAAAAGAGAGAGGAGAAATAAAAATGCATCACTACTATTTCATCGAGAACAACACCGGCGAAGAGTTCATCGTGGGAGCAGATACCCTGGAAGAGGCCAAGATCATGGCAAACGGTATTGCGGCAGATATTGCCGAATACTACGGCGAAGAGCCTGACCTGTCCTATGAATACGAAATGACCGACGAAGAGGCCGAAATGAGCGGCCTAGACGAATACTGAGAGGAGAAAAAATGACAGGGCGTGAGCTGATTGACTTCATTCAAAGTCATGGAATCGAAGATGCCGAAATCCATGGGGAATGGATTGACCCCATTACTGAAAAAAGTATCCGCTTTATTATCAAGGATTTAGAAACAGAATATGCGGAATGTTTCAGAAATATTCTTGTACTAAATCGCATCGAGGACTATTAAAAACCGCGCCGCTGAATAAAAATTCAGCGGCGCGTGCTCGAATGTCTGCGACCGAGCACGCGCCGAGTTTTTGTCAAGAGTCGTTTTACATAATTTTGAGCAAGAAATTTTGTGCATTTTGCCAGTTGCTTTTTTCCTAAAATGTGGTACAATGGAACCATCAAGAGAGAGAAAAGGAGTGCTTATCATGGCTATCAACATCAACCTTATGTACACCACCCCCATTGCCCTATGTGCGGGCGCGGATGAAGACGAGTATCAGATCGACATAGAGCTTGGCCCTGTCAGCCTTGACGCCGCAATCGAAGAGGCCAAAGAACTGCTCAATCGGCCCCACATCACCTCTGTTCTCGGCTGGGACATGACTACGGGTGAGATTCTCTTCACCGCCGAGGAAGAGATCGAAGACATGGAGGAGATCCCCGAAGAGCCCGACTGGATCGACGATGACTGCGGATTCGACCCCTATTTGGGGTGCTACTCCGATGACTGCTGAGAGGAGGGTAAATTATGTATCTCGATGATGTTATCGAAAAGCTGATGAACTTGGATGACCAGACCTGCCCCTGCGAGGCGGGCATCCCTTGCCCCTACCGCGACGAAACGCTGGAAGGTATGTATTGCTATCGCGGCTCCTGTCTGGATGGTATGGTCAAGCAAATTCGCAAAATGGTAAAAGAGGGCGGCTAATCCGCCCTCCTCTCTTTTTCTCGGCGGCTCGCAGGCGATGGTCGCTGACCGCCTGCGAGCCGAAATTTTGTCAATAGATAGATTCCACAATTTTTGCCTTGCTAATTTGTGCAATTTGCCCTATTGCATTTTTCCCAAAACTATGCTACAATACAATCACAAGATGAAGAAAGAGAGGAAATAAAAATGGAAAAGAAAATCAACTACAAGGAAGTCACCATCATCACCGCCTGCCCCTTCTGCGGCCACGCCAACGAAATCGAAGTCAATGAGGCTGACTACTGGGACTGGCAGGACGGCGAACTCGTCCAGAACGCCTTCCCTTACCTCAGCGCCGATGAGCGGGAAATGCTCATCTCCGGCATCTGCCCCACCTGCTGGGAGAAGACCTTCGGTGGTGAGGAGGAGTGAATAAAGAGCTTAAACCCTACCGTCAAAAGATGACCGCCGAAGAACTCCAAATGTACCTGTACTTCCGCAAACGTGGCGGAACCCCTGCGGTAAAGAAAGGCAAAGGAAGCTACGACCGGAAGAAAATAAAATGTGCGCCGCTGAGTGAATAAACTCGGCGGCGCGCCCACGATGCTATTCAGCCGTGGGCGCGCCGAATTTTTGTCAATAGGCAAATTACACAAATTTTCATCCATAATTTTGTGCAACTTGACGAAAGATTTTTTTCCCAAAAGGCTTGACTTTTTCGTGTATTGTGGTATACTTGAACCATCAAGAGGAAAGAGAGGCAAGACAAATGAAGGCTATTTGGCTTGATATGGATGGTACTTTTGTGTCGCTGTATGAAGTTGAAGGATGGCTTGATGACCTTATCAATCATCGTACCCGCCCCTATAAGGAAGCTAAACCCTTAATCAGCATGAGTGTTTTCGCCCGGATGCTTAATAAGCTGGTTCGCAATGGTTACACTGTAAATATTGTGAGTTGGCTTTCTAAAGACAGTAATGCAGAATATGACACAGCAGTTGAAGCTGTTAAACGAGCCTGGCTTGCAAAACATCTCCCCTCTGTTACCTTTAATCGCATTGAAATCCTTCCATATGGAACGCCAAAATCCACCGTAGGAACTGGTATTCTTTTTGATGATGAAGAACGTAACCGCATTGAATGGAAAGGAATCGCATATAGTAATACAGAACTGCTGGGCAAGTTAAAAGAACTTGCCCAGTAAAATTTTGGTCTAAAATAATTTGACATAAACGGCACAATTTCATATAATATAGACAAGGAGTTGATAATATGAAACAATATTATATTTATTTAACTACTCATTTGACCAATGGTAAAAAATATATTGGTCAACACTACGGAGAACTTAATGATAATTATTTTGGAAGCGGTACTATTATACTTAAAATCTTGGCTTCTGAAGGAACGAAAAACCTCAAAAAAGATATTCTTTGTATTTGCACCACGCGCGAAGAGGCCGATCAAAAAGAAAAAGAATACATTCAATTATACGATGCTGTTAATGATCCAGAATTTTACAATCTCAGTGAAGGTGGCACTGGTGGAGACGGCTGGCGCGCTTATCAAGCATGGGTAACTCAACATCCAAATGAAGCAATGCAACAATATCAAGAGAACGGTAAACGCCTACAAGACTGGATTAAAACTCATCTAGAAGAATATCATGAGAAAGTAGTTTTACCAGGGATTGAAGCAACAAAAAAATGGCGAGAAACTCATCCTGAAGAAGTTCAACAACACATGATTAAAGTAAATGAAGCAAAGGAAAAATGGCAACAAGAGCATCAAGAAGAACATCATGCACAAATAGAGAAATGGCGACAAGCCGGAACAGAAGCTAATAAAAAGCAAGTGCGATGTATTACTACTGGAGAAACGTTTGATTCAGTAAGTGCGGCCGCCAGGTCTTACGCGCAGTATGGCGTGCAACAATCTAACATTAGCAAGGTTTTAAAAGGAGAAAGAAAGAGCTGTGGTAAAATAAATGGAAAGAAATTAGAATGGGAGTGGGTCACAGAATAACTTTCGCCGGTGCGCTGCCGGCCGCCATAGTCGGCAGCGCACCGAGTTTTAGTATTCGTCACTTTCCACAATTTTCATCCACAAATCTTGTGCAAAATGCCATCTTGCAATTATCCCTTAATTATGCTATTATGTTACCAGAAAGAGAAAGAAAGGAGACCTTGAAAATGACAATGTTCTTAATCGCAGTAATTTCGGCCTATCTCGCTATCGACTGGGTAGCGACCTTCCGCAAGTGGATGGAAAATGTCAGCAAAAAGAAATACTGGTGGGGCTTCGCTGACACCATGCTGACCGGGGCTCTGCTCGTCGGAGTTATCATTCTCGCTGGGGAGGTGCTGTAAATGAAAACCGCTTTGCTCTTGTTCATCATCTGCACGTTTGCAAATGTCGTGCTTTCTACCATCAAGTCTGTTATGACTATCAAGGGCGGGAAAGTTTCGGCGGCTATCTGGAACGCTCTGGCCTTCGGTCTCTACTCTTACATTGTGGTACTCACCGCAACCGCTCCAATTTCCACGCTCGGAAAAGTCCTTGTTACTGTCGGCTGTAATCTTGTCGGCGTGTACGGAGTAAAGCTGTTTGAGGAAAAATTGAGAAAAGACCGCCTGTGGAAAGTGGAAATGACTATTTCCAATCAAGACGCAGAAGGTATGCACGATTCTTTAACATGGGCGGCTATTCCTAATCATTATTTTATCGCAGGCAAGCACGCTGTTTTTTCCTGCTTCTGTGAATCCAAAGAACAAACCGACACCGCTCTTGCAATCGGTAAATCCTATCATGCAAAAGCCTTCGCAAGTGAAACAACTCTTGCCCCTTGATAAAAGGGGCAAGAAATTTCAAAAACTGCTTGACAAATCATCTCTAATGTGCTAGAATAAAAGCACAAAGGGAAAGGAGATAAGTAAAATGACAATTATTGACAAAAAGACTAAATTCAAAGATGTTCAGCCCGGCGACACTTTCTTTTGGGAGAATTGGTATTTTCTCAAATTCTCCAGCGCTGGACTTGAGACAGGAAGAGCAAATGCGGTTTGCCTAACCGATGGACTTCCCGAAGACTTTGAAGAAGATGACCTTGTTACCCTCGTGGAAGCAACCTTGACCATTTCTTAATCCTCTCTCTCTTTCTTTCAAGCGCAAGGACGATTGAAAAATCGTCCTTGCACTATTTTCTGGCCGGCTCGTGTGCGGCGCGCACGAGCCGAATTTCTATTATACATCCTCGCTCGCATTTTGTCAACTAGCAATCTGCACAAAAAACCTCTCCCAAATCCTCCCGATTTTGTCACTATTGACTATTGCAATCGTGGGATGGATATGCTATACTGTTATCGTCAAGGGGAGAGAAAGTCAGGAGACCAAAGCCCGAAGGCGCCATTAGTGGTTAGTAAATCTCACTAAAATCTCGAAAAAAAATTTCAAAAACCCCTTGACAAGCCCCAGCGAATGTGCTACAATAAGACCGTAAACAAGGGGAGCCGAACCCCACAAACGGAGAAAGAAGGTAGATACCATGGCTAACACCAAGATTACCAAGACCCAGCGTTTCGAGGACCTGTCCGCTCTGCTCCACGGCGAGCCCGTCAAGTACGGCACCACCATCGAGGACGCCGATGCGTTCATCGCCCATGAGATGGAACTGCTGTCCAAGAAGAACTCCGGCGAGCGCAAGGAGACCGACACCCAGCGCGCCAACGCCAAGTACCGCCAGCTGATCGCCGAATTCCTGGCCGTCCAGACCGAGGGCCGCACCTGCACCGAGATTGCCAAGGGCGTCTCCGAGCTGTCCGACTTCAACAACCAGAAGGTCGCCGCTCTGATGCGGCAGATGGTCGAGGATGGCACCGTCCGCAAGGCTACCGTCAAGGGCAAGTCCCTGTTCTCCATGGCGTAACCCACACCGGGGCGGGGTAACTCCCCGCCCCACCCGGAAGGGGGATGAATATGGCGAAAGATACCGAACAACTCCAGCGCATTATGGCTAACCTAAAATGCACGGAGGAAGAAGCCGCCGAAATCATGGCCTATGATAAAGCGGTAGACAAGGGAGAAAAAACGCCTCATGACCTGACGCCCGCACAAAACAAGGTAGCCCAAAGCTACGCAAGAACGGGCACCCGCAAGCCCACGGTTTACAAATTCGATAAAAAAGAACGCAAGCCCAACGAACCTAAACGGGAACTTATCGAAATGTTTGCGGCGGCCCTGACCCAAAATTCCATCAACCATGCAATCACGAACCCGGAACGGCAGATCGACTTCACCTTCAACGGAACTAAATACAGAATCGTACTCAGCGCGCCCCGCAAGTAAAGCGGGGCGCAATTCTTTTTCTCGGCGGCGCGTGCGCGGTCCTACGGGCCCCGCACGCGCCGAATTTTTATTATATCACACCACCAGCATTTTGTCAAGCGGTAATTTGCACAAACTTGCATCCATTATTTTTCCCGATTTTGTACACTTTGACTATTGCTTTCTTGCTTTGGGTATGCTATATTATACTTGTCAAGGGGAGAGATAACAAATGCCACCTACGGGCCGCGGAAAACTCGAAAAAAAAATGCAAAAAACCCCTTGACAAGCCCCAAAGAATCTGCTATAATAAACTCGTAAGGTTGAGGAAGGGAAGCCAAACCTCAATCAAGAAATGGAGGAAAAGCAATGAGATTCACGAAAAACACCCGCATCCTGGTCATAGACACCGAGACCACCAACACCCATGATACCAGCAAAGGCGCGGACATGAGCGACGTTCTGGTATATGACTGCGGCTGGGCCGTCTGCGACATTTACGGCAACATCTATGAAACTGCGTCATATGTCAACCGGGACATTTTCTACGGCGAGCCTGACCTGATGGACAGTGCGTTCTATGCCAAGAAACTTCCGCAATACTATGACGACATTGCCAAGGGC
>JAEEGL015606122.1_pt1 | contig 14473 bp, 16 predicted proteins | sample 9134231 | NCBI WGS metagenome assembly JAEEGL01 (sample SAMN16246548, study PRJNA631951) | gut metagenome | biome: gut microbiome; feature: rumen; material: fiber-attached | host: Bos | place: Iran: Karaj | collected 2018-10
CCTGCGGGATGCGATATATCTGCGATGCGATATGTCCCTTCGGGACGAGAACAGGAATTCATATCATATCGCGCGGAAACGTACGTGAACGTATATCGCATTTGTGAAACAAATATATCGCGCCGCGAAGCGGCATATCGCTATCAGCCGTTCGCGCTGCTACCAACTGGATTTTGCAAAAAACCGCCTGCGGTGCAGACGGTTTTTCTTTGATGAATCGGATCACTCAGCCGCGTAAACGCTGACCTTTTTGCGATCCTTGCCCATACGCTCAAATTTGACGGTGCCGTCGATCAGGGCGAACAGCGTATCATCGGAACCCTTGCCCACGTTGTTGCCGGGGTGGATGTGGGTGCCGCGCTGACGCACGATGATGGTGCCGGCGTTCACATGCTGACCGTCGCTTCTCTTGGTGCCGAGACGCTTGGATTCGGAGTCACGGCCGTTACGGGTGGAACCCATACCTTTTTTATGAGCGAAAAGCTGAATGTTTAACTTAAGCATTCGTTACACCTCCGTTGAGATTTTGATGCATCCGGGATACTGTTGCGACAGCTCCGTCAAGTGGAGCTGCAGCCCCCGTACGATGCGGGCAGCCTCCTCGCTGCCGGTAAAATAGAAGTTCATGTATCCGTCTTTTTCTTCCGCGGCCGCTTCTACGCCGAGGATCTCGGTCACGGTGTTGGCGGCCATATACGCCGCCGAGGATACCGCCGCGCACACGATGTCTTTCCCCTCATCGGCAAAGCCCGCGTGGCCTTTTACGGTGAATCCCGCCGCGCCCGGGCACGGATACCGGAAGCTCGCTTTGATCATGCGTTGATAGCGGTGATCTCAAGCTTCGTGTAGGGCTGACGGTGGCCGAGCTTTCTCTTCTCGTTCTTCTTGGGCTTGTAGGTCATAACGGTGATCTTCTTCGCTTTGCCGTTCTTCACGACCTTGGCCGTAACGCTCGCGCCGTCCACGTAGGGAGCGCCCACCTTGATGCCGTCGTCGGCGCCGAGGGCTACTACGGTATCGATGGTGATCTCATCGTCGGCCTCAGCCTTGAGAAGCTCCACGTAAACCGTATCGCCGGCCTGCACCTTATACTGCTTTCCGCCGGTTTCAATGATTGCGTACATTTTTGTTTCTCCTTTATAAGACTCGCTGCGTGAGGCAGGGAAAACCCCTTTTTTGGACATAATACGTCCGCCCGCAACATGCGGCTTAAATAAGATAACACAAAACATACGGGAAGTCAAGCATAAAATTAAGAATTAAAAATTAAAAATGTAAAATGAAGGCAGCAGGCAGCGGATTGCAGATGAATGATGAATGATGAATGATTAACGATTACTCTTTCCCGGTGCTGAATCAATTCCTCATTTCTCATTCCTCATTTCTCATTCCTCATTCTTCATTCCTCATTTCTCATTCCTCATTTCTCATTCCGCGAATCCGGTCCTTGTCATTTTGCCCAAAATTTTTCGCTTTTTCCGGCAATATTTTTTTTAAAAGAATACCGCAAGCACTTGTTTTTTTAAAAAGGATAAGATACAATATATAGTATAAAACCACGAATTCGGGGGCAGAATGAAAAACGCGAAACCGATTGATTTCAACCGGGACCGGTCCGACGATAAACGGGCCCTCCGGCGGGTGATCGCGGCGCTCGGCGCGGTGCTCGTGCTGGGCGTGATCGTGTTTTTCGTTGTGATGGCGCTCAACGATTTCGACTTCGATAAATTCATCGGCGCGGCGGACCCGCCCTCCACCGAGGAAACAAGCAGCGAGGAGGCCGAAACCAACGGGTTTGCCGCTCCGTTTACGGACGCGGACGCCGTGAACGTGCTGATCCTCTGCAGCGAAGAAAAGAGCGTTATCTTCTGCGAGATCGCATCCTTTTCCGTGGCCGAAAACTGCGTGCGGGTAAAGCCCGTATCGCCGGAGCTGAAGCTGGAACTGAGCGGCTCCTCCGCCCGCGTGGCCGAGATCTTTTACAGCTACGGGGTCTCAGAGGTGGCGAAGGCGCTGGGCGAAAAATACGTGCCCATCCACCGCTACGTTTCGGTGAACGAATCCGGCTTCAGAAAGCTGGTGCAGAGCTTCGGCAACGTGGACGTGAACATTCCGAATCCCGTGGATTTCAGCGTGGACGCCATCCGCTACCAGTACGCCAAGGGGATGCATTCCCTTTCCTCGGACGCGCTTCTGGCCGTGATGAAGCAGGGCTACGAAGGAGATAACGCCCTCTCATTTCAGGCCGCAGGCGTGGCCGCCGTGCTGAAGACCGTGCTCACGCAGGAAACCCTCGCCGAGGGCGAGAGCCTGTTTACCGGCTTTGTGAATCAGGTGGATACCAACATCACCGCCTTCGATTACGCGGAGCACCGGCAGACGCTGAAGGACTTTATCGGCAGAGCGCCGGAATTCACGGTAATCAGCTGAAAATAATGAATGATTAAAAATTAAAAATTTATAATTACCGTTACGGCAGGCTTCGCGGATCCGGGCGGCACACGCTGATAGAGTCTATCCAAAGGAGATGGTGCCGCAAAGGTCACGAAAGCGTTCCCGGCTGCGATCCGCCTCCAGCATTTTAATTTTTAATTTTTCATTTTTCATTTTTCATTCTCACACACGTTATTTACACTTAAAAGCGTTTTAAATATCAGGGGCAAAGATGAAGAGAAAACTTTTGGGAATCCTTTCGATCCTGCTGGCCGTTGCGCTGCTGGGGAGCTGCGCGGGGCATGGCTTTAAGCTGCTTTTGGGCGGCATGAATACGGTTTCCTCCGGCACGGCCTTCCGTGAGCCGGAATACGTGGATTATTCCGTGTGCCGCATGTATTACGCGTCGTTTTCGCCCGTGGAGCGGCAGGCATACCGTTCGGTATATAACGGCTTCGTTTCGCACGACCAAAAAATTTTACTCCCCAAGCTCACGGAAGATGCGCTTTCCCGGGTGCTGGACGCGGTCCGGCTTGAAAATCCGCAGATTCTGTGCACCGGCACCGAATACGATTATTACGTGACCGGCTCGTCCTTAGTGCTGATGCCCATTTATACGGCGGACGCCGCGGCAGCGGAACGGATGGCGAAAGCCCTGATCGCCCGCGGAAAAGAGATCGTTGCGGCGGCCCCCGCGGACGACCCCGAGGCCACGGAGCTCTATCTGCACGACGTGATCTGCGCTCTGAGCGATTACGGCGACGGCGCCTTTGATACCACTGCCTGGGGCGCGCTGATGAGCGGCCACGCGGTGTGCGCGGGTTATACGGCGGCGGCAAAGCTGCTGTTCGATATCGCGGGGCTGCCCTCCGCGGTGGTGAGCGGGACGGCCAAAGAGGGCAACGCGGAGATCCCGCACGCGTGGAACGCGGTCTCGCTGAACGGCAGCTGGCTGTATCTGGACGTGACCTGGGACGACCCCGCGGGCGAAGCGCGGCGGCTCGATTATTTCAACCTCAGCGAAAAGGAGCTCTCCCGCACACACTTCGGCTACAACGTGCCGGCGGTGATCCCGCGGCTGGCGGTGAATGATTAATTGGAATTTGTAGCTCAATTAGGAATGAGGAATTAGGAATGAAGGATGGGCTCCGCCCATACCCGATTATAAAGGCGAAACCACTGGCATCATCGTAAAATGCGGCTTTAGCCGCCACCGATAATTCCTCATTTCTCATTTCTCATTCCTCATTTGATCAGAGCGATAAACTGAAATTTGAAACCAAACCGAAATAAGGAGATCTACATGGCAATTTTAATCACCGGCGGCGCCGGTTTTATCGGTTCCCATACCTGCGTGGAAATGCTGAATGCGGGCAGGGATATCGTAGTGATCGATAATTTTTCCAACGCCTCTCCCAAGGTCTACGACCGGGTAAAGACGATCACGGGGAAGGACTTCCCGCTGATCGAATGCGATATCCGCGACGAAGCGAAGCTGGACGGGGTATTTGCTTCTTATAAGATCGACGCGGTGATCCATTTCGCCGGGCTCAAGGCCGTGGGTGAATCCTGCCGCATGCCCGTGGAATACTACGACAACAACGTGGGCGGCACGCTGACCCTCTTAAAGGCCATGAAAAAGGCCGGGGTGAAGACCATCGTGTTTTCCTCCTCCGCCACGGTGTACGGCAGCGAAAACCCCGTGCCCTTCCGCGAGGATATGAAAACGGGCGGCACCACGAACCCCTACGGCACCACAAAGTATTTTATAGAGATCATCCTGCAGGACCTTGTCAAAGCGGATCCGGAATGGAGCGTATGCCTGCTCAGGTACTTCAACCCCATCGGCGCGCATTCCAGCGGCCTGATCGGCGAAGCGCCCAACGGCATTCCCAACAACCTGATGCCCTACATTGCGCAGGTGGCCGTAGGCAAGCGCGAAAAGCTGAGCGTGTTCGGCAACGATTACAACACCCCGGACGGCACCGGCGTGCGCGATTACATCCACGTAGTGGATCTGGCCAAGGGGCATCTCTTTGCCTGCGACCGCGCGCTCGGCGTGAAGGGCTGCGAGATCTATAACCTGGGCACCGGCAACGGCGTTTCCGTGCTGGAGCTGATCACGGCCTTTGAGAAGGCCAGCGGGGTCAAAATCCCCTACGTGATCGCGCCCCGCCGCCCCGGCGACATCGACGCCTCTTACGCGGACGTGACCAAGGCCAACACCGTGCTGGGCTGGAGAGCGGAGCTCACCGCCTTCGACGCCTGCCGCGATACCTGGAACTGGCAGAAGAAAAACCCGAACGGGTACGATGAATAAAAAAGCCCGCGAGGGCTTTTTTTGTTGCATCCTGCGAACTGATTAACGATGAATGATGAATGATGAATGATGAATGGTGGTAACGCTTTCGCTGAATCAATTCCAAATTCCGAATTCGCCGTGCGAGCAACGCGGCTTTACGGCTAAATGGCGATATGCCGCTTCGCGGCGCGATATATTTGCTTCGCAAATGCGATATACGCTTTCCTTTGATCGCGTGCGATATGATATGCATTCCTTTTCATGTGCCGCAGGCACATATCGCACCGAAGGCATATCGCTTCCCGGAGGGATATATCGCGCATTCCGGCAGGAATGCATATCGCAGCCGCGCCTGCGGCGCGGCTGACCGCTACTTATGGTATTTCTCCCCTTTTGCGATCTTGAACCCACGGTAGATCTGCTCCAGCAGCATCACGCGGGCGAGGCGGTGCGGGAAGGTCATGCGGCTCATGGAGAGACGGGCGTCGGCCCGTCTTTTTACTTCGTCCGAAAGGCCGTAGGACCCGCCGATAATGAATACGAGTTCGCTTTTGCCCGAAAGGGGAACTTCCGTGAAGAGCGCGCCCATATCCTCGGACGTGAGCTGTTTGCCCTCGATGCACAGCGCTGCCGCGTAGGCGGACGCGGGGATTTTTTTCAGGATCTCCTGCCCCTCGCGCTTCAGGGCGTCCGCGATCAGCGCCGCCCCCGGATCCTCCGGCAGGTCGGCAGCGCGCACCTCGATGATATTCAGTTTGCAGTAAGCGCCGAGGCGCTTGCCGTATTCCGCGGCGGCATCCTCGTAGAAATGATCCTTGAGCCTGCCCACGGCGATAATGGTGACGGTCAGCATGGCAGTCCTTTCCGTAATGAGGAATGAGGAATGAGGAATGAGAAATGAAAAAAACCGAAAATTTCTAATTTCTAATTCCTAATTCCTAATTTCATAAAAACTTAAAATACCATATAGCTTGCCATCGCTTCTACCGGCGCGGCGAGCATTTCGTAATCCACGTTTTCCTTGGCGCCGTAGCGGGTGAAGGCGATACGGTGGGCGGCAAGCGCCAGCGCGGGGGTGTTGTTGTGCTGGCTCAGATGCCCCAATACGAAACGGCGGACGTTCAGGTCCAGCAGCGTGCAGGCGGCGTCACTGCTCGCCTCGTTGGAGAGATGCCCCACGTTTGACCGGATGCGGGCCTTCAGGTACGGCGGGTAATAGCCGTTCATCAGCATCTCATCGTCGTAATTCGATTCCAGCAGCACCAGATCGCAGCCCGTGAGCCCCGCCATCATCTCCGGCGTGGCAACGCCCGTATCGGTGGCGACGCCCACCGTGCGGTCCGGCAGTTCGATGCGGTAGCCGCAGCTCTGGCGCGAATCGTGCGAGGTACGGAAATGCGAGATCTTCATATCCCCGATCACCACGGGCTTATCCGTTAAAAGCTCGGTGGGAAAGCGGCCGTCCAGTATATTCGCGTCGTTCAGCCCCGCCATGGTGCCCGGCGTGGCGTATACCGGCACCTTCAACTGCGAAGCCAAAACGTTGATGCCGCTTATATGGTCGTTATGCTCGTGGGTGATGAAAATGGCCTTGATAAAGGCGGGATCCAGCCCCGCGTCCGTCATGGCGGTTTTGATGCGCTTGGCGCTGACGCCGGCGTCGATGAGAACGCCGTACTGCCCCGTACCCACGAACGCCGCGTTGCCGGAGGAGGAAGAAGCTAATGTGATGAATCTTGACATGGAATAAACCTTTCAGATGTCAGTTTAACTCTGTACATAATTAACGATTAAAAATTAAAAATTAAAAATTGCGGTGGCGACGAACGCCGCATTTTAACAGTGATACGCTGCAAAAAAGCAGAACAACAACCAACCGCATCAGCACGCCATACGTAATCCGCAAAGTCTGCCATAATGGAAATCTTTCATTTTTAATTTTTAATTTTTCATTTTTAATCCGTTATCCGCCGATTTTGCCGCCCTTGCTGCCTTTGCTGCCGCCGAAGGAGCGATCGATGTTCAGGATATTGGTTTCAAACGAGAACACGATGCTGTCCTCCTCGCGCTTGCGCTTGAGGGCAAGGTCGATCATGCGATCCAGCAGCTCTTTATAGGGCACGCCCAGCGGTTCCCACAGGTAGAACGCCAGCGAGCCGGGGATGGTGTTGATCTCGTTCAGATAAACCGTATCGGTTTCTTCGTCGATCATAAAATCGATGCGCGAAACGCCGTTGCAGCCCAGCACCTGAAACGCGCGCACGGCCATAGTGCGGATCTCGGTGCGCTTTTCGTCCGAAATATCGGCAGGGATCTTGCGGGCGAGGCTGGCCATGCCCTTGGAGGCGCCGCTTTTGCCGCCCTTTTTGCCCCCGCCGCCGGAGGTGTATTTATCCGCGTAGCTTAAGATCTCGTCGCTCTTGGCGGGGCTTTCGCACTCGCTGGCCTCGGCGTGAGAAATATCGCCCAGCACGGAGCAGTTGACCTCTTTGAGCTTGGTGATGGCGTGCTCGCAGAGGATGACGGTGGCGAATTTGAAGGCGTCCTCCACCGAAACGCGCAGCTCGGCGGCGTTATGCGCCACGCTGATGCCCACGGAGGAACCGAGGTTGACGGGCTTGACGATGACGGGATAGCCGATGCGGTCCTCGCACTTTTGGATGATGGCGTCCGGATCCGCGAAATCGGAGAGATAAAAGCGGACGCAGTCCAGCACCGGGATGCCGTTATCCTTGAGCACGGTCTTCATCACATACTTATCCATGCCCACGGCGGAGGCCGTGACGTCGCATCCCACAAAGGGCAGGCCGAGGGTCTTCAGGTAGCCCTGCAGGGTGCCGTCCTCCACGTTGGTGCCGTGCACGATGGGAAAGGCCACGTCGATCTCGCTGATGACGGCCGATCTCCCCTTGCCCGCGGTGCGCATCAGATACACCTTGCCGTCCTGATTGAGCAGGGTGCAGCGCTCGCTCTTTTTGATGAGGGCGGGTATATTTTTATATTCCTCGATGCAGGAGCACTCGAAGGAGGTATAGAACTCGTTGTTTTTGGTGATGTACACCGGGATGATCTCGTATTTACTCTGATCCAGCGAGGCCACGGCCTGCAGCGCCGAGATGACGCTCACCTCGTGCTCCACGCTTTTGCCGCCGAACAGCACGCAAAGTCGGATTTTCATAATAGGCCCCTCCTTAATAGTTATCCGGCAGGTCGTTTTCGAGCAGGATGATCTTTTTCTTTTCGCTGGGCAGCGCGTACACCTTGCCCATGGCCACGGAGAAATCCTCTTCGATGAGGATGCGGCTCTCCGGGAACCCGGCCTCCAGCAGCCCCTCGCGGATGGCGGCGGTCTGTTTTGCGCCGATCAGCGCCACGTAATCGCAGGCGGCTGCCGCCTGTTTGCCGAACTCCTTATTGAGCTCGAATTCCTTTTCGCCCAGCTCGATCATGCCCGGGGTGACCAGCACGCGGAAGCCGTCCATGGAGGCAAGCGTTTCCAGCGCGGCGCGGCAGCCCGCGGGGTTGGAATTGAAGGCGTCGTCGATGATGGTGCAGGTGCCTTTGTCGATCAGCTGCATGCGGTGCGGCACGGCCTCGATGCGGCGCACGTAAAGCCGCATCTCCTCCATGGGCATGCCCAGACCGTTGGCGCAGGCGATGGCGCCGGTGATGTTGATCACGATGTGATTGCCCAGGAGCTTGGTATCGAAATCCGTTACGCTGCCGTCCGGCGCGCTTACCTTAAAGGACGTACCGGATGCGGAGGCGACGGTATCGAACGCGCGGTAATCGCAGTCCTCGCGCGTGCCGTATTTGATAAAACTGTGCTTCGGCGGATTTTCGCGGATGCGGTCGTTATCCCAGTTCACGTACAGACGGCCGTCCGCCGGGAGCGCATCCGCCAGCTCGTATTTGGTTTTGATGATGTTCTCCACACTGCCGAAGCTTTCCAGATGCTGGTCGCCCAAAGCTGTAATGATACCGTGCTTCGGATGAACGATATCGCAGAGCTCTTTGATATCCCCTACCCATTTGGCGCCCATCTCGCACAGGAATACCTTATGGTAGGGCCGCAGATCCCCGCGCACGGTTTTGACGATGCCCATGGGCGTGTTGAAGCTGGCGGGCGTGACCAGCGTATCCGTCCACGCGCGCAGGATGGTGTAAAGATAAAACTTGACGCCGGTTTTACCGTAGCTGCCGGTGATGCCCACGGTCTGCAGCGCCGGGCTGGCCTTCAGCAGGGCCTTGGCCTCGCGCGTGTAGTGCGCGTTGACGCCCAGCTCCATCGGCTTGTTGATGCCATTGGCAAGCAGGATCAGCACCGGCACGAGGGCGTTCAGGAGCCCCATCACGAGGAATGCGAAGTGTTTATGCGCCCCCGTAAGGAACCGGACGGACAGCGCGAAGGCCGCCGCGAACAGCACGACGCAGGTGACGATGAGGCGCTTGACGCGGGCCGTATACACCAAGGGCTTTTTGGCCTTTTTCGGCCGGTTGGAGAAGATGAGCCCCGCCACGGCAACGCCCAGCGCCAGCGCGCCGAAGGCCATCAGCCGTTCGTCTTTCACGAGCCCGGTGAAGGACAGAATGAAAACGAGCAGCTCCGGCAGGTAATGCGCGGCGTTTTTGGCCATCCACGGCACGTGCGTGGAAACGCGGTAGCCGTTCAGCTGGAACATGTGCAGGTTATACACCATGCTGCGGAACACCGCCCAGAATGAAAGCAGAACGATGCAGCCGTACAGGATCTGAAGATAAGGCGCCATAAATTTCCTTTCCGCTTAAAGCTGTAAGAAGGATGCTAAGATCGCGCAGTAGAGCGCGGGGTTTTCGATAAAGGAGAAGTGCGTGCAGCCCTCCATGCGGGCGAGCCCTGCGTTCGGGATCAGCGCTTCCATCTTCTCCGCGTCCGCAATGGGCGTGGCCGTATCCAGCGTGCCCCAGATGAGCAGCGTTTCGTACGGGATGGAGGGCAGAAGGGGCTCCAGATCCTCGTTGACGGTATTCACAAGGATCTTGCGCATCAGGGGCGAAGCGGCGCGGTAATCCGCCGAGCCCACCATGGACTGCACCTTGTTGGTGAGCCGCTCGCTGCCCGAGAGCAGCTTTTTGCCGAAGCGGGCGATGCCCTCCTTCAGCTTCTGCTCGCCGCTTTTCGCGGGACGGATGCCGGCGGAATCCACAAGGATCAGCTTTTCGATTTCAAAGGGCAGATCCTTACGGTTGGCAAGCTTGATGATGACGCGCCCGCCGAAGGAATGCCCCAGCAGGATGACTTTCTTTACGCCGAAGTGGGCGATAAACTGCGTAACGAAATCCGCGTAATCATCCACGAACCACTCCCCGGGCGGCTCGGGCGTAAGCCCCGCCCCGGGAAGATCCGGCGCGAGGACGAAGTATTTTGCGCTGACGCGCTCGGCGGACGGACGGAACAGCTCGCAGTTGGAAGCCCACCCGTGCAGCATGACCACCGCCGTTTCATCCGGCGCGCCGAGGCACAGATAATTGGTTTCGATACCGCCAATGTTGACAGTCAATTTCGGTTCCCCCTTATGAGAGTCAGTGTTGAGTGTTGAGCTTGAAAAATTAAAAATTAAAAATGGAAAATTAAAAATTAAGGTAGCGGCTAAAGCCGCATTTTAACGACGATATTTATGATATCGCCTTATATAATCGGGTAAGGGCGGAGCCCTTCCGTAATTATTAATTTTTAATTATTAATTTTTCATTGCATCAATAACTTTCAAATTAAAACGCTGAATTTAGAATCGCAGCACTAAATATTTTATGATTTACCGCAAAAAGGGTGATCAGTCCTCGGTCAGGATTCCCGAAAGATCGATCTCTTCCCCGTCGGCCCAGAGCTTTTCGAGGTTGTAGTTCTCGCGCTGGTCGGGGGTGAAGATGTGGATGATCACGTCGTGGTAATCGAGCAGGATCCAGCCCGTGGCCTTGCCCTCGATCTGCCGGGGCTCGAAGCCCGCCAGCTTCATCTGGTACTCGGTCTCGTCCGCAAGGGAGCGCACGTGGGTGGATGAGGTGCCTGCCGCGATCACGAAGGCCTCCGTGATGATGGTAAGATCGGACACCTTGAGGGCTTTGACGTCCAGCGCCTTTTTCTTGTCCAGCGCCTTAACGGCAGTGATGATTTTAGGGTTCATATATTTTTTCCTTTCTCGGTGAGAATTTCGTTGTAAGCGGCCACGGTATCCGGATGGATGGGCCGGTCCGCGCGCGCGAGCTCCTCTATGGTAAAGCGCAGGCCTTCCTCCATGGCAAGCTCCAGAGAGACCTTTGCGCGCTTACGCATATCGCCCACGCCGGGGTAATCCCGGTCCGCGGAGATAAAATCCGCCGTGAACAGTATTTTTTCCAAAAGCGACATGCCCGCGCGTCCGGTGGTGTGGTAACGCACCGCGGTCAGGATCTCCTCCGGCAGGGCGTAGGTTTCGCGCAGATAGATCCCGGCGGCCATGGCGTGCCATAATTTGGGGGCGGCGGCCTCCACGGGCGTCAGCGTGACCCCGTGCGACGCGAAAAACGCGAGGGCCTCTTGTTTATTTTGTTCTTTCAATACGTCGTGCCCGAGGCCCGCCAGATACGCGGCGTCCGGGTCCGCGCCGTAACGCAGCGCCAGTTCCCTTGCGCAGTCCGCCACGCAGAGCGAATGGGTATAGCGGAAATCGGACAGGCGGGAGCGTACGTCGGTTTTCAGGTTTTCAAGTAACATAAGCGGAAGTGTAAATTAAAAATTAAAAATTAAAAATTGAAAATTAAAAATCGTTTGCGTTTCGGCGAAAACAGCAAACGCCGAACGGCTGGCCATCGGCCACCGGCCACTATTCCGCCGCTTTGCGGCGGGGCGGCTCAAGGAGCCGCGCTACGGCGAACGGCAAAAGGCGAACGGCGGTGCTGTCCGCTATCTGCTGGTTTTCAGCTTACTGCGCCCCTTCTTATCTACAAACGGGGATTTCTTTTTGGGGCGGGTATATTTTTTCTCCGTGGAGGGGTTGCCTGCGGGCTTCTTTTTGGGCTCGGGCTTGTGCAGCTCGGGATTGTAACGGTAAAGCACCATCACGCCGCCGATCACCTGCACCACCTCGGCATTTGTTGCCGCGGCCAGCGCTTCGGCAGCCTCGCGGGCGGAAACCGGGCTGGATTCGAGGAGCACGCGCAGCTTGATCAGCTCCCGGGCGCGCAGCGCGTCGTCCGTTTGGGCGATCAGCGTATCGCCGACGCCGCCCTTGCCCACCTGAAACAGCACGTCCAGGCCGTTTGCCTGCGCACGCAGCGCAGCGCGTTGTTTGCTTGTAAGCATAAAATCACCTTTTCGTGAAATCAGGAATTAGGAATGAGGAAGTAGGAATTGACTGCGTTACAGGTATCATTTCTCATTCCTCATTGCTCATTCCTCATTCCTCATTGAATAAATTCCTTTAATTTCTCGGCAAGCTGCCGGAGGGCGTTTCCCCTGTGGCTGACGGCGTCCTTTTCCTCCGGGCTGAACTCGGCAAAGGTGCGGTCGCCCACGTAGAAAATGGGATCGTAGCCGAAGCCGTTTTCACCGCGCATCTCGTAGCCGATCCTGCCCTCCACCGTGCCGCGCACGGTAAAGGAACGGCCGTCCGGGAACACGCAGGCCACGGCGGAAACGAAGCGCGCGGTGCGCTTCCCTTCCGGGATGTTTTTGAGCTCTTCCAATAAGCCCGCGATCTTCTGGGGATAGGAGACGTCCTCGCCCAGATAGCGCGCCGAATACACGCCGGGGCGGCCGCCGAGCGCGTCGATGCACAGGCCGGAATCATCCGCGATGCAGGGCATCATGCTGTCCGCACAGCCGGAACGGGCCTTCAGCATGGCGTTTTCTTCAAAGGTCTGCCCGGTCTCCTCCACCTCGTTCAATATCACGCCCGCCTCAAAATCGAGGAAGACGGAAATGCCCATCGGCGAAAGGATGCGCTGCAGCTCTTCGCGTTTTTTCAGATTATGACTTGCGACCAAAAAGTCCAAAGAATCCCCTTCTCTCTTTCTTCTTCTTTTCCTCCGGCTCCGCGGGCGCGGCAGGCGCGGCGGGCGTTTCTGTTTTCGGTTCCGCCTCGGGTTCGGGTTTCGTCTCGGCTTCGGGTTCCGCCTCTGCCTCAGGTTCAGCCTCGGCTTCTGCTTCAGGCTCGTCGGCTTTCAGCGTTTCGGGCGGTTGAGCGCCGCTTTCAGCTTCACCGGCGCTGTGCTCCTGCCCTGCTTCAGGCGCTTGCTCATCTGTTTGAGCTCCTGCTTCTGAAACCGTTTCGTCAGGCGCTTCCGGCTGCCGGTCAGGTTCGGCGTCCGCTTCTTCCGCGTCAGCTGCGCCTTCAGGCTCGCCTTCTGCCCCGCCCACGATCTGAGAGAGTACGTCTTCCACGATTGCAGCAAGCTGCTCCGTATCTTCGTCAGCAGCTTCTTCCTGCGGGACGTAGCTCTGGTATTCCTCGCTGTTGACGAGTGTTTCGAGTGAATCTTCATTTTCGTCCTCCTTTTTCGCGCCTTCCTCAAACAGGCTCTTTGCAAAGGCCGCGGGATCGAAGGGCTGCAGATCGTCTATGCCCTCGCCCACGCCGATAAATTTGACCGGGATCTTGAGATCGTTTTTGATGCTGAGCACCACGCCGCCGCGGGCCGTACCGTCCAGCTTCGTGAGCACGATGCCGGTGAGCTCCGTGACGGAGGCGAACTCGCGGGCCTGGTTGACGGCATTCTGCCCGGTGACCGCATCCAGCACCAGAAGCACCTCGCGGTCCGCGTAGGGCAGCTCTTTATCCATCACGCGGAAGATCTTGGCAAGCTCCTCCATGAGATGCTTTTTGTTGTGCAGACGGCCGGCGGTATCCAGAATGATGATATCGCAGTTGCGGGCGATACCGGCCTGAATGGTATCGTAAACCACGGCGGCGGGATCCGCGCCCTCCTTATGCTTTACGATCTCCACGCCCGCGCGCTGAGCCCACACGTCCAGCTGATCGATGGCCGCGGCGCGGAAGGTATCGGCGGCGCCTAAGATCACCCGCTTGCCCTGCGCCTTGTACATGGCGGCCAGCTTGCCGATGGTTGTGGTTTTGCCCGCGCCGTTGACGCCGATCATCAGGATCACGGAGGGGATGGTGATGAGCCCCATATCCTCGCCGCCGTACAGCAGATCGGCAATGATGCTCTCCAGCTCCTGCTTGACCTGCGAGGGCTTTTTGATCTTTTCGCTTTTCACGCGCGCCTTGAGCTCTTCCACCACCTGCACGGCGGTGGTGACGCCCACGTCTCCCATGACGAGGATCTCTTCCAGCTCCGTGTAGAGATCGTCCTCAAAGGAATCGAAGGAGTCCAGCATCTCGTCGATGGCGCCGGACATTTTTTTGCGGGTCTTTGAAAGGCCGAAGTTGATTTTACTGAAAATGGACATATACGGTCACCCCTTGGAAAGTGTTGAGTTTTGAGTGTTGAGTGTTGAGAATGAAAAATGAAAAATGAAAAATGAAGAATTGAAAGTTGTTTGTGTTTCAGCGCGAACAGCGAACGGCTGAATTGCGATATGCCGCTTCGCGGCGCGATATATTTGCTGCGCAAATGCGATATACGTTCACTGACGTTTCCGCGCGATATGACATGAATTCCTGTTCTCGTCCCGAAGGGACATATCGCACCTTCAGGTATATCGCATCCCGCAGGGATATATCGCGAATTCCGGCAGGAATTCATCTCGCTGCCGCG
>JAEEGL015829410.1_pt1 | contig 14473 bp, 20 predicted proteins | sample 9134231 | NCBI WGS metagenome assembly JAEEGL01 (sample SAMN16246548, study PRJNA631951) | gut metagenome | biome: gut microbiome; feature: rumen; material: fiber-attached | host: Bos | place: Iran: Karaj | collected 2018-10
CTGAAAAATATCTGATTGCCGAAGGACTTCTCGCGCTCGGTAAAGGTCATGTTGGTGTGCACAAGCCCCAGCTCCAGCGCAAACGGCTCGATCTTGCCCTCGTAGTAGGCGTTCCACTCATCGGGCGTGAATTTGTTCTGGAGAATGTGCTCGTTCGTGCCGAAGTAGGTGAAAACATTCTGCCTGATGTACTCCATCTGAGAGGGATTGATGATGTAGGGCTTGCTGTCTATCTGCTTGACGTCCTCATACTTCTGGTCGATGAGGAACACACCCGCCGTGTTGCTGATGCCTAAGTTGATCTCCTTCAGGCGCTCCTGCTCCTCCTTGACGTCCTTAGGCTTCAGGGAATTTGCAAGCTTGGCTATGAAGCGGATGACGGCACTGTTCTTGATGCCGTTGATAATGCCCTGATTCTGGGCGTCGAGAAGCTCAAGAGTAGGTCTGAGGCAAAGGTTTGACTCGCCCCAAAGCTCGCTTGTATATTGGAACTGATTGAGTATGCCGCACCTCGCAAGCTCCACAGCAAAGTATTCACCCCCGCCCATGTCATAGCGGACGTAGGTCTGACCGCCGTGATCCACAAGCTGAGCCTTGCCCACAGCCAGCGGATAGAAGCCCTTTACCTCGTCAAACTCCGTCAGCGGCGCTATCAGGGTGTTGTTGTCGGTCATGTAGCAGGTGGCAAGCCGGTAGAGGTACTTCTTTGTGTCCATGATGGGGTTGGGCTGGTACTGCAGTACCCGACCCAGAGCGGGAGCGGCATTGCCCACCACCTCAGGCTTGAGCTTTGAGCAGTGGGTTGCAAAGCAGTGTATCGCCGCCCTCGTCAGCTCCATTTCGTAAATGCCTCCGGCGTAGGTGCTATAAACAGGCTGATAAGTTGACAGGAGTGTGAAATAGCTGTCAAGCGCCTTTTTGATGTCCTTATTCTTCTTCGTAGTCATCAACCCCTTGGTTCATGTTGATGTAGTTGTCCTTGTTGTTCTGCAAGACCACATAGGCACACAAAAAGCTTATGCTGCCGTCTATGCGCTGGGTCTTGTCGGTGCCTTTTACGGGCTGAATGTTGCCGTTGACATCCTGCTTGATCTGAGTGTTGTAGAGACACCACTTGTCTATGGGATTATCGTTGTAGATAATGTTATGCGCCTGGAAGTCGGCTCTCATGTCCTTCATAGGCTGGCTCAGCGTAAACGTCCCCTGCCGGACGGGTATCATGCTTTTCTCTCCGAAGCTCGCCTTGAACTCCCGAAGCAAACTGTCGTCAACGTGCCATGGATCGTAACCTATCCACAGCGGATAGAGGTCGTCCTGATCTCTCAGCTCTAAGAACCAGTCCAGGATCACCCGCTTATCGACACGATTTCCGGGCACTGCCCTCATAAGGCCTCGTGATATCCACTCATCGTATGGCACTTTGTCACGGCCGTCACGCTTGCCGGCTTTTTCCTGCTCGTCAATAACTCTCTGCGGTATCCAATACATGGACTTGACATAGATTTTATCGTCTCCCGGGCGCATACAAACAGCCTTGGCGCTGTTGAGGTCAACGCTGTCGGCAGCATCAAACCCGCCTATACAATAGTCAAAGTCCTCTGTTGACCATGTTTCGGTATTGACGATATCCTCCCATTTCAGCCACGATGAAACGCTTGTCTGTGGAATATTGAAGTCCTTGACAAGAACCGTCGGCTTGAAGCTCTCATCATCCTGCGCCTTCTGCACGAACTGCCGGAGCATGTCAATTTTCTTTATGGTTCCAAGTCCGGGATTAGCCTTTATCCAACAGCTTTCATCCAGCCACTCATCCGGTGCATCCAGCTCATAAATGAACGGCAGGAAATGCTCATTGACCGCATCGCCCTTGAGTATCTTTGCGGCATAGGCATACTGCTTGTCAAATATCCCCTCCCGGACAAATCCGTTAGTTGTAATGGTAAATAACAGCGGCTGACTTCTTGCAGACATACCCTGTATTGCAAGATCGTAGGTGTCACGGTTCGTAATGGCTGCCAGCTCATCAACAACAGCGCAGTGCACGTCAAGACCGTCCAGGTGCTTTGTATCGCTTGAAAGGGTCATAATATAACCCATGTTGCTTTCACAATAAAGGTCACTCTTGCGCTTGCGTATGCGCTTTGAGAGCATGGGGCTTTGCTTTATCATGCGCATACAGGCATTGAAGCCAAGCATAGCCTGATCCCTTGCCGTTGCAAGGTTATACACCTGCGGTGCGCCCTCTCTGTCCGCAAGGAGCATGAAGTTTTCAAGTGCCGCTATCTCGGTGGTCTTGCCGTTCTTACGTCCTTCAACTATCAGGCACTCGTTGTACTGCCGGATGCCTTCATCGTTTACAAAGCCAAACAAAGCTTGCAGTCGTGCCTTCTGGAAAAGCTCAAGCCTGAGCGGCACTCCTATTTTTCCGGTGGGCTGCTTGCAGAAAGTCTCAATAAAAACTATCGGTGCATTCGCAAATCTCTCGTCAAAGTGATACTTGCCCGGCATTGCAAATTGTGTCAGAAGCATCTCTGAAACCTGTTTCATTTTTTCGCAGGCGACTATTCTGCCGTCATAGACCTTAGTGAAATACTCTTCAAACTCTGTCATCGTCCCTGCTCCTTCGTCCATGCTCCTTCATGTACCTTTCAAACTCGTCCAGCTCACTTGTCTGCGCTGGAAGCTTCTCCATGATCTGACGCATGAGCGTGGTGTAATTCTTGATGAGCTGGTTGTAGGTGTCTCCCTCAGATGACTTCTTGACCCCGTGCTGGTTCTGCCCGTTCTGATATTCCTCGACCCAGCCCTTTTCAAGAATAATGTCCTGAAGCTTCAACAGCTCCCCGTGTATAAATTCCGCTTTGCGTATCAGGTTTGTCAGCAATTCCTTTTGCGCCCCGTCAGGCATGGCGCCTACTGCCTTCTTTGTTTTTGCAAATCCGCTCATGTTTCTTCACCTTCCTCCTATTCTGTCCTACACCCCCTAAGAAGTCTCATGGAGAGGGAAAAAAGACTTCCCTGTCCGGTCTTGCCGTCCCTCCCGACCTCGACCCACCGGGGGGCGGCTGCTGTCCAGAATATTGAACATCTGCTGTCATCTCGGAACCGGCTCCCCATCCTCATCAAACACGACCCGCAGATGAAGCTTTGCCGAAGGTCTGTTATCGTTAAAGTGCCCCTCAAACTCATCGTGACACTCTTTGCAGACGTACATCAGATTGTTGTGGTTCAGAGCTATCTCCGGCTTGCTGATGTTGCTGCTGTCAAGTGCTATCTTGTGGTGCACGATGTAGCCTGTCCGCTCATGGCAGACCTGACAAAGCCCGCCGTCTGCGTTTATTCTTTCGGCAATGAAGGATGACCTGCAGCACTTCCATTTCTTGGAGTTGTAAAATTTTCTTGCAAAGTCTTTCATGCTATTATCTCCCTAACACAAAGAGCCCTCCCGGCAACGGAAAGGCTCTTGTGCAGTAAGAAAGGAGTACAAAAATGGAAGATGTTTCCACGCTTTTACTTGGGTGCAGAGACAGGACTCGAACCTGTAACCTCTTGGTTATGAGCCAAGTGAGCTGCCATTGCTCCACTCTGCCGTAATGTAACAATCGTCGGCGGTGGGTGCTGAATCATGGGATTGCTGATGTCACAAGACCGCACCTCTCACCGCCCAGACTCTTACGATACTATTTTACTACACCCAAAACGCACAAAACGCACAAGTTTACCATCTGAACCTTACACATTGCATCCTGATAGTATTTCCCGTGTTATTACCTCCCACCTCAGCGGCAATGCGGTTCCAGCTCCAACCCTTCACAAGCTTGCAGTGGATGAGAGTCTTGATGTATTCGTCCGGCACAGACTTGATGCCCTCAGTAAGCTGTATGTAAAGGTCATTGAGCTTTTCCTCTTCAAGTATGACCTGCTCTACACCAATGCCTGTCTTGTCAGATATGTGTCCGCTGTTTCCCGTCATGCCCCCTGCAGTGCACGACAGATTCATGCTCTTGTCTCTTGCAGCGGCAACCTTCAGCTTTTGTGCGTCGATCTTCTTCCTTATTCCTTTCAGCTCGTAATAGGTCAATGGACTGTCTCCCTTCGTTTCTTACTTCTCCATTTTTGCGCCGCAGTTTGGGCAATATTTAGCTTCTGATTTTTCAAAATAAAATTTGTAGCCACATTGAGAACAAATCCACCTGTTCGCAAAATGCCCACCGTCATGTTCCCACCACCCGGTCTTCTGCTTTGGCTGAATACTTGGCATTTCGTTCAAAGCTTGTTCAATTCCGGTAACCGTCATTCCCTGTTCAATACTATTACCATCATATCTAACAGGATATGAATGATCTTTTATAAAATCAATCGCTGCCTGCCTGCTTATCAGATCATCACTCATTCACTATCACCTCCAATAGCTCCGGGTTGTCAAAAACGTTTCCGATGACTTCAACTTCATTCGCGTTGAAATTCCCACGTCCCATTATCGGTATTAATTCCCCTTTCCCGAACAGTCTAAGACCATAACCGCCATTTTCAAATTCAACAGCATACCATGCCGCTATGGATTTTACCACATCTCCCTCAAAAATCTTCACGCCGTTCTTATCGCTCAGACCTGTGTACTGCCCGACTGTTTCGGGTTTTACAATTTCATAAGATTCAAGAAAATAATCTTCTAAAATTAGACTGCCTCTGTCTCCACCGTTTCGCTTAACATAGTATCCATAATACGATTCTCCGCTCTCTGGGTCTTTTCCTCTGAAAAGTATCTCACGCATTGTCATTTAGCTCCTCTCACTAAACCAGTTCTTTGTCCGGGCGGATAAAGTCCTGCCCGACTTCTTTATTTTTCTTTATAAACAATATGACGGGTTATGACTGGTTTTCTATACCTTTTCTATTTTTTTATATACTTACTCTTTTTTGCTTTTCTATGCGAAAGGTTATATAAACCCGTCATAACCCGTCATAATTCCGCAAAAGAATTATTCTATTGTGACGCTATATGGCATATCATATATTGCTGATTCAGAACAATACCGCAGTAATACCAGCCGTCCATTTTCTTTACTCTTTCATATTTGACGGCAATTTCCTTTCCGAATTTGGTGTTAGACAACTTATACTCTCCGTTGACGTCACACCATTGGGTATAGACGCGGTAAAGATCGCTTGCTCTGACCGTACCGGCAAAGCTATTTTCCGTACACTCCTCCAGAAAACGGGAAACAACGTCCATTTCCTTGCGGTATTCTGCCGTAGCCGCTGACACCATTTCCGGAAGCTCCAGACCCTCGCTCTGATAGAGCTTCAGACCTTCCAAAGCCCATTGAAAAATACCGTCAATCTCCGTCAGGAGCTTATCCGTCAAGGTCTTGTCAATCTTTTCTTTGGGAATCTGCACGGTAAAGGGGACAATGTGCATACGTCTCCAGATACCATGGTCGTTTCCACGAATGACGGGTTTATGGTTGGCCGCCATCCAGAGCTTGAATTCCGGCTTGAATTCAAATTCATCGCCGTAGAGCTTCCGGGCTGTCACGACATCCCCGCCGGTCAGCTGTTTAAGCAGGCCTTCGTTCAGCCGTAAACCCTCATTCGGTTCGGCTGACGTCACCAGACGGGCACCCCTCAGACGGGCGATGTCGCTGTTGATGCCGTTATTGTTGTTGCGTATCATGAGCGATTCGGCCTGTATGTTGCTGGCATAGTCGCCAAATAGCTGACGAATGATGTCAAGGAAGGTTGATTTGCCGTTGCAGCCGTCACCGATCAGCAGGAAGGCGCATTGCTCTTGTGTGGAACCGGTCAGCGAATAGCCAACAGCCTTTTGAATGTAGCGTATCATGTCCTCATCACCGGCAAAGATTTCGTGCAGGAATTTATCCCACAAGGGACATTTTGCACTCACGTCATAGTGCGCCGCTATCGACTTTGTGAAGTAATCCTTTGGCATACTGGCACAAAGGGAGAAGTCCGTCAAGTCGATCACGCCGGAAGCGGTATTGAGTAAATTCTTATTCCGGTCAAAGACCACATGGGACAGCGGAACATAGTGCTGTACTTCCTGCTCGATATTCTTCTTGCCGGTATGGCTTCTGGAACGCTTCAGGTGCTTTTCAAAAGACTTCTCCATCGTTTGGTCGCTGTCGTTGTTGTCCTTGTCCATCTGAATATAGACGGCCTTTTCCTTCGCCATCTGATCAACGCTCTTGTCGATGAAGTTGTAAATATACCCCATCGGGTCATAAATCCATTTGCCGCCGTCGTACAGCATCCATCGTTTATCGGTGTAGTTGTAGCCGACAGCATCTTTGTACATATCCGCCATGCGCTGAGCATTGCCGGTATCGTCAAGAGTGTAAGTCTTTGTAACTTCCTTGTGGTGCTCGATAGTTACCTCGAAATCTTCTGATTTCTTTGGTGTATAGATTTCGGCACACTCGTCAGCGGCCTTTTGCAGGGTGATAGCACCATAGGTTGTTCCGGCTTGCCGCCTGTCCCACTTGTCACGCATCAGGCCTGATTGCCGGAAGAGCCTGTCCATCCGGTCAGTATTCCGCTGACACCAGAACGCCAGCATAGAACACAGTGCCATATCCGCCCGGCTTTCATCACCGTCATAGGCGGATGTGTCGCCGCTGAACAGCCTTGCAAACTGCATACCGTTGGCGGAATTCATGGCCTTGTCAAGCAATTCACGGTCAGATAAAGAAATATTCACGGTGCTTGTCTGCTTGGCCGCTGACGGCTGTTTTTTAGTCGTCTGCATATAGGTTTCCTGCACCTTGGCGGCTTGTTCTTCACGCTCGTTTACACGGTCACGACCATCAAAGACCTTGCCGGTTACCGTAAAATACCGCCCCTGCTGGTACATTTCAAGGTCAATGCCCTTGCCCAGAGCGCTTGCCTTTTTGCGCTTCCAGTCGTCATGGATGCTTCCCTTGTAGATGATATGTAAGCCTGTCCCGCTCGGAGACAGCTCCGTGTAGCTGTCCATCAGGGACACAATTTCAAGAGCTTTGGGGTTGACTTCGCCGCTGTCCTTGTCAATGCAGTGGTCAATGTCAATACCGCAATAGGGCGGGCGGAACACAAATCCGATACCCGTTACGGTGCCGCTGTCGCCGCCTACATTGCACGGATTTCCTACACTTTTTACGGCTTCAGAATACTTTCCCCAGGTTTTTTCATTGGTGCTGCTTGCTCCGCTGAGCGTATGCGGATTGATCGGTTTTTTTGTCGTTTTTCCGTTTTCTGCTGTTGTCGCCAAAAAGCCCACCCATTGAGGCAGGCTTTTCAGCTCGTTTGGTATATTTGTCATAGCGGCACCACCTTAAAATGGCAGGTCGTCATCATCCGCAACAATGTCTATCTGCCCTCCGGATTCTTCTGCCGGTTTGATCTCTTTCATAAGGTGCTTGCAGTCCGGAAATTTGCTTTCATACATCCACTTGACCTTTTCTTGCTTTTTGCCATTCCATTCGTCGTTGACGATATCGACAAGGACAGGCTTGCCAATCAAGTCTATACCCAGAGCGTCAATGTCGGCGTACTTCTTGCCGCTGGGCAGGCCGGCACTCTCGCACAGGTTCATCAGCTGCTTGTAACTGAATCCGTCCACCTTTCTGTCGTCTGCGGTCTGATTTTCCGGTTTCTTCTGCCAGATGGCATGGAAGATGCGCCGGTTCTGATACTGCTGCGCCACGTCATTTCTGACGATAAGAATAACCTGAAAATAAATGGCTCTGCCTTTAGCGTTGGTGAATGCCTTATGTATCATGCACTCATATTTGCCGGGCGGCAGAATGGTGTATTCTGTGTTGTTATTGCTGTAATCTGTTTCAAATGCCATAGTGTTTACCTCCTAATTATTTATAAGCTTAAATGCGTCATCAATACTCCTGCATACTCCGGCTATTGCGCCGGATTTTTGCATTGCACTGATAAAATTTTCCTGCTCCCTGCTGACTTTTCCGGTCTCTGTCTTGACTTCAATAAATACAGCTTTTCCGTCAGTAAGACGTACTCCGAACAGGTCGGAAAATCCGACAGGTACGCCGGTATCAAAATAGCGGCCGTCAGGTGTGAAGCCTTTACCCACATTCACACGAAAAAGCGTGCATTTCTCCGACAGTGCAAGCCGGATACAATTCATTAATGCGTGTTCCTGTGTCATTCAATCATCCCTCTTTTCAATGCCTGATAGTAAGCCCATCCGGGCTTGTAGCCTTTACGTCTGGCATAGGCAAGAAGTTCGTTATAGCTTGTGCAAGCGTTGGGGCTGTCGTAATTCAGCACAAAGCCTTCTATCTTTTGGAGAACCGCTTGCCGCTGTTCTTCTATCTCCCGCTTAGCCATCGGCAGCTTGGCGCCACAGAACGGGCAGAACTGCATCCGCTGACCGCCGGCATCCTTCGCCGGGAACGTCCGGTAACATTCAGGACAGGATTTTACAAGTACCTCTTCGGCAGGTTCTTTCTGTTTTTTTCGCTTCGGCTGTCCTTTCAGCGTCCATTCTCTGTCCTGATCTGGCAGACCGTGACGGCTGTAATTGCCTACATGGTCGATGATAACCGCACGTTTGTCCGGCTTGTAGCGCATACAGCGCATTGACTGCTGTATGTAAAGCGTCAGGGATTTGGTCGGGCGGAGAAGTATCGCACAGGAACAGTCCGGCACGTCAAAGCCCTCTGATATCAGGTCTACGTTACACAACACCTTGATATCGCCTTTCCTGAATTTTAAAATGACTGTATCACGCTCGTCTTTTGGGGTTTCTCCGTCAATATGGGCGGCCGGAATGCCTGCCGCTGAAAATGCCGCCGCCATCTCCTTGGAGTGCCTGACCGTAGCGCAGTAACAGATAGCCTTCTGACCGCCTGCCAGCCGTTTGTAATGGCTGATAACGTCACCATAAATGGTGCGGCTCATCAGCATATTGGCCGCCGATTTAGCATCATACTCACCCCGTACCGTCCTGACCTTCGACATATCTGCCACACTGGGCGCATAGTAGTCAAACGGCGACAGGTATTGATGATCTATCAGCCACTTGACCGTTACGCCGATAACCAGAGCGTCATTGACATCAGCAAGACCGGAACCGTCAAGCCGGACCGGTGTAGCGGTCACTCCGATGCGGTAGGCATCAGGAAACGCTTGGTAAATCTTACGGTAACTTGATGCTAAACTATGGTGATTTTCGTCCGTGATTATCAGTGTAGGCGGCTCAAGGCGGTCTATGTGCCGTGTAAAGGTTTGCACCATGCCAATGCTGCATAGCTCCATATTTACGCCCCATCTGGTAAACGTGTCCCGTATCTGGTCGCAAAGCTCCTTCCGGTGCACCAGAAAAAGCACACGGTTGCCCTTGTCAGTCGTCCTCTTTGCGATATCTGCCACGATGACAGATTTTCCGCCGCCGCAGGGCAAGACAATACACGGTGCCTTTTTGCCTTCACGGTATGCCTTCTTGACATCCCGAATCAGGTCAATCTGGTATTGTCGCAGGGGCATTAGCCTTCATCTCCCGATATTCTTTAGCATAGCAGTCATAACAGCATTTTTTATTCAATGCTTTTACGCTTGCCGTTATGATCTGCTCCACCGTCTTTGACTTCTTTGCTGTGATAACCTTCCCGCAGACCTCACAGCGTTCAGGCTCTGCGCCGTCCGACAGCCAGTTTTTCAGCTGTACGCCCAATTCAGGTGTAATGACCTGCCCGAACTTGTCGAGAAAAGTAGTATCTTTTGAAGCCGTTGCAATATGGCTCCTGTCTATGTTCAGCACAATGTCAAATTCGTACTCCGTATCTTCACGCTGAATGGGTGCCAGACCGACCTTGACGGGTGCCATCTTGCCACGGTCATTCTCCTGCATGGCATACTCCATCTTTGACCTCATGGTCACGATAGTGTGGCAATCAACGGCAAGTATGGTGTTGATAAGGTCGTTCTGATACTTGCCCGCCTCGCTCCATGCTGTATAGCTGTTTTTGCCCTGCTGATTGGCTATCCTGTCCTTGATATCCAGTACGCCGCCCTCGTTGTTCCATGCGTGGGAAAGGCTGTCCACAATAACAACACCATCGGGACCGACAAGCCCGGCGGCTTCCTGTACTAACTGCTTATATCGGTCAGGGCTGTACGGCGGCGCAAACGGCGCATATAAAAAACTGCCCGTACCCAGATCGGAACGGTCAGCATAAAATCTCGCCCGTTCATGCTCTGTGTCAATCAGGGCGACCTTTGACCAGTCGCCCGTCATACCATAAGCGATAAACAGCGCCCCCAGTGTTTTGCCGCCTCCGCTGACGCCGGTCAGCGCCAGACGGAGCTTGGCTTTTTTCCTTGTTACTTTTTCAAAAAAACTCATAAAATTCCTTCCTCTGCATAAATTTTTTCAATGTCTGTTTTTTTACCATACAGTGCATCAGACATTGCATCTGCCAGATCGTCTGCCAAATCAAAGCATTTTCCTTGATAAGACGTTCCCTTGTCAAGGCTTTGTAAAAATGATATCATTTCTTTAATTGCCATTACTGCCGCATGGTAGTAGGCTTTGAATACTGCCTCATAGTCCGGAATCGTTTCAACCGCTACCTCACGCATAGACGATGTGTTATCAAGCTGTTTCTGCAAGGCATTGATTTTCTTTTGGTACTCTATGCGCTGAGCTTCAAGCTTGTTGTAGTTGTCCTGATCGGCTATCGACAATTCCCGTTCAACATCTTTGAGCCGTGCCGCCAGACCTTTAGCATCGCCGGACATCTTCTTAGCTTCTTCCAGCTCATGTGACAGAGACCGGTTCTTGCTTTTGGCGGAAAGTAGGTCGCTTTCTGCCGCTACACGCCGCTTGTTGGCATCGGCGGCGGCTTTGTCTGCCTTCTGTTTCTCCTCTTTCAGGCGGGTTATTTCCGCTTTCAGCTCACGGACGGAAGTGTCTTCCACGTCGATCTTCTGCTGTATCTCCTCCTGCTGACTTTCGGAAAGGGATGATAAAAGATAGAGTTTTGTTACTCCAAGCTTTTCAAAATGGGAACTCGAGTTCCCATTTTCTTTAGAATACATATCGCCGATCTTTGAATATTTCTGACCTTGCCGTCTTGTAAAACCTATTTCTTGTTCACAATATTCCTCAAAGTTCTGATATCCAAGCTCCTTGTAAAGCTTGTTGTCCCTCATTTCTTTGAGCATCACGCACATATCATAGAGGTTCTTCTGCGCCATCTGTGCGGAAAAGATGATCTTTTCATTCAGATCTACAGCGTTTTTATACTGTACACTTAATCTTAATTCGCCCATGTTTTACCTCCTATTTAATGTCAATTCTCTGATCACGGGCAAGATAGGCGCCGGCTAAAGTAAGATATTCACTATCGGATTTATTGCCGCGCTGTAAAACCTCTTTTACAACAGTGCGGTCAATCTCAGGCATCTTGTAGCGTAAATACTCATCACGTCCGGACTCCATGCAAGCATCAACAAAGGCCTTTTCATCTTGAAATCTGACGGACTCCGGGCAGTTTCTCACCGACAGCACCGCCATAGGACGGTCAATCTTTGTTCTGCCAATAGCCTGCATACTCACTAACAGATACTTTTTCAGCCATTCGGCTTGTTTTTCCTTTGCTCTGCGGCGTTTGGAAAGGGCTTCTTCTTCAGTCTTGAGGTCTTTTGCGGCGGCTGCCAGCGCCTTGATGTAGGCGCCAATGTTTTCCGCCTTAACTTCAAATTCTTCCTCGATACCGCTGAGCGTGTCAAACCATGCCTGTTTGAATTCTTCCGCATTGTCCATACTGCTGATTTCATCGAACTGGTCGAAAAGTTGTGTAAAATCATTTGTCAGTTCATAAAGTTTCATGTTATACCTCCTATACTAAAAGCTGTGCCGCAGCAGCCATGACCTTGCGGTCTGGATCTCCTCCACCGTCATGCTGTCGTACAGCCCGTTATCCATTGCCACCACGATGACCGGACCTTGAATAATGCCGAAGTCTGTCATCAGGTTCGGTTTTAAGCCGCCATAGTTGTTTATAACAAGAAAGAGCCTGCCCACACCCAGAGCTACCCTTGCCGAAGCTCCGCCCACCGTGCGGTTAAAGGCTTCAATTGTACTGTCAATGCTTATGATCTCGGAGATCTCTCCGGGCTTCTGGATGACGGCTTTGATCTTTGTGTCCATTGTTCTGTCCTCCTATATCCTGTGCTCCATCAGCCAGACAAAGGCATCGTCGCTGTCTCTGCGCCGCATATCGAAAAGCCGGTCAAAGCCTTTGTTCACGATCAGGACGGTGCCCCTGATGATGTTCCTGTCAACAGCAATGTTCATATCGTCACAGCTACGGGCGTCGTAGATCAGGCTGAACCTTGCACCCAGCGTCTCACACCGGAGCTTCTTGCTGAGGAACTCCTTCGGCACGTCACAGGCAGAAACGACCCTCGGAATTTCTCCGGGGCGTTTCATCAGGACCTTGACATCCTCGCTGTTTTTGATTATACTGTTGATAGAAAGTATTTTTCTGTTCTTCGTCTCGGGAGTTGCCGCTCTCGGGGCGATTTTCTTTTTATGTGTCAGCATTTTCTTTCTTCTCCTTATTATTAGCGGCAAGTCGCAGCATCGCTGCAACCAACGCGGCGTTATACATGGACTTATACTCTTCCTCTGTCATCTGTTCGAGACAAGCCTTTTTGATCCGTGAGAGAGAGTACAGTAAGCCCTCCAGCATTTCCGCGGGGTTGCCAAAACTCACATAATCGCTTTTGACTTCGTGATGTACGAAAACCGATACCGTGTAGCCGCTGTCGGCGAGGTCATCATTATCTTTCCTTAATGTGTCCAAAAATGTGTCCAAAAGCTTTTCTATACTGTTCATTTTTCATTCCTCCACGCTCACCACCATGCCCTCAGGCTCGGCGGGTCTTACGGTTATCTCCACCTGTGCGTACATCTGTACTATCCCAAGCTCGATAAGCTTCTGCCGGATCGCTGTTGTCAGCGGTTCCTCGTTAATCTTCAGGCCGCCGTCTGTAGTCAGGAAGCCCCTGCCGCTTGCCCTTACTGCTTTGGGTACGCTGTGCTCCTCCACGACTGCCGCTGTGATATCGGTCAGCTCCTCCGGCTCAGCCGATGGCAAGTCAACCGATGGTATCGTCTTATCGTTAAACATATCCCTGTACTTATCCTTCCTCTTACAATCTGCAATTTTCTGCCTTATCTGCGCCACCGTCCTGCCGTAGCGGTTTGCCATGTCCTCATAGCTTGCGCCGTCGAGATAGAAGTTTATCAGCTCCACGGTCTCCTCATCGGTCATGCGCTGAGAGTAGGAGCGCTTTTCCGGCTGTGCTGCGGTTGTTGTTTCGGTTGGCATATCGGTTGGCGTATCAGCATTTGTGGTTGTTTCATTTTTTGCAACAACTGTGTTCTGATACTCTGCGATATCAAGCGGCTTAGACTCGAATACCTCTGCATCAGTTCTGACATTGCCAAAGTAGATATCATAGATACAGTCATACAGCTCACCGCTGATGAGCCTTGACTCTTTCAGCACCTGAAACTTCACGTCGTCCGTGCAATAACCGATGTTCTTCAGCTCGTTGGCTCTCCACAGAAAGCTCTTGGGTCCTGCGTAGGCTGTGGCTATGATACGTGCCTTCTGTTCGTCGCTCAGACGTGCAGGGTCGTCAATGGGAATTATTCTTGCTTTCATAGGCTCCTCTTGTCGTTCGGGCAGTTTATTGTGACGTCCTTCGCTCTTTCTCATTCCTCTTCATCCTCCTGCATTTCAAGCAGCTCGATGCCGCGCTCACGCCATTCTTCCAGCGGTCGGCATATCCGGAACAGCGTTCCGATCACTATGCGCCCCAGCGCCAGCAGCAGGCAGAAACCGCCCCCGATCATCAGCGCTAACAGCAGTCCGCTCAGTCTTGTCATTTTGTCGTCCTCCTCATTTTGTAAAATTTCAGCCTGTATGGTCCTCAATCTCTCGTATCTTCTGTTTCAGCATACTTTCATAGTAGATCTGACTGATCTTTTGAAGTATCTGTGGCAGTTCTTCCTTTGGTCTGCAGTAGCTGTCATCGGTGTATGACTTCCATCCTCCAGGTCCGTTGTCAATGGTCAGTCTGTCCACGATTGCCATACTAACATCTCCTTTCAGTCATTTGTATGCTCGTCCTCCGACATATACCCACTCCCCGCCCCAAAGCTCATGGATAAGCTCCCGGCGATAGTCGGTTTTTTCGTCGGTGCGCTTTTGCTGTGAGGCCCCGCTTGCTTCAAGCAGTCTTTCCTCAGGCCAGCCTCTTTTGATGCGCCTATAGACCATGCTTATGTTCAGTCCCTTTTCCCGGCACCACTCATACAGGCTCTTTTCAACACCGTTTATGGTGATGGTCGTTTTCCTGGGCATACTTTCACCTCCCCGGCGTCGGTAAACTCTTTATCTGCGGTCATTTCGTCACCACCCGTGCA
>JAEEGL011588882.1_pt1 | contig 14472 bp, 11 predicted proteins | sample 9134231 | NCBI WGS metagenome assembly JAEEGL01 (sample SAMN16246548, study PRJNA631951) | gut metagenome | biome: gut microbiome; feature: rumen; material: fiber-attached | host: Bos | place: Iran: Karaj | collected 2018-10
CATTGAGCAGCCGGGCGACTGTTCCCCGTCGCGCAGCGTTGTGTCAAAAATTTTGATTTTTCTCATTATCAGTTTCCCAATCTGAAAGCGATATTGCTTATATATACCGGGCAGCCGTCGGAGCGCAGCTTTACGGCTCCTCCGCCGTTGTCCGACCCTTTATCAGTGCGTATGAGCTCCGTGCCGTCCGCGTATACGGTAAAACCGTCCGGGGACGCCGTCAGCTTTATTTTAACCGTCTCTTTTTTGCCCGTCTCATACGTCACGCCGCCGTATAACGCGCTGTGCTCGCGCAGCTTTATCCATTCGCCGGGCATGCCGTCGTCCGGCAGGCTGTTTTTACTGTAAAGCCAGAAGCCGAACCACAGAGCGCCGCCGTCTTTAATATACGCGTCAAATTCAAAGCAGAATTTTTCGTCGCTGCCCGGCTCGTAGTTGACGGTAAGATCGAAATATCCGCCGCCTCCCGTGCCGAGCCAACCGTCGCGGTACTCAAACCCCGAGCCCGTCACGGCAAAATCCGGGTCGTCAGCAAGTATTTGTTCATCCATGCCCGCGTACGCCCACCCCGTGCCGTAGCTTTCGCTTGCCGGCTCCGGAAGCTTAACGGTCTCTTTTTCGGTCTCTGCCGGTTCTTTGCCGCAGGACTGCGTGAATATAAGCAGAACAAGCGACAAAACGGTCAGAAATCTTTTCATTAAAACGCCCATTTTCCTTTGCGGAATATCGGTACGATCCTGCCGTCCGCGGTTTTGGCGTCTATATCAAGGCCCTCGTAGCCTACCATGAAATCCTCGTGATTCATGGAGTCGTTCACGCCCATCGCGCGGCATTCTTCAAGAGTTTTATCCTCGTAGCCTCTTATCGTATTGGTGAAGCCCATGCCGAGCGCCATGTGGCACGACGCGTTTTCGTCAAACAACGTGTTATAAAACAGTATGCCGGACTCGTTTATCGGAGAGTTTACCGGTATGAGCGCGCATTCGCCCAAGTAAGCCGCGCCCTCGTCCATATTTATCATCTGTTTCAGCAATTCTTCGTTCTTTTCCGCGTGCACCTCAACCGCCTTGCCGTTTTCAAAACGGACGGAGAAGTTTTCTATAAGCTCGCCGTTGTACGAAAGCGGCTTCGTGGCGTAAACTATGCCCTCCGCCTTGCCGCGCATAGGCGAGGTGAAGCATTCTTCCGTCGGGATGTTTGCGTTGAAGCTGACGCCGGATAACGTCTTTTCGTCCGCGCCCATGAACATACCCTCGGGTATCATGCCGACAGTAAGATCTGTGCCGTTGTCGCCTTTGTAGTGAAGCTCGGCTATGCCTAAACTGTTAAGGTAATCGCAGCGGTCGTGCAGGTCTTTGTCATGTTCTTCCCACGCCTTTATCGGATCGTCCGTCACGCGTGAGGTGAACAGAATAGCTTCCCACAGCTTTTCTATCGCCTGACTTACGCGCATTCCGGGGAATACTTTTTTCGCCCACGCCGCGCCGGGAACGGCGGCTATGCACCACTGCTGTTTGTTTTCCATTTTGTCATAGTACGGTTTGAGTATCGGGTAGCTCTTCTGATCGGCTTTTGCGCTCTTTTTCTGATTTACGCCCTTCATACCGTCGGGGTCCGCAGGCATCAGATATATCGTGGCGGGCAGCGTATCGACGTAATGCTGCAGACGCGCCTTTTCCCATTCCTCGACCTTTGCAAGCTCCGTGACTGTCTGATGACGAACGTGCAGCTTGTAAAGAGGCTGATGGCGGAATTCCACCGTTACCTTTTTCGCGCCGGCTTTATAGCACTCGTCAACGAGCATCTCGACGAACCTCGGCTGATCGAGCTGAGCCGTTATTATAACGTCCTGTCCTTTCTGTACGTTTGCGCCTTTTACGGCTATAAGTTTTGCGTATTTTCTTAATACTGTTTGTTTCATGTCGTTTTTCCTTTCAATATATAAAATCCGTGATTATCGTATTTGAGACGAAAATGCCGCTGTCGGATAGATAAAAACTCTTATCCGTGTTTACGGCAAAGCCTCCGTCTGTATACGTTTTTATTTGTTTTTCAAATTTTTTGTCAAAATCAAGTTTGAATTTTTCTTTGTATTCGTCCTTGTCAACGCCGGAAGACAGCCGCAGATGAAGCATTATATACTCCGCTTCTCTGCCCGCCGCGTCAAGCGTCTCGACGACGTCCGGCGCGTTGCCGGATAAAAACTCTTTCATATCCGGCGACTGCAGGTATCTTGTATTTCCTGTAAGCGACGCCGCGGCGAGTCCGAAACCTATATAATCTCCACCCTGCCAGTAGCGCAGGTTGTGGCGGCTTTCATACCCCGGCTTTGCAAAATTGCTTATCTCGTATCTGTTATAGCCGTTTGCTTTGAGCTTTGCGTTTATCTGCGCGTACATATCCGCCGTCGTATCGTCGTCCGGCAGGACCGGCTTTTGCTTATACAGCGGCGTGCCCTCTTCGAGCTTCAGCGCGTACGCCGAAATGTGTTCGGGTTTAAGCTGTAATACAAAATCAAGACTGTGGTCAAGGCTTTCCGGCGTTTGTCCGGGGATTCCGTACATTAAATCAAGATTTATATTTTCAAATCCCGCTTCACGCGCGTTTCGGACGAGCCTTGCCCCGTCCGTTACGGTGTGCGATACTCTGCCGAGAGCTTTCAACTCGCTCTCATTTGCCGTCTGTATACCGGCAGACAGCCGGTTGAATCCCGCTTTTTTCATCAGCTTCAAGCCGTTTATATCGACCGTCCCGGGATTCGCTTCCGCCGTTATTTCGCAGCCGTTTGATATGCTGAAATTTGATAATATCGCGTCAAGTATCAGACACAGCCTGTCCGCGCCGATATAAGTCGGCGTGCCGCCGCCGAAATATATGCTTTTAACGCTCTGCTCCGTTTTATACGCTTTTATCCGGTGTATAAGCTCGGAAACGTAGGCGTCAACGGTCGATACGTCGGGCGACGAGCAGAAATCGCAGTAGCCGCATTTTGACTTGCAGTACGGGACGTGGACGTATATCGCCGTGTCATTCATCAAGCTTGAGCACCGCCATGAACGCCTCGCTCGGGACGGCAACGGAGCCGAACGTGCGCATGCGTTTTTTGCCTTCCTTCTGTTTTTCAAGCAGTTTTTTCTTTCTCGTTATATCGCCGCCGTAGCATTTTGCCAAAACGTCTTTTCTCATCGCCTTTACGGTCTCGCTCGCTATTATCTTGCCGCCGATAGCCGCCTGAACGGGTATCTCAAACAGCTGACGCGGTATGTTTTCTTTCAGCCGTTCCACCATTTTGCGCGCGCGTCCGTACGCCTTGTCCGCGTGGATTATGAACGTCAGCGCGTCTATTATCTCGCCGTTCAACATTATATCGAGCTTCACGAGCTTGCTTTCGTCGTAGCCGTCAAGCTCGTAGTCGAGCGACGCGTAGCCGCGCGTGCGGCTTTTCAGCGAATCGAAGAAGTCGTAAATAATTTCATTCAGCGGCAGGCGGTAATGTATCTCCACCCTCTCCGTGTCAAGATAATCCATGGTGACGAATTCTCCGCGGCGCTCCTGGCATAACGTATTCACCGCGCCGATAAATTCCTTCGGGGTGAGCAGCGTCGCCTTGACCATAGGCTCGTACGCCGCCTCTATCTTGTCCGCCGCCGGATAATTCAGCGGGTTGTCGATAGTCAGCTCCTCGCCCGTTTTGAGCAGTATCTTGTATATAACGGACGGAGCAGTTGTAACTATGTCAAGGTTGAATTCGCGTTCAAGTCTCTCCTGTATTATGTCCATGTGCAAAAGTCCAAGGAAGCCGCAGCGGAAACCGAATCCGAGCGCGGCGGACGTCTCCGGCTCAAACGTGAGCGACGCGTCGTTCAACTGCAGTTTGAGTATCGCCTCTTTCAGATCCTGATATTTCGCGCCGTCCGCGGGATAAATACCGGAAAAGACCATGGGTATGCACTTTTTAAAGCCCGGGAACGGAGTTTCCGTCGGCTTTGCGGCGTGTGTGACCGTATCGCCCACGCGCGTGTCGCTTATGCTCTTGATGCTCGCGGTGATATAACCGACCTCGCCGGCTCTTATGCAGTCGGACTGCGTCAGTCCGAACGGAGACATATAGCCGACCGATACGACGTCAAACTCCGCGCCGGTGTTCATCATCCTTATGCGCTCGCCGGGTCTGAGCGTGCCGTCCATGACTCTTACGTAGACGACGACGCCGAGATACGAATCGTAATACGAATCGAATATCAGGCATTTGAGCGGCGCGTTATCGTCGCCTTTCGGCGCCGGAACGTCGGAAACGATCCTGTCAAGAACTTCCTGTATGTTTATGCCGTTTTTTGCGGATATCTCCGGCGCGTCAAGCGCGGGTATGCCTATGGTATCTTCAATTTCGTGTTTCACCCTCTCCGGCATGGCGGCTGGAAGGTCGATTTTATTTATAACAGGTACGACTTCAAGACCGTTGTCAACGGCGAGATAAGCGTTTGCCATTGTCTGCGCTTCAACGCCCTGCGTCGCGTCAACGACGAGTATCGCGCCCTCGCAGGCGTTCAGCGAGCGGCTCACTTCGTAGTTGAAGTCGACGTGCCCGGGGGTGTCTATTAAGTTGAGGATATATTCCTCGCCGTCCGGCGCGGTATAGTCGAGCCGCACCGCGCGCGCTTTTATCGTGATACCGCGCTCGCGCTCTATATCCATATTGTCGAGCAGCTGTTCTTCCATATCGCGGTCGGAGACCGTGCGCGTTATCTGAAGCAGCCTGTCCGCTAACGTCGATTTGCCGTGATCTATATGCGCTATAATGCTGAAATTTCTTATTTTGCTTCTGTCGTACATCTTTTTCTCCCAAGAAAAAAATATTATTTCATTTTATTTTATCATATATGCGCGCAAAAGTCAAGATGTTTTTTAATTAAGAATTAAGAATTCAGAATTCAGAATGTAGGGACGACCGTTGGTCGTCAGTCGTAGGGGAGGGGTCTATCCACAAGAATTAAGAATTAAGAATTAAGAATTCAGAATGTAGGGGCGACCATTGGTCGTCCGTTTTTAAATAATAAAGAAGAAAGAATAAAGAATAAAAACCGGTGTCCCTTCGGGACGAAAATGGGTGGTTACCCGCCCCTCAAGCTCGGGCTACGCCCGAGAACCCCCCCATACCCCCCTGTCCCCTCCCGTCAAATCAAGATTTGAGGGGGCAGCGTGCGATGCATCTGCCTCCCTCGCTTGAGGAGGTGGCTTGACGGAACGCCGAGACGGAAGGAGTACCTCAAACGGTTGAAGAACTCCCTCAGTCGCTTCGCGACAGCTCCCCCCGAGGAGGAGCCTTTCTCAAAATCCCCGATGCTTTGGTGAATCGCCCATACAACGGGTTGTCGATAGGGATTTTCCGAAAACGAGGAGTGAGTTTTCGGGGGTTCACGAGCGGTGAGCCCAAATATTCCATCTTAATTCTTAATTCTTAATTCTTAATTTTTTTCCTCTCTTTAAAATTCACTTTTTGTAAACTTATAACGCTTGATTATAAGTGAATCGGATCATATAATGGATACAACGTAAAAAACCGGAGTTATTATGAAAGCGTATATAAATACAAGCACAGATCCTTATTTCAATCTCGCCGCGGAGCAGTATCTGCTCGATACCGAGGATGGGAAGATATTCATGCTGTGGCGCAATGACAAGGCGGTGATAATAGGCCGCAATCAGAACGCGTACGCGGAGATTGACCGCGCGTTCGTAAAAGAACACGACATAGCCGTCGTTCGCCGTCTTACCGGCGGCGGCGCGGTGTTCCACGATCTCGGAAACGTGAATTTTACGTTCATATCACCGAAGCGCGACGATGATCTGCTTGATTTTTCGCATTTCTGCGCGCCTGTTGTAACCGCTTTGCGGAAGCTCGGCGTGCCGGCTGAGCTCTCCGGCAGAAACGATATGACGGTAAACGGCCGAAAATTCTCCGGAAACGCCGCCTGCGTATATAACGGCAAGTCTATGCACCATGGCACGCTTCTTTTCTCCGCGGACGTATCGGAGATCGAAGGCTCGCTGCACGTTGACCCGGAAAAAATGCAGAGCAAGGGCATAAAAAGCGTAAGATCGCGCGTTTGCAATTTAAAAGAATACCTGCCGGACCTTGACGTAACCGGATTTTTCGATTATCTCATATCCGAAATAGCGCCGGATGCGTCGTATTTCAGCGACGGGCAGATAAAAGGCATACAAAAGCTGAAAGACGAAAAATACGGCACCTGGGAATGGAACTACGGCGTATCAAAACAGTACGCGAAGACCGCGAAAAAGCGTTATCCGTTCGGCTCGGTAGAAATATCGTACACCGCGGAAAACGGTATATTATCGGACGTGAAAATTTCAGGCGACTATTTCGGAACGTCCCCGACAAAAGAGCTTGAAAACAGACTCAAAGGCTGCCGTTTGTCATACGGCGAGCTGTGCGGCGCCTTATCCGGCGCGGACGAATTCATATCCGGCGCGTCGCCGGAGCAGATAACGGACCTTTTTATGATGTGACGGACGCATCATATTTACAAAAAACCACCGGAAACAAACAGGGAGGAAAAAATGAGAAAATTTATTGTTGTTATCTTATTGCTTTGCATTGTCGTATCGGTCGTAAGCTGCACTCGGAATGACGGTATTACAACAGCTGAAATACCGGAGATAAAGCAAACCGAAGCGGAAACGGAAACGGCGGCGGAAACCGACGTTGAAACGGAAACGGAGACCGAACCCGAGACCGAAACGGAAGCCGAAACGGAAACCGAAACGGAAGCCGAAACGGAAACCGATACGGAAACCGAAACGGAGCGTACTGCCGAACCGGAAATGATACGCACGGTTTATAAAAACGGCAGCGTCACCGTGACGGAAGAATACGGTATAATAACCGTATACGATCTTGAAGGAAACGTCATATTAAAGGACGGTTATGACAGCGTGTCCGAAATAACGCCCGGTTATCTTCTGCTTTCGAAAGACGGACGTTATAATCTGTTTGACACAAACTACGTAAATGAAGGCGGAAAAAGACGCGTCATAGGTCTTATGTTTGACAAACCGTACGACAGGATATACGCAATGGGCGTTGATTTTTCGGACGTTAACAACGCATTTGTTGTAAAAGACGGCGATATTGAACGTCCCTTTGTGAACGGACGTCTGTACGATATAGACTGTACGTGCGGCTGTTACGTAAAAGAGAGTTTTCTGTGGGCAAAGAACAAAGACGATAAACAGGGACTGTACCGTTTGGAAAGGTTCAGCGATCAGTACAACGTCATATATCCTGCCGAAGCGGAAGAAATAATCTGCACCTTTACCGTAGTCGACAGCGGCGATCCGACGGAAAACGAGCGATCCGCCGATTTTTACCTTTTCGTGCGCAAAAACGATAAATACGCTCTTCACTACGTTTCAAATTCTTATAATGAAAGCGCACAGCAGTTAACGGACTTCGTTTACGACTGCGTTACAAGGACCCCGGACGGGCTGACCTGCGTCATGAGAGACGGCGTTCAGTATACGCTTGACGGCAAAGGAAACGAAACAAGATGCGATCTCGTTACGTTGAGTGAAGCGGACGGCTTAAAGATCGTAAAATACAGCGCGTTTCGAAATACTTACGGCGTTACAGACGGCAAAGGCAATACGATAATACCGCCTGAATACTGGCTTATAGAATATTTGGACGGCGGATTTTTCTGCAGCAAATACGCAAAATTTGAGGACGGCGTCGTTATAGACCAAAGCGGAAAAGCGCTGACGTCCTCGTCTTTAAGATTCGCTCACGGTTTTCATGCGCCGGACAACAAAAACACTCTTGTGATAGCGGATTACGCGGGAGAGCTGACAGGCAACGTTTCTAAAGATGTCCTGGTAGGCGGCGACGGCAGGGTCATAGTGCCGGATCTTGATTATAATACTTTGGAATATGCAGAAAACGACACGTATACGGTCAGTCTCAAAAACGGCGAAACGTGCACGGTGAACAATAAAGGAGAGGTAATAGATAATTAAGCAGAGGGGCGATCATTGATCGCCCCTGTATTCATTTCGCGTCAGCGTAAATTCACGACGGCGATCAGCCGTCAATTCATTTGTAAGGAATGAATTGCCCTGCGGGCGTGAATTGCGCCTTATGGCGCGTGAATTGTCTTGCGACGTGAATTGCCCTGCGGGCATTAAAGACGGACGAGCAATGCCTGCCCCTACAGTCAACCCGCCGTAAGGCGGATTTCATCACCGCAGGTGATTTCATTGCAAAGCGATTTCATCCGTTCGCTTAGGCGGACGGATTTCATTTTCGTGTGGCTCCAAATTCATTTGTAAGGAATGAATTGCCCTGCGGGCGTGAATTGCGCCTTATGGCGCGTGAATTGTCTTGCGACGTGAATTGCCCTGCGGGCATTAAAGACGGACGAGCAATGCTCGCCCCTACAGTCTACCCGCCGTAAGGCGGATTTCATCACCGCAGGTGATTTCATTGCAAAGCGATTTCATCCGTTCGCTTAGGCGGACGGATTTCATTTTATTTGGGGTTCCCCCTCCCCCCTATCCACCCCAAACCCCGCCATCCCCCCGTTGATTGTGGCGGGGCTTTTTGCGGGCGAAAAACGGACGAGCAATGCCCGTCTCTACGGCGGGTCGTCGCGGCCGACCCCTACCGCCTCTTAATTCTGAATTCTTAATTCTTAATCATTCCACCCCGGCCTCATCCGTCACGCTTCGCGTGCCACCTTCTCCGACCGAGAAGGTAAAAGGAAACGCCGTCCCTACCGCCTCTTAATTCTTAATTCTTAATTCTGAATTCTTAATTCTTAATTATTCCACCCCGGCCTCATCCGTCACGCTTCGCGTGCCACCTTCTCCGACCGAGAAGGCAAAAGGAAACGCTGACCCCCTACATAATTTTCTTTTAGGTATTTACAAAATTCAAAAAGTATGGTAAAATAACAAAAAACGGAAAAGAGATTCAAAATGGACATAAGATCGGATTTTCATACGCATACTAATATATCGGCCTGCGGCGCGCCGGACAATACGCTGCAGGCGCTGCTTGACGGATTATGCGCCGGGCCTGACGGTGTGCGCGTGCTCGGCGTTTCCAATCACCTCTGGGACAGCGACGTTGTCGGCGCGAGCCCGTGGTACGCTCCGCAGAACGTGCCGCACGTTCTGGCTATACGCGAAGAGCTGAAGACCGCTGACACACACGGCGCGCGCGTGCTCATAGGCGCGGAGGTGGAATTCACCGCGGACTGCAAGGTCGCCATAACGGAAGAACACGCAAAACTGTTCGACTACCTGCTCATAACCGCCAATCATCTTCACATGAAGGATTTTATAATCCCGTCGTGGATCAAAGAGCCGGAGGACGTGCGTTTCGTTCTTATCTCCCGCTTCAAAGCCGCGGCGGAGACCGATCTGCCTGTAAGATGCGGCATCTGCCATCCGTTTTTCCCCATATCATTTAAAGACACGGAAAACGAGATACTCGCCGGGATAACAGACGAGCAGTACGCGGAATGCTTTGAGCTTGCGAAAAAGCACGACAAATCAATAGAGATACATTCGTCCGCCTTGAATCCCCATCTTCCGCTCAACGAAAAAGGCTTCTGTCCTGAATATATCCGTATGCTCGGCGTTGCAAAAGAGGTCGGCTGCACCTTCCATTTAGGCTCGGACGTTCACAGACCGGTGCTCGAGCCGAACCTCAGACTGCGCGAATTTACGGAATATCTCGGCATAGGCAAAGACAGACTTACGGATTTTTGAATATGAAATACAACAGCTACAAAGAAATTACCGCAAGAGGCGAGCTCGGCGCGCGGTGCGCGCTGTTGTCCGCCCGGCTCGAATCGCCGATCTACCGCCCGGACGTGATATATTCCATCGAGCAGGGCGGCTGGCCGGGTGACTGGGAGGGCCGGACTGTCCTTGCCCTCACGTCTTTGGCGGACGTCACACGGCGCGAGCCTTCGTATTTAGACGAAATAGTTTCACTTCTCCGCTCCCATTTGAATGAAAAAGGCTATCTCGGTCCGGTTTATGAGAACAAGCTGAACGAACAGCAGCTGTCCGGTCACAGCTGGCTTTTGCGCGGGCTTTGCGAATACTATTTATACAGAAAATACGACTTCGTCCTGCCTCTGATAGACGGCATCGTCCGCGGGCTGTTTCTGCCCGCGAAAGGCAAATACGAACTCTACCCGCTTGACGCCGACAGACGCGAAGGCGGCGATATGAGCGGCAGCACGCTCTGCTCCGTCGGCGACTGGATTATATCGACCGACACGGGCTGCGCTTACATTCCGCTTGACGGGCTTACTCAGGCTTATTCCGTGCTGACCGCATACCTGCCGGACAAAGAGCGCGACGCGGCGCTTTCCGCTCTGCTTGACGAGATGACGGCGCAGTTTTGTAAGATCCCGTTCGTGCAGATAAAAATGCAGACGCACGCGACGCTCACGGGGCTTCGCGGGCTTATCCGCCGTTATGAGCAGACGGAAAACGAAGATCTTTTATACGAGGCGAAGCGCATTTTCGCCCTTTACGAATCGCACGGTATGACTTCGACGTACGCCAACAAAAACTGGTTTGACCGCCCGGAATGGACGGAGCCGTGCGCGATAATAGACTCGTATATGGTCTGCTCTCAGCTTTTCGCTCTTACGGACGATCCGCATTACGCCGAGCTTTCACAGCTTATACTTTATAACGGCGTGTTCCGCGCACAGCGCAGCAACGGCGGTTTCGGCTGCGACACCTGCGCGGAGGACGGCGTGCTTGGCATACACTGCTACGAGGCTTACTGGTGCTGCACGATGCGCGGCGGAGAGGGACTCGCCGCGGCGGCGGCTTACGCCGTCACAAATGACGGGATAATAATAAACCCTGTCTCCTGCGATACTTTGGTAAACGGCAGAAAACTGAAAATAATATCCGATTATCCGCACGGCAAAACGGTAAAGATACGTTACGAAGGCGGCGGCAGACTGTATTTATTCGTCCCGTCGTGGACAACAGGCGTAAAATGCGATTATATATCCGGCTGTGATGAGAATTACGTTTATATAGACGCGCCGGACGGAGAGGAATTCACGGTGACCGTCAATAAACGGCTTTGGAACGACGAAACACGCGTATACGACGGACCGCTCATGCTCGCCTCACCTGAACCGCTTGAGCTGACGGACAGTCTTGACGTAACGGCGGAAAACGGAAAATATACGGCAAAGGGAAAAGAGCTTAAAACGCTTGATAAAACTTATCTTTTATCAAGCGAGCAGATAACAAAAGAAAAGCTCTGTGTGAAACTGATATGAAAAACGTACTTATAACGGGAGCCTCGCGCGGCATAGGCGCCGCGTGCGCGGAAGCGTTTGCCGCGGAAGGTTGGCGTGTATTCGTAAACTATAACAAGTCGGAGAAGAAAGCGATAGAGCTTTGCGAAAAGATCCGGCAGAGCGGCGGCGACTGCGTACCGATACAGGCGGATGTGACTGATGCGGCGCAGGTGCGGCGCATGGTGTCCTTATGCGCGTATCACGGCGGCATCGACATGCTCGTAAACAACGCCGGGATCGATTTTTACGGCACTTTTGAGCAAACCGAGCCGCAAATTTGGCAAAAAGTTATTGACACGGACTTAAACGGCGTGTATAATGTAATATATACGGCGCTGCCCGAAATAAAAAACTCAGTTCAAGGCAGAATAATAAATATATCATCCGTCTGGGGCGTTCACGGCGCTTCGTGCGAGGTCGCGTACTCCGCGGCGAAAGCCGGAGTGATAGGACTTACAAAAGCGCTTGCAAAAGAGCTCGGTCCGTCCGGTATAACCGTCAACTGCGTCGCCCCCGGATATATAGATACCGATATGAACAAAATATTTGATCCCGATACGGTATCGGATATAATAAACAGAACTCCACTGTCGCGCACGGGCTCGGCAAAAGACGTGGCGGACGCGGTCTTGTGGCTTGCGTCGGAGAAGGCGTCTTTCATCACGGGGCAGATCATAGGCGTTGACGGCGGATTTATGTAATAAAAAATAATTTTTGGAGGAAAAATATGAAAAAGATCACGGCAATCATCATCGTTTTAGCGTTATGTATGACTTCGCTGTTTGCTCTCGTATCGTGCGACGGCACGCCCGAGGAAACGACAAAAGCGCCGGAAACGACGGCGGCTCCGGACGACGCGACGACCGCGGCGGAAGAACAGACGACCGCGGCGGAAGAACAGACGACAGAGGCAGAAGCTACAACGGAAGAAGAACAGACGACAGAGGCAGAAGCTACAACGGAAGAAGAACAGACGACCGAAGCGGAAGCGACCACCGCGAGCAGCGGCGGCGAGGTAAAGTACGATGAAGATTTCGTAGCGCTTTATCAGACCAGAGCCGCGGACCATTCGCCTATATCCGCGGCGGAAGGCAGAGAGCTTGCCTGCAGATTCTCGTTGAACGAAGGCGAGCGCCTTATAGGTCTCGTATTCGAATCCTGCCCGACCTGGCAGGCGGAGGGCTCGGCTTTCGTGGTTGAGCTTTACAAATGGGATATCGACTACGACAACACCCTGCTCGGCGACCCGCTTTATACGGAAGAATTCACGGACTGGATAGACAACGCGAAATGCGAGCTTGATTTTTCGGATAAAGCGGCTGACGGATTCCCCGCAGGCTCGTATCTGTGGGTGTTCAGAGGTACGGTCGGAACCATAGGTATCTGGGCGCTCGATCCGACAGACGGATGCCAGTATTTTGAAAACGGCATGGAAGCGAACAACGGCTTCAGAGTAAACGCCGTTGTCCTTATTCCCGCGTAAAAAATGAAGGCGCTTCGCTGATGAAGAAAATAAGAGTCGTGACCACACGGTTGCGGCTCTTTTTTTTCGTTTATCGACATATCAAATACGCATAGCGGTTAACAAAGTGTAAAAAATATAATATAATATAACAATTTGAGCATACGGCTGTTGAATTTTTAATATTTTGATGTTATTATTATTTATTATAGCAAAAGGAGGTGAGCAGGCTTGGCTGTAATGACTTTCAGGCGTTACGAGAAAAAATTCTATATATCAAGAGACCAGTACGAGCGTCTGCTCCCCGCAGTGCTTGAACACATGGAGCCGGATAAATACTGTATTGACGGCAAAAGCTACAACCTGGTGAACCTCTATTTTGACGATGACGACGATACGGTGATAATAAACTCCATATTGAAACCGAGGTATAAAGAAAAGCTCCGCCTGCGCTGTTACGGCGTGCCCGGCTCGGACGAATCCGTAGTTTATTTTGAGATTAAAAGCAAGCTGTACGGCACGGTCATAAAGCGGCGCGTCGGTATGAGATACGCGGACGCGCTTGAATATATAGAAAGCGGGGTCCGGCCGCAGACGGACATATACATAAACCGCCAGGTGCTTGACGAGATAGACGAACTGCGAAGACGCATGCCGTGCAAGCCGCGGCTCATAATATCGTACGACAGGCACGCGTACTTCATGAAAACCGACCCTACCGTGCGGCTCACGTTTGACGAAAACATAATGACTTGCAGAGACGATCTGAATCTTTCGCACTACAAGGGCGGGTCGTATCTTATACCCCCGGACGATCTGATACTTGAGATAAAAATACCGTATGCCGTGCCTCTGTGGCTGTCGCAGGCTTTATCCGAGGAAGGCATATTCACGACAAGCTTTTCCAAATACGGAAAAGAATACAAAAACCGTCAGTTAAATACATAAGAAAGCAGGTACCGTACAATGTTACTTTCAGCAAACAGTTTTTTTACAGCTATCGATAATTTCTTTTCAACGCAGGTAGGCGGCGAGAGACTCACCATTGCCTCCGCTTTTGTCAACGTAGGCGGAGCTCTTCTGCTCGGCTTTATCGTCGCGCTTTTATACTATTTCACGCAGAAACGCGCCGGCAGCAGTACGTCTTTGTCCGTAACTCTCATTATGGTGCCCGCTGTAATAGCTTTAATAGTCCTTCTCATACAGAACAACCTTGCAAGAGCTTTCACGTTAGCCGGCTCGCTTGCCATTATCAGATACCGTTCACAGCCGGCGTCGCCGCGCGACGTCGCGTACGTGCTGTTCTCGCTTGCGATAGGCATCGCCTGCGGTATAGGCTACGTCGCATACGCCGCGGTATTCACCGTCATATTCTGCGCTATACTCTTCGTCATAAGCCTGACCGGTTTCGGCAGTCTCGGACGCGATACGATGCTTTTGAAAATACACATACCGGAAAATCTTAGCTTTGACGGCATATACGACGATATTTTAAACGAATACACGGACAGCTGGAAGCTGCGCCGCATACAGACAACGGACTTCGGCACCGTTTTCGAGCTTATTTACATAGTCAAGCTGAAAAAGGGCGTTGACCGCAAACAGTTCATAGATAAGATCAGATGCAAAAACGGAAATCTCAAC
>JAEEGL013354685.1_pt1 | contig 14472 bp, 10 predicted proteins | sample 9134231 | NCBI WGS metagenome assembly JAEEGL01 (sample SAMN16246548, study PRJNA631951) | gut metagenome | biome: gut microbiome; feature: rumen; material: fiber-attached | host: Bos | place: Iran: Karaj | collected 2018-10
GACCTCTCTCGGGATCCCCGAGGGACCGGGACTGAAAGAGACGCTCGCGGCGCTGCTCGAGTCTGCCGCGAGAGGGGAGATCCCGAACGAACGGGACGCCCTGCTCGCCCTTGCCGCACGGCTTCAAACCGCAAACCAGTAAAACCCCCGGAAACGGGAGCAAATACACAGGAAGACCAAAGGAGAAACCACGTTGAACATCGTATGCCTTGACATGGAAGGGGTACTCGTCCCCGAGATCTGGATCGCCTTTTCCCGCGCGACCGGGATCGAAGAACTGAAACGCACCACGCGCGACGAACCCGACTACGACAAACTGATGAAGTTCCGGCTCGCGATCCTGAAGGAGCACAAACTCGGGCTGAACGAGATCAAGAAAGTCATTTCCGGGATCGATCCGTTCCCGGGCGCAAAGGAGTTCCTCGACGCTCTGCGCAAGAAGACGCAGGTGCTGATCCTCTCGGATACCTTCGAGCAGTTCGCCGCGCCCCTGATGGAGAAACTCGGGATGCCGACCCTCTTCTGCAATACGCTTGAGGTTGCACCGGACGGGGAGATCACCGGCTACCGGATGCGGATCGCCAACTCCAAACTCTCGACCGTCCGCGCTCTGCAGTCGATCGGGTTCGAGACCATCGCCGCGGGCGACAGTTTCAACGACCTCGGTATGATCCGCGCGAGCAAGGCGGGCTTCCTGTTCCGCTCGACCGAAAAGATCAAGGCGGACAACCCCGACCTCGCCGCTTTCGAGGAGTTTCCCGACCTGCTCGACGCCATCTCTTCGGCACTCTGATCCCACCCGAAAACGAAACTGCGCCGACCGCGAAAACGCGGTCGGCGCTTGCTTTTTTCAAACCGCCCCCCGAAGAGAGGGCAGGGAATTTACCGGATCCGGTAGGTCTCGTCGAGTTTCTGCAGTTCGGCGAAGGTGTCGATCTCGCAGATGTCTTCAAAACGGCACTCGCGCACCCCGACCTTGTAGTCCGAGATGTGGTTTTCAAGCGGCACCTGATCCCAGAAGCGTTCCTTGCCTCCCGGGGCGTTGAAGTCCTCTTCAAGTTGCCGTCCGAGCCGCGCGCCGTCCTCTGCGTTCCAGTAGGAGATGCCGACGATCTGGTAGCAGTCGGTGCCGCCGATCCCGATCTTGGTGACGATTCCCTTCTTGGTTTGCAGGCACCAGTCGTCGGTGCGCTCCATCGGGATCCCGAGGTAGTTCGAGCGGTACTGGTACTTGGTGATCAGCGCGGGATTGTAGAGCAGAAGATCGGCTTCGCAAATATAAGCGTTCTCGAGGAAGTGCCGCGCGACGAGGGCGGACGAGATGTTGTTCGCTTCCATGTAGAGCGGGTTGTCGATGAAGACGATGTTCGGGTATTTCGGGAGCAGTTGATTGAATTGATCCGCGAGGTAGCCGCGCACGACGTAGATCTCCTCGATCCCGACCGAAACGATCGCGTCGAGCAGCGAGTCGATGATGCGTTTTCCCTTGACGCGCACCAGCGGTTTCGGGGTGTTCAGCGTGATGGGAACCAGCCGCGTTCCGAACCCGGCGGCAAGGAACACCGCCCGCTTCACGCGGTAGGGTTCGAGGGCGGCAAGACCCGCCTCGGTGATCGCTCCGTCGGCGACCAGTCCTTTCGCCGTCAGTTCCGACACGGTCTTGTTGATCATGCCGAGCGAGATGTTCGCGCCGCTCGCAAGGGAGCGTTGGGAGAGCGGGCGTTTCGCCGCTTCCAGGGCAGTCAGTACGTCAAATTCTTTTTCGGTCAGCATTGCGTTTTTCCTTCCGTTTTTCTTCGCCCGATCGCGTCGGGGAGCGGAGGAACGTCCTTCCGGGCGTTCAATCCTTCAAGATTGTATCACAGAATTGAACGATTGTCAACCGCTTTTTGTTTTTCTCCGTTCAAATTTATACCAAACGCACTTTTTTCGCTTCCGGTCTTTACTTTTCGCGCGTAAAATGATATAATAGACAAGAATAAAGATTAAAGCGAGGACGTCTTGTAAAATGGAACCCAACACCCAAGAAACCGCTGCGCCCGTCCAAAAAAAGAAGCGCCAGGCGACGGCGGGCGAAAAACTTGCCTTTCTCTGGCACGACAAACGCAACTGGAAGCAACGGCTGTTCAACGCCCTTCCGGTGTCGTTTGCCGTCGCTTATACCTTCTGCCTCTTCCAACCGCTTGAGGTCTTCATCAAGAACAACAGTTTTCTCCCGTTCGGGATCAAGACCCTGACCCCGTCGCTGATCCTCCTCGCGCTCGGCGTTTTCGTCGGGCTCGGGGCGGTCCTGACGCTTCTGCGCGGCAAGATCCACAACGCGTTCGTGTCGCTCTCGGTCGGCTTTTTGATCTGCGGGTATCTCCAATGCAACCTGCTCAATATCGACCACGGGACCCTCGACGGCTCCAACGTTTCCTGGCACGACTACCGCGTGAAAACCGTGTTGAACCTGATCCTCTGGGTGGTTTTGATCCTGCTCCCGTTTTTGACCCACTACCTGTTCCCGAAGATCTGGAAGTACGCCGCCCGCGCGATCTCCGCGCTGCTCGTCGTGGCGCAGACGGTCGCCCTGATCGTGATGCTCGCAACCTCCGATTCGCTCTACGACAACTCGCAGAACGGGTATCTCAAACGCGAGGGAATCTACGACGTTTCGGAAAACAATAACGTGGTCGTCTTCCTGCTCGACCGTTTCGACAACAAGTACGCCGACGCGATCCTTGAAGCCGAGCCTGAACTCGAAACCGAACTCGGCGGCTTCACCTTCTACGAGAACTTCGTCGGCAGTTATTCGCGCACCTATCCCTCGGTCGCCTACCTGCTCACCGGCGTCAAGACCGACTATTCGGTCAAGCCCCGCGAGTATCTGGAAAACGCCTTTACGACTTCGTCCTTCCTTTCCGCGCTCCGCGAAGGGGGCGTCGAGGCGCGGGTCTACACCGACGTCCCGTACACGATCGGGAACGCCGAGTGGCTGATCGGTACGGTCGAAAACGCCGCGCCGCCGATGGAACTCCCCCCGAAGGGACGGATCCTTTCTGCGATGATGATCCTCTCGTCCTACCGCTGGACGCCCGAGGCGCTGAAACCCTACTTCCACTACTACACCAACGACTATTTTACCTACGTCTACGACGATCCGAACGCCAAATACGACGTGTATTCGAGCGACGACGTCCGCTTCCGCGCAGACCTCGTCAGCCAAGGGCTGACGGTTCGGGACAACGCCAAGACCTACCTGTTCTACCACCTGTCGGGTTCCCACGAACCCTACTACATGGACGCCGCCGGCAACCGCGCCGAGTTCCCGACCGACAAGGAAGGGAAGCGCGAAGGACTGCTCCAGCAGACGCGGGGCGACATCGGCACGCTGCTGCTCTATATCGAACAACTCAAAGCGAAGGGACTGTACGATAAAACGACCATCATCGTGACCGCCGACCACGGCAGAACCGGGACCATCACCGACCTCGAACACGCATACGAGATCGAAAACGTCCTGACAGGCGAACCCGATACCGGCGAACGCGTCCCGGTTCTGATGATCAAGCCGGCGGGCGCCGATCCGACCGTGCCGCTTGCCCGTTCGCAAAAACAACTCTCCCACGAGAACCTCTGCCCGACCATCCTCGAGGCGCTCGGGCTCGACCATTCCGCCGTCGGCAGATCGGTCAACGATGTCGGCGAGAATGAAGAGGTCGTCCGCTACTTCTACATGAACGGCGCGAAAGCCAACCGCTCGACCGCGTCCCGCGACTGGAATCTGATCACGTATCGGATCGTCGGCGACGCCAACGATTTTGCCAACTGGGAGAAGATCGATACCAGACGGATCGAGTTCCCCTACTACGACAGCAGCCGCTGATCCGAAAGGATAGAGATGAAAAAGGTCTGGATCCCGATCGCGGCGGGGTATCTCCTGCTGCTGCTCGCCGTCGTCGGCGTTCTGCTCTTCGGGCACGTCGAGTCGGTCGAGGATCACTACCTGTTCCGTCCCGAAGAGATCCCCGAGGGGGCGGACGTCGTGACCCTCTCGATCGACTGCCGCGCGCTCGAAGGACGTCTTGACGAACTCTCTCCGTCGGTGAGAAACGAATTGCCCGACGGACTGATCTACCTGTCCGAAACGCGTTTTCTCTACACGGAGGGCATGACGGCGTTCGATCTGCTCCTGAAAGCCGAGCGTCCCGCGCGTCTCCGGATCGCGTATCAGTCGGTCTTCGGCAACTCGTACTACGTTTCCTCGATCAACGATCTCGCCGAATTCTCGGCGGGGAACGAGTCGGGGTGGATCGTTCTGGTCAACGGCGTTTTCATCGACCGGAGCGCCTCGTCCTGCCAACTTTCGCCGGGCGACTCCGTCGAATGGCGCTATACCGTTTCCTACGGGGACGTACTGCCCCCCGAACTGCTTGAATGAACCACGGAAAGGAACCGAATATGATCGTTTTCGACCAGAAGAGTGCGACCTTCACCCTGACGGGGAAAGGCGTGACCTACGCGATGGGCGTCACCGACGGGGTGCTCGAACACCGCTATTTCGGCGCGTCTGTCGTCGACGGCGACCTCTCGCTCTACCGGACCGAGGTGGCGACCTCGTTTGAAGCCCGCGTTCCCGGGAAGAAGAGTCAGAACCAGATCGCCGTCGAAGCGCCGGCGTACGGGCGCGGCGACTACCGCGAACCCATGCTGGTTTTGCGGGGCGAGAACGGCGAGACCGCGCTCGACCTGACCTATACCGGGTACCGGATCGAAAAGAACCACGCCTTGAAGGGGCTTCCGACCTGCCGCGGCGGGGAGACCCTTGTCGTGACGCTCTCCGACGCCGTCCGCGGCGTCTCGGTCGACCTGTTTTATACCGTCTTCGACGATACGCCCGCCGTCGCGCGCGCCGCGCGTATCACCAATACCGGCAAGAGCGATTTGAAGATCCAACGCGCCTACTCGGCTGCGCTCGATCTGCCCGGCAACGGCTACGATCTGATCACCCTGTACGGCGCGTGGGCGCGTGAGCGTACGCCCGAACGGATCCCGATCCGGCACGGCGTCGCCTCGGTCGACAGCAAACGCGTCAGCAGTTCCGCACCCCTGAACCCCTTCGCCGCTCTGGTCGAACACACTGCGACCGAGAACGCGGGGCGCGCCTACGGGATCGCGCTGCTCTACTCCTCGTCGTGGAAGATCGCCTGCGAGGGGGCGCAGAACGGTTCCACCCGCCTGATCGGCGGGATCAACGATTTCGCCTTTTCCAAGACTCTCGCCCCCGGCGAGAGTTTCGACACGCCCGAGGCGGTCTTCGTCTACTCGTCCGAGGGGATCGGCGGACTTTCGCGCGCCTTCCACGATCTTGCCCGCGCGCACATCGTCAACCCGGCGTTTGCAGACAAGCCCCGCCCGATCGTGGTCAACAACTGGGAGGCGACCTATTTCGACTTCGATTACGAGCGCCTCTTCGCCATCATCGACGCCGCCGAGGGGACCGGGATCGACACCTTCGTTCTCGACGACGGCTGGTTCGGCGCGCGGGTGAACGACTCCGCCGGACTCGGCGACTGGACGGTCAACAAGAACAAACTGCCCGAAGGGCTGACGCCCATCATCGACCGCTGCCACGAGCGCGGGCTGAAATTCGGGCTCTGGTTCGAACCCGAGATGGTCAACCCCGACTCGGATCTTTACCGCGCCCACCCCGACTGGGCGATCGGGTGTCCGGGGTACGAACCGCTGCTCTCGCGGCGGCAACTGGTGCTCGACGTCACCCGCAAAGAGGTGCGCGATTATCTCGTTGAATCGGTCAACCGTGTCCTGAAAGAGAACGCGATCGACTACGTCAAGTGGGACAGCAACCGCAACGTCTCGGATCTGTGGTCTCCCGCCGCCGATCCGCGCGACCGCGAGTGCTTCGCGCACGCATACGCGCTCGGGCTGTACGATCTGTTCGACCGCATCGTCCTTGCCAATCCCCGGGTATTCTTCGAGGGGTGCTCGGGCGGCGGCTCGCGCTACGACTTCGGGATGCTCCGCTACTTCCCGCAGATCTGGACGTCGGACGATACCGACGCGGGGATGCGGTGCATGATCCAGTACGGCACGTCCTATTGCTATCCGCTCTCGGCGATGTCCTGCCACGTCTCGGTCTGCCCCAATCACCAGAACGGGCGCATCACGCCGTTTGCCACCCGGTGCGCCGTTGCGCATCTCGGACCGACCGGCTACGAACTCGACCTCTCGAAACTGCCCCCCGAGGAAAAGGCGCAGATCGCGGAACAGAACGCGCTCTACCGCCGCGACGAGGATCTCGTCCTCTCGGGCGACCTCTACCGGATCGCCGATCCCTTCGACGGGCGTGCGTTCGGGTTCCTTCTGGTCGCGAAGGACAAGTCGAAGGCGGCTTTGACGTTGGTGAAACTCCTTACCCTGACCAACGCCGAGCGCCCGCTCTTCCGTCTGCCCGGGCTGGATCCCTCCGCCGCGTACCTCGTCGAGGAGACCGGCGCGACCTTCCGGGGCGGCACGCTCGCCGAACTCGGACTGCCGCTTGAGTGGAGAAATCTGCACGATTTCGACGCCGCGGTTTTCCATTTCAAGCGCGTCTGACGGACGCATTATAACGGTTTAATAAACACCCGTGGGGAATACCCGGGGAAAAGGAGAAACGATATGCTGAAAGTCGAACGGATCTCGGTCATGAACTTTGAAAACGCCATCCGCGGCGCCCGCAACCCCCTGAACAGTTGGGACCGCTACGACAGCCACGTGGAGCCCGACGGGACCTTCGTCCTCGGACCGAACGACCTGTCTCTTGCGCAGAGACTCGCGAAGGCGGGTTCGGATCACCGCAAATTTCTTCGCCAGGTGCTGGTCTCGCTCGATATCACGGGCCCGCTCTACTGGTGGAAGGAGTTCGATACCTACAAGGTCGGCACGGTCGCCAACTCGACCAGTACGATGCACAAGATCCACGCCAAACCCTTCGGGCGCGAGGACTTTTCCTGCGACGGTATGAGCGACGCGGGGCTCGCGGTGCTGGATAACGTCATTTCGTATCTGGAAGCGGCGCGTCTTCGTTTCGTCGAGACCAAGGATCGCCAGGACTGGCTTGATATGATCCAGTTGCTCCCCGAGAGTTACAACCAACTCCGGACGGTCACCCTCAACTACGAGGTGCTGATCAATATGTACTACGCCCGCCGCTCGCACAAACTCACCGAGTGGCACGTTCTCTGCGACGCGATCAAATCGCTGCCCTACGCAAACGAACTGATCCTGGTGCGCGAGGAGAACGCCGACTGACGGTCGGGCGTATGGATCCCCCGAAACGGGGGAACGGAAAGGAAAGAGTATGAAAGACGGTTTTCTGATCGTCGGCGCGCTGAATCCGAACGCGCGCGTCGGGGATCCCGCGGCGAACGCGCGGGAACTCGTTTCGCTTGCCGAGAGGGCGGCGGAGCAGGGGATCTCGGTCGCCGTTACCTCCGAACTTGCCCTGACGGCGGCGACGGCGGGCGAACTCTACCGCTCGTCGTGTCTTCTCTCCGCTTCGGAAACGGCGCTCCGGGAGTATCTCGACGGGACGGCGGATCTTGATCTGCTCTCCTTTGTCGGTCTTCCGATCTCGGTCGGGGGAAAACTGTATAACGCCGCCGCCGTCGCATTTCGCGGGCGGCTGATCGGCTTGGTGCCGAAGACGGTCGCGGGCGGGGTGTTTGCCCCCGCGCCCGACGAGAACCGGGTGGTCTCCTTTGCGGGAGAGACGTGTCTTTTCGGGACGCGCCAACTCTTCGTGTGCGCGGGCGCTCCGCGCGTCACGGTCGCGTGTGAGATCGGGGACGATCTGTTTGCCCCCGTGCCGCCCTCTGTCGGTCACGCTGCTGCGGGCGCCACGCTGATTGTCAACCTCGCCGCCGATCCCGAGACCGTCGGGCGCGCCGCCCTTCGTCGGTCGCTCGTCGCGGTCCAGTCCGCCAAGACCGTTTCCGCCTACGTATACGCGGGCGCGGGCAAAGGCGAGAGCGGGACCGACCTCGTTTTCTCGGGGCACGGACTGATCGCCTCGGCGGGGAAGACGCTCGCCGAAGCGGAACCGTTTGCGGACGCGCCGATCCTCTCGGCGACGGTTGATCTCGACTTGATCCTCTCCGAGCGCCGCCGCGCGCCGTCGGATGATGTTTATGAGATCTGGGACAAGGTGGAATTCGACCTTCACGAAACGGCGGTCCCGACGCCGATCTACCGGCGTCTGCCCTTCGTGCCGGACGATCCCGCGGAACTGGCGAAGCGGTGCGAACTGATCCTGAACATTCAATCCCGCGCGCTTGCCGCCCGGATGGAGCGCGCGTACGCGAAGTGCGCCTTCGTCGGGGTGTCGGGCGGGCTTGATTCCACCCTCGCTCTGCTCGTCGCGGTTCGCGCCGCCGACCTGCAGGGGCTTCCCCGCAAATCTGTCCGCGCCGTCACGATGCCGGGCTTCGGCACCACCGGACGCACGCGCGGCAACGCCGAAAAACTCGCCGAGGCGCTCGGCGCGGACTTCTCCGAAGTCGATATCAAACAGTCGGTCGCACAGCATTTTGCCGACATCGGGCACGACCCGAAGAATACCAACGCCGTCTACGAGAACGCGCAGGCGCGCGAACGGACGCAGGTGCTGATGGATCTGGCGAACGGTGAAGGCGGGCTGGTCGTCGGGACGGGCGACCTCTCCGAACTCTCGCTCGGTTGGGCGACTTACAACGGCGATCATATGTCGATGTACGGCGTCAACGCCGGGGTGCCGAAGACCCTGATGCGCCACCTCGTCGCCGCCGTCGCAAACGAGTACGAAGCCAAGGGCGAGAAGGCGGTCGCCGACGTGCTCCGCGATATTCTCGACACCCCGGTCAGCCCCGAACTGCTCCCTCCCGAAAACGGAGAGATCGCGCAGAAGACCGAGGGGATCGTCGGTCCCTACGAACTGCACGATTTCTTCCTCTGGTATGCCGTTCGCTACGGGTTCGCGCCGGGTAAGATCCTGCGGCTTGCCGTAAGCGCGTTCTCCCCCGACTATCCGCTCGAAGAGATCTATCGGTGGGAGAAGACCTTCTTCCGTCGCTTCTTCTCGCAGCAGTTCAAGCGTTCGTGTTTGGCGGACGGACCGAAGATCGGTTCGCTCTCGCTCTCTCCGCGCGGCGGGTACGCGATGCCGAGCGACGCCGGAAGCGCGGCGTGGATCGCCGACCTCGACCGTCGGTACGCCGAACTCGGGGGGATCTGACGCGTCATGACCGACCTGAACGAACTGTTCCGACGCATCTTCGCCGGAAAAAAAGAGGAACCGCTGCCGCCCGTCGAATGGCTGATCGTCGGACTGGGCAATCCGGGCGACAAATACCGGGGCACGCGGCATAACGCCGGGTACGTCGCGATCGACGCCATCGCGGAAAAGGCGGGGGTGAAGATCGACCGCGCCGCCCACAAGGGACTGACCGGGCGGGGCGCGCTCGGAGGACACGGCGTACTGTTTCTGAAACCCGAGACCTATATGAACCTCTCGGGCGAGGCGGTGCGCGACGCGGCGGCGTTCTACAAGATCCCGCCCGAAAAAATCCTGATCCTCTGCGACGATATTTCCTTTGAACCCGGTCGGATTCGCATCCGGCGAAGCGGCTCGCACGGCGGGCACAACGGTCTTCGCAACATTACGGATCAACTCGGGAGCGACGCTTTTCCGAGGATCCGGATCGGCGTCGGGCAGAAACCCCACCCCGAATACGACCTGGTCGACTGGGTGCTCGGGAAACTGCCGCCCGACGACGCGAAAAAGATCGCAGACCGCGCCGCCGACTTTTTCGACGCCGCGACGCTGATCGCGTCGGGGCAGATCGAGACCGCCATGAACCGCTATTCCCACTGAAAGATATAAGGACGCTCCATGCAAAAAGTCACCAATCCGATCCGCTTGGACAGGGAGTTCCGGGGCGCGTCGATCACGCTCTCCGAGACGGTCGCGGCGAAAACACCGCTGCCGATCGTCGTCAACGGACTGTCCGGCGGGGCAGCCGACGCGTTTCTTGCCGAGGCGATCCGGGATCACCGCAGCGACCCCTCGCACCGACCCGCCCTGGTCTTCTGCCGGGACGAAGCCGAGGCGATCCGGGTCTCGGCGATGCTCTCCGACGCCGGGCTTCGCGCCGCCGCCTATCCCGCACGGGAATTCTGCCTCTACCATATGACCGCCTCTCACGATCTTGAGCGTGAGCGGCTTTCTGTGTTATATCGGGCGATCTCGGGCGAGTTCGACGCCATCGCTGCCACCCCCTTTGCCGCCCTGCAACCGACGATCTCCGCGGAGCGGCTCGCCGGGTGCGGCACGATCCTTTCCGCCGGTGCGCTCCTTTCCCCCGACGCGCTCGTGAAGACGCTCTCGGAGACTGGGTACCGGCGCGTCGACACGGTCGAGAGCGCGGGACAGTTCGCCCGCCGCGGCGGCATCGTCGACGTGTATCCCGGGGGCGAACCGTTGCCGTTGCGCGTGGATTTCTTCGGCGACGAGGTCGACCGCGTCTGCCGTTTCGATCCCCTCTCGCAGAGGATCACCGGAACCGAGACCGAACCGATCACGCTGCTCCCCGCCCGCGAGATCCTGCCGACGCCCGAAACGCTTGCCAAGGTGCGCGAGGTGATCAAGGCGGAACTGTCGAAACTCCCCGCGTCCCCGGCGCGCTCCGGGAAGAACAAGGCGTTCGTCTCCGACGGGGAAGCCGACGCCGCGCTGCACGCCCGCGAGGTCTACGCCGCCGAACTCGCGGCGTTGGACGGTGGGACCGATCTTTCGTTCCTCGATAAGTATTTCCCTCTGGTCTCGCCCGACGCGTCGACCCTGTTCGACTTTTTGCCGGGGACCGGACATCCGGTTTCCTTCCTGCTCGGGACCAGCGAGGTGCGAGAGCGCCTCGAAGGTCAGTCCGCCCTTGTGATCGAGACCTTAAAAAACCTGCTCGACGCGGGCACCCTCGTCGGCAAATACGCGATCACGCCCCCGACGGCGTCGCAGTTAGACCGACTTCTTTCGTCGACGGTCGCCGTCCACGTCAACCCCTTCGGCGGCGGGATCGGCGCGACGCGGCTCGCGGGACTGTTCGGGTTCCGCTGCCGCCGTACCGTCTCCTACGCCGGACGTTTCGAGATGTTGACCGAGGAGATCGGCTCGTTTCTCTCCGGGGGATACCGGATCCTTCTGCTCGCGGGTTCGGACGCCGAGGCGGACGCCCTCGCAACTTCTCTTCGCGAACAGGATCTGCCTGCCCGCCGCGCCCCGTCCGACGCGATCCCCGACGCAGAAACCGTCCCCGCGGGGGTGATCACGGTCGGGGTAGGGACGGTCAGTTCGGGCTACGAACTGATGAACGCGCGGATCGCGGTCCTGACCACCCGCACCGACGAGGAACGCTCCGACGCGCTCCGTCGCCGCCAATCGCGGACGCGGCACAAGGCGTCGGCGGGAAAGCGCATCCTCTCCTACGCCGACCTTTCCGAGGGCGATTACGTCGTCCACGCCAACTACGGGATCGGTATTTTCGAGGGCATCGAGACCATGACGGTTGCCGGGGCGACGCGCGACTATATCGCCATCCGCTACGCCGGGACCGACAAACTCTTTCTTCCCGCCGAACGGCTGGAAATGATCTCGCGCTACATCGGCGCGAAGGCGGAAGACGGGACGGTCCGACTCTCTCGTCTCGGCGGTCCCGAATGGGGCAAAGCCAAGGCGAAAGCCAAGAGCGCGGCGCGCGAGATGGCGAAGGAACTGATCGACCTGTACGCCCGCCGTCAGCGCCGCCCCGGTTTCTCGTTCTCCCCCGACTGCGAGATGGAACGCGAGTTCGACGACGCCTTCGAGTTCGAGGAGACCGAATCCCAGACCGAGGCGATCAAGGAGATCAAATCCGATATGCTCCGCCCCGTGCCGATGGACCGCCTTCTCTGCGGAGACGTCGGATACGGCAAAACCGAAGTCGCGCTTCGCGCCGCCTTCAAGGCGATCGTTTCAGGCAAGCAGGTCGCGATCCTCGTCCCGACCACCATCCTTGCCCTCCAACACTACCAGACCGCGCTCTCGCGGATGCGGGGATTCCCCGTGACCGTCGAGATGCTCTCTCGTTTCCGCACGCCGAAGGAAGCTGCGGCGATCCTGCGCCGCCTCAAACGCGGCGAGATCGACCTGATCGTCGGAACGCACGCCCTGCTCGGCGCGTCGGTCGCATTCCGCGATCTCGGACTGCTGATCGTCGACGAGGAACAGCGATTCGGCGTCGCGCAGAAGGAAAAGTTGAAGAAACTTGCCGCCGACGTCGACGTGCTGACCCTGACTGCCACCCCGATCCCGCGCACGCTCAATATGGCGATGTCCGGGATCCGCGATATGTCGATCCTCGACGAAGCGCCGGGCGACCGACATCCCGTCGAGACTTTCGTGCTCGCCCACGACGACGTCGTGATCGGCGAGGCGATGCGACGTGAACTCTCCCGCGGCGGGCAGGTGCTTTACCTTTACAATAAGATCGATGACATCGACCTTGTCGCCGCACGCGTCAAACGGGCGCTCCCCGAGGCGCGCGTCGCCTACGCCCACGGGCGTATGGACAAGGACGAACTCGAAGATATCTGGCAATCGCTCGTCCGGGGCGAGATCGACGTGCTGGTCTGCACCACCATCATCGAGACCGGCGTCGACCTTCCCAACGCCAACACGCTGATCATTGAGAACGCCGACCGCATGGGGCTCTCGCAACTTCACCAGATCCGCGGACGCGTCGGGCGGAGCAGCCGCCACGCCTACGCCTACTTCACCTTCCGTCCCGGCAAGGCGCTCTCGGAGATCGCGATCAAGCGGCTCTCCGCGATCCGCGAATACGCCGAGTTCGGCGCGGGATTCAAGATCGCGCTCCGCGACCTCGAGATCCGCGGGGCGGGCAACCTGCTCGGCGCGGAACAGCACGGGCACATCGACCAGGTCGGCTACGACCTCTATATCCGGCTCTTAAACGAAGCGATCCTCGAAGAGCAGGGAAAGGTCGCGAAGGAGATCAGCGAGGCGAAGATCGACTATCCCGACTCGGCGAACATCCCCTCGTCCTATATCCCGCTCTCGGCGCACCGGATGGAGATGTATAAGAAGATCTCGCTGATTTTGACCGAAGACGATCTTTCGGACGTGCTGTCCGAGTTCCGCGAACGCTTCGGCGAACCGCCGAAGGAGACGCGGCGTCTGCTCTGGCTGTCGCTGCTTCGCGCCGCGGCGTCGCGGATCGGACTGCTTCGCGTCGAGTTCCGCTCGGGCGACGTCCGGTTCGTAACCCAGGGCGTCGGGGATCTTGCGGTCTGGGCGCTGGTCTTTTCCGAGCGGTCGGGACTGCGCTTCGGCGGCGGTCGCGACGTCGGGGTGTTCCTGCGCTTGAAAGGCGGCGAGGACGCGGCGGAGAGCGCCGCGCGCGTGCTGCTCCTATACGAAGAAAAACAGAAAGAAGTGCGCCCCGACGGGGCGGGAACGGGGGATAACGGTGACAAATAACGATACCGGAACAGTCAAAAAGAGCGGACGCGGGCATACCGTTTTCGCGATCGTCGTGCTCGCCCTGATCGCGGCGCTGATCCTGACTGCGATCTTCGTCCCGCTCGGAATCTACCGTTCGCGGGGCGAGGTGATGATCTCACACGGGACCGTGACCGTCCGGCGCGACCTCTACGTCTACTGGCTCTCGGCGTATAAGTATTCGTACCTGACCACACAGTCGCGCGTCGATCCCGCCGCGTCCGACACCCCGGCGTACTGGAACGCCGAGGCGGAACCGGGCGTCACCAACGCCGAAAAGGTGCGCGCGGAAGCCGACGCCCGGATCAAGCAGATCGTTTTCGCCGCCTCACTTTTCGAGGAAGAGGATCTTTCGCTCGGGGAGAAAATGCAGGACGAACTCGACGCCGCGTGCGAGCGGCTCTTCCAGTACGGGATCGACGACGAAAAGACCTTCGACCGGGCGGCGAAGCCCATCGGATTCAAATACAAAACCGTCCGCCGCGCCGTCTTCTACGAGACCGAGGGGCAGAGTTACGTCCGTTCCATGACCGAGGCGCAGTTCGAGTTCTTCTGCTCGGTCGCCGAAAGAGAAGTGACGTTTGAGGCGGCGGCGGAAACGATCGATTTCGCCTCGCTCCCGACCGACAGCCGCCTGTACTGCTCCGCCATTACGCCCTGAACGAAAGGAAAACGCCGAATGAAATGCCTGATCCTTGCGGCGGGGTACGCCACCCGGCTGTACCCGCTGACCGAAAACTTCCCGAAGCCCCTGCTCAAAGTGGGGGAGAAGACCATCCTCGACCATCTGCTCGACGATATCGCCCCGACGGGGCTCGTCGACCGGTACGTCGTGATCTCCAACCACAAGTTCGCCCCCTGTTTTTCCGAGTGGGCGAAGACCAAGCCGCTGCCCCTGA
>JAEEGL015570048.1_pt1 | contig 14472 bp, 11 predicted proteins | sample 9134231 | NCBI WGS metagenome assembly JAEEGL01 (sample SAMN16246548, study PRJNA631951) | gut metagenome | biome: gut microbiome; feature: rumen; material: fiber-attached | host: Bos | place: Iran: Karaj | collected 2018-10
AAGCATTGTTAATAAAATACCTGCATAGTAAGCACCATAATTCGGTATATTAGCGGTTGTTAAATAATAGATAATTTGAGGTAAGGTATATCTTTCTGAATCAGTTAAGAAAGTCATTGGACCCATGAAGTTATTCCAGCTAGAAATAATTCCAAATAAGGCCATCGTAGCAATACCTGCCTTGATATATGGAAGACAAATCGTATTAAAGATAACAAATTCGTTCGCTCCATCCATTCTTGCCGCATCAACATACTCTTTAGAGAAGTTACTCTTAAGGTATTGTCTTAAGAAATAAACTGTTGATGCACTTGCGATTGCAGGAACAATAAATGGAATATAAGTGTTATCAAAGCCTAATTCCATAACGATTCTAAAGAATCCAACTGCTCCTAATTGGCCTGGGATGATGATTAAAAAGAGAATAAATTTTTCGAAAAATTTCTTTCCTTTGAAATCATATACGTGGCAAGCATAAGCAGTTAAAGCAGAGAAATAGACACATAAAGAAGTAGAGGCAATAGAAATAATGCAAGAGTTAAAGAACGCTCTTACGACTGAATAATCATAATCTTCTAATGTCTCAAATAAGGCTCTAAAGTTATCAAAGAATGATGATCCTGGTTGGAAAGAGAAACCAGAAAGAATTTGAGATGTGTCTCTTGTGGTAGTAATAAGTAAAGCAATGAATGGGAAAATACAAATAACCGCGGTAAAGATACACAAGATATATAAGCAGACTTTACCTGCAAATCTTGCTTTACGGTTTTGTTCTTGAGGAGATAAATATCTACTAGACGCCATAACGCTTTATCTTCCTCCATGTTTTCTTATCGTGATTCTTTTCTTTAAAGAAAAGGAAATACATCAATATCGATAATGATAATGAAAGAGCAAATAAAATAACGGAGGCTGCGCTAGCAACTCCATAGTCCATGTTGTCTTTCATAAATTCGTAAATATAAATAGTAATAGTCTTCGTGCCATTTAATCCTTGGAAGGCTCCGCTTTGGAAATCATTTCCTTGAATCATGTATGGGATATCAAACATTTGAAGTCCACCGATTAAAGAAGTGATTAATGAATAAAGCATGATTGGCTTTAAGATTGGAAGAGTAATACTAAAGAAGACTCTAAATGGAGAAGCGCCATCTAAATCAGCAGCCTCATAAATTTCATCAGAGATACCTTTAATACCAGCGATATAAACAATCATGGAGTTACCAAACCACATCCAAAATTGGATAAAGGCAATGATAATTCTGGTGGACCATGGGTTTTCTAATAAATGGAATTTAGGATCCATACCCATAAACACTAATAATTCATAAATTGGGCCGCCATGATATGCACCTTCTCTTAATCCGGTATAACCAAATAAGAAGATGAATAAAGCAGCAACGCTAGTTGCAGTTAAGATATTTGGTAAGAAATAAACGAATTGGAAGAAACCCTTTCCTTTCATCCTGATTCTCTTACTAGTAAATAAAGCTGCAAAGAATAATGCGCTTATAAGTTGAGGGATGAAGTTCATCGCAAAGATGATGAAGGTATTAATAAATGAATGCCAGAAAGCTTTCTCTTTAAAAATAAGTTGGTAGTTAGAGAAAACTGTAAAGTCTTCAATCATCGTTGTCGCATTATCATTAGTAAAACTAAGCGCGATGGATGAAATCATTGGATACAAAGAAAAAACCAAAAAGGTAAGGATAAAAGGCGCAATAAAAAGGTATGCCCATTTATTGAGTCTTTGGTTAGGATTACGATATCTTTTGGTTATTCCTTGTTTCATATATTAGTTTTCGTTATAGATGATGGATGGATATTTAGAACGAACACCAGTAACAAAGTTCGCCTTTTGATTAAGTCTAGCTTCTTCAACTGGATTTTCATCACGTGCAAAATCCGCAACTGCGTTAGTGAATTCAGCGTCGATATTTGCATCATAAGGAGAAATTAATTCACCATTGATGTTTTGAGCAATCTCATAGAGTTTTGCTAAGTGGTTTTGACCACCTAAGAAACTACAAGAATAACTTGCGCTTAATTCTTGCATAACACTCTTAGAGTTCATAAAGTCACCAGTGGTTTGACCTCTTTGTTTTAAGAAGGTCTTATCAGTGGTAATGAATTTAATAAAATCTTTTGCTTCTTTTAAATGTGAACATCCTTTAGGAACAGCAAGCCAAGTACCACCTTTAAAGTAGTCCACAGGTGCTTTACACATTTTCCAGTCACCAAAGGTTGTTTTTGCGTTTGGTATTAAGTCAAAGTTTAAACCCCAAGAAGAACAGAAATAACCTAATGTATCTTCACTATCAATGTCATTGAACCAACCTGGTCCACGATCTTGAGATTCATGTGTATAGCCTTTAAGTTGTAATTCTCTAACAACATCAAAACAGTTATCTTTGGTTCCACCACCAAACATCACTTCTTCAGTTTGGAGAGTGTTATTCACAACCCAAGCGTTTTCTCTCGCGCTTAAGAAGACCTTAACTGGGTCAACGATAGAAGAACAAATTGCGATTGTGGAATTACCAACTTTTGTGTTGTGGCAAGTTTCTGCTAAATCAAGATAGCCTTCCCAAGTGGAGATTTTTGCTTCCATTTGTTCTAATGAGTTAATGCCAACCTTTTTAGCGACACTTTCTTTATAAAAGAATCCACCTGGAGTAGCTTGCCAAGATAAACCAAGAAGTTTACCGTCTGTAGAAGTTGCAACAGATTTTGTGTATGAATACATATCTTCGGTGCCTTCGATATCATCTAAGGACTCTAAGATTGATTCAGATGCGGTTTTACTTGTGAAGTTTGCGATAACTGCAGCTTCTAAAGCAACGATATCAGGAATCTTCTTTCCACTTCTAATCGCATTATTCAAATCTTGTTGAACTTGGGAAACACTACTTTTAACAACAACGTTCGCGTTGCCGCCATAATAGTTTTTAACAATTTCTTTTAATTCGTTGGAGAATGTCCAAACAGTAATTAAATCTTTGTTTTTATTACATCCAAGTAATGATGTTAGAGATAGTAATCCTAATGCTTCTAAGGCAATAAGTTTTTTAAATTTCATGTAAGAAACCCCCTATTCTATGAATTTGACCGATTCACCTTTAAATAAAGTGGTCGGAATAGTTATGTGTTTTTCTTCAATCTCTTCTCTATTAATTAAAGAGAGTAATAATTCTGCTGCTTTAGCACCTAAAGAGTCAGAATCTTGTTTGATAGTGACAATTGATGGTCTCATCACAGTGGCAATTTCAACTCCATCGAATCCAGTCACAGAGATATCTCCAGGAACGTGATATCCTAAACTTCTAAGATATGGAATAGCTGCGATTGCGGTGTAGTCATCTGGATACATAATGACAGTTGGATTAATTCCACTTTTTAATGCATTATCAGTCGCGATTTTTGCGGATTCTTCTCCGTAATATGGACCATAGACAAGCATTCTCTTATCAAATGGAATGTTGTTTCTTTTTAATCCGAGTAAGAATCCTTCTTTTCTTTGTTCAGACACTCCTGCTTCTTCTGGATAGACATAGCAAATTCTCTTATGACCTTTAGAAGAAAGGTAATCCACTAAAGCGGCAACACTTTCAACGTTATTAGAGCTGACCATGTATTTTGATCTAGCGATATCAAAGGTCACAGTTGGAACTTTGCTATTTGAAATGAAATCAGAGAATTTATCTGAATAGTTATTATCAGAAAGGACTAAGACTCCATCAATGCCACGAGAGAAAAGTAATTCATCATATCCATACTTTTCTTTATCATCCATGTTTCTTATGAAACATAAATCAAATCCTTTTTTCTCAACCTCTTTTCTAAAAGAGTTCATGATACGAGAGAAGAGTTCGTGGGAAATAGATCTATCTTCATTAATATGGAGGTAAACTCCAATTAATTTAGAAGATTTACTACTACTCGCTAAAGACATTGCGGAATGACTTCTTACATATCCTAATTCTTGAGCAGCTTCTAAAATCTCTTTCGCTTTTGAAGGAGAAATATTTCCTGAGTTGTTTAAAACTTTGCTCACTGTTGTAGTTGAGCAGTTACATTTTTTTGCAATGTCGTAAATTGTACACGCCATAAAACCATCCTTATCGGGTATAACCGAGTGCCATAATTGTGCATATTCCACTACTTGTGGACATACTAATAGTTATAGTATAGTTTGACGCTGTATCTTTATCAAAGATAAGAATTCCAACTGGGTTTTGCCATCCATTACCACCAGCAGTGATATCAGATAAATCAACACTGCTCTTTTGGTTACAAGTTTTAGAGACATCCCAAGTTAAAGTTCCAGTATCAGTAGCATCATTTTTGTTTGTGTAAGTGACAACGATGTTACCAGTTGGGTCACCTTGAATAGCAGGATTACCAGCTTCATAAATGACGATGAAGTTTTTCGCATTAACTTCAATAGTCATTGCCTCATTAACGGTTGTATCAGTCTTTTTCCAGCCGTGTTGGAAAGCAGTAACATCAGATTGGTCTCTAGTTGATGGAGTTGCTGTATTAGTAGCAACAAAACTACCTAATGAAGTAATAACTTCATTGTTAGATTCATTATCAACAGTTACAAGACCTTCAAATTTATCATAATGTGAAGTTGATGGAGCGACTTTATATGTGTTCTTCTCATCAGTGCTTCTACTAATTTGATTTCTTAAGAAATAGCATAATGCTTTACTCATAAGTTGATGTCCATCATCAGTTGGGTGAGTGCCATCACTTGAATATAAGGCAAAGATTGGGTCTGTTCTATCTTTATCAAAGTGATCGACCACTGTCGCTAATCCTCTATGGATTGAATACATTGGTAAACCATAATATTCACCGATTTCAGACATATATGTTTCAGTTGAACCAGTTGCTTGACCAGTGTAATAAGTAACACAGTACACTAAGACGATTGCAGGATCGCTTGGTAAAGCTTGGCATTTTCTAATTAAGGATTCATAAGATGTTTTATGGTAATTAGAAGTTCCATTGTTACCAGCAAATTCAATAAAGACGATATCAGGATTGTAATCTAATAAGTCTTTTTGTGCTCTAACGATACCGATTTCACTACCAGTACCACAGATAGAAGCATTAACAAATCTAGATTTGTTTTGAACATCATAGTTTCTCTTTAACCATTGATATGTGTAATAGGCATATCCTTTAGCGTGGTTATGTTCATCTTTAAGTTGAGCGGTTTCTCCAACAGTAATGGATCCTCCAAAGAATCCAATTGTGGTTTCCTCACCGTTAAGCATCTTTTCAATAACTTTCTTTAAACGATAGTTATTTGCCTTAGCAGCATAGTAAGAAGATGCATTAAAGATTTTTTGAATATTATCATTACCTAAGGTTTCTTCTAAGTTAGTGTTTAAACCTTCGATAAATGTATCATAAGTTGCTCCTGCCACAGGTGTTCCCTCCACTTCTGATGGTTCAGAAGAACCAGAAGAATTCTTAGCGATAACTTTGAATGTATATGTTTGACCATTAACTAAATTGTTAATAGTGATGTATGTTGTTGTAACTTCGCTTACTAAAGTGTCTCCGTTATAGATAACGTATGAACTAGCGTGTTCTGCGCCTAACCAGGTAAGAACAACACCGCTATCGATTGGATGAGCTTCTAATCCACTAACTGGGCTAGGAGCTTCAACACTTTCGGTGGTCATAATGACATAGTCAATTGTGATATTTAAGGAACTTGCCCACCAACAGACGATATTAATTTCTCCACCAGTAGTTAAGTCAATATTGCTTGTTGGATATAAGATCATAGAACCACTCTTTGGTGTGGTATCACTCTTATTCATTTGAGCGCCAATATTTAGCACGTTATTGTTGCCACTACGGAAGTTAGTGAAGTTAAATCCGGTGACATAAATTTGAGATTTGCCGTAAGAGGCCGCGTTAATTGATGTAAATCCAACTTCCATGCTGATAACTTTTCCAGTCTTTGTGAATGAAGAATATGGAATAGTAGCAGCGTAGTTATTGCCGCCTTCGTCTTTATATTTTCCGTCAACTTGAACTGGAGAATTAACTTCCACTCTTTCGGTTGTGGTTTCTCTCCAATAGGAATAGTAGAAGGTATAACTAATGACTGTGAATGTTAATCCTTCAGCAGCGTAAGAAACATCCATGTATACTTTATTGCCAGCGTTTAATTTACTTGCGCCATCAATTGGGGTTTGGATATATAAATTACTTCCAGCTTTAGCAACTCCATCAATGGCAGTTTCTTGAGCGTGGACTTGGCTATCAGAATAGGAAGCGTGTTTACTACCTGTATAGACATGTAAACCGAAGTATTTCTTGCTATCACCATTACCGTGATAATCCACCAACACTAAAGCATCAACTCTAGAGATATATAATGGTTGATCTTCTTGAGTTAAGGTATAAGCAGTTGCGGAACCATCATCACCCGCGACTAAACCTTGATTGATTTCAACGGTCTTAGATTCTGGGATTGTTTCTTCTGGTCTTTCTTCATAGCCTAATGAAGTTTCAATAATAGTAACGTGGCCGTTTCTATTATGGTCATTACAAGAATCAAGGAAGAAATAGAAGTTTGTAACTTCTTGATAATAATCAAGTCTAAGAGTTTTGGTTGTATTTCCAGCGACAGTAAAGACATGGGAATCAACTTTGTAATCGTTTTGTCCAGTTAATTGAACACAGACTTCAATTGTCTCACTGATATCATTGCTGAATGTAATAGTTGCGTAATTATTTCTATTTAAGTTTGTAGAAAGAGATCTAGTTCCTAAATAGACCCAGTGTCCTGGTCTACCGTTATAGGTAATAACTAATCTATTTTGTTCATCACGGTCGAGTTCATATTGGCCATCTGCACTCTTAACATCAAACCATGTGCCTTTAGTGATATCTTTTGCTCTAACAGCGGTATTAAAGAAGTTAAGGCAATCTGCTTTTAAGTTAGTGACATCTTCTAGAGTGGTTGCGTTTCTAATACCTTTAACAGTGCTATTGAGTTTATCAATAATTTGCACTCTCTTATTAGATGAATATTCATCTAAGTCTAAGGTATCAAAAGCTTCAGTGACTTCTTGAATTGCTTCCTCTTTAGCAGTTGCTAAATCAGGAGCGTCTTCTCCAGAATATGAACACGAGAAATTAAGTTTAACTTTAGTTAAATTACTTGCCCCATTTGTCGCTAAAACGACTTTTAAATAATGAATTGGAGAAGCAAAGATATATTCGCCATCTACTGATGAAGTAATAACTTCATAATACTTATCCGTGTTATATGTATTTCCATCTTCAGAAGAATAATACAAACGATATGTTCTTTCTTCAGTTTCACTTGTGGATAAGGTTACTTTAGTAATTCCTTGGAATCTTTGAATTAAAGAACCGTTAGGAGTACTAGCAAATGTTAAAGAATAGTCACCACTATTATCGTTAAAGGAAGCGACATAGTTAGTGGAGCTAATATCATTAGGAACATTAGAGATTAAATACATCACTGTTCCATTAGGAGTCATACCAGAAATGGAATATTTTTCATTTCCAAGTTTAGTGAAGTTTCCACTTGTTCTATTAAACTCAACATAAGAATTTAATCGATCTTCAGCGCTTGAATTAATGTATTTGTTAATTCCATTACCAACGATAACGGATACTCCTAAACCAACTGAGGTAATAGTAGTAATAGCGACAACACCAAATTTACTGATTTTCATAATCACTACCCTCCTCCATTAGTCTTCTAAAAGATTGTTCTTAATTTGAGCAATCTCTTCATGTGTCATATTGAATTTATCCACTAAAACATCTTCAATAAGTTCACTTATTGTAATGTTTGGATTTGCTTTATATTCAGAGCGATTCATAAACTTCCAAATTAAAGCTGGGAAGCAATAAATCTTTTTGCTATCCATCTTATAATGTGGACGATAGTTGCCTGCAAAAGAAGTGAGTTCAAAATCGATAATTAAATCGGTGTAACTCATTCCTAATAAGCCACCAAGAATAAATCCAGCAGTACCAGTTCTATCTGCACCACCCCAGCAGTGGAAATAACAAACTCTATTATCTTCTTCGGCTCTGCCAAAGGCTCTTAACATGTTGGCAAATTGTTCTTTCATGGTGTCGTTCATACTGAACCAACCATCATATCCAGACATATTTGGAATTCTTTCATATAAAACATCGGTGTAATTCTCATCCTTAAGTGGAGATTCGGTTAATAAACCAGATTCTTCGTCTCCTCTAAAGTCAAATTCATATCCGATGTGTAATTGGTTTTGTAAAACATTGAGTGCTTTTTCATCTAAAGATTTGTAGTGTGTGGAACCAGATTTTGTATCAACGTAATCTTCTCTAACAAATTCACTACCACGGTAAATAAGGCCTTGCTTGATGTGCTTTCCACCAGCGACTCTTCTACCGCCCATATCTCTAACGTTAGTAACTTGGCCACTAGAAATCATTCTAAAACCATCATTTGTCTTAAATGATTTAATGCCTGTACTCACTTCTCCTGAAGTAACACTCCAATAATATGTTTGATCCGCAAATAAGTTTTCTAAGATAACAAATTTATCTGTAGTCACTAATGTAGTTGCTTCACTAAGGTCACTATTTAAACTATATTTAACTGTATATTCAGCGTTTTCTTCTAATCCTTCTGAATCAAAGACTAAATACACTGATTTACTTCTTCCATATTCACCACTATTGCCCCAATAGTCGTCAATTCTTACTAAATCAGTGTCGTTAGATAAAACGGTACCATAACCTGGTCTAGATCCAGTTGGATCTGCGTGAACATAGAAATCATGAAGGATGTAATCGTTTTCGATTGCTTCCGCTTGTGTATACATTGCTTTAATGTATTCAGTAACTTCTCTTCTTAAGATAGTGACATTTTGTCCATCTTGAGGATATGAGATAGTAATCTTTTTCATTTCTTCTCCACCATCCGCGTGTGCTTCAATATTTTTCTCAACGATGTCTTTGCCAATTTTGTATCCAATTGGGACTACGACTCCAAGTGAAAAAATTGTCGCTGCCAAAAATGCCAAATAATTTTGTTTTTTCATTCTGTTCACCTTAAAGCGCTTTTCACAACGTATTTAGGTAAGCGCTTACCCTAACAACTATATTTTCCACATTTTTGCGTTTATTAGCAAGTATAAACATAAAATATTTTTTATTAATTAGATGCGCACATATGTTTTTAAATAAAGAAAAAAGGCTCCCTAGTAGGAACCCCTTCTCGTTTTGATCACGACTACTATTTTTTCTTAGATAATAAAGCGTAGAAGAACACAAATCCACCATATAGAGCAATGAGTATTCCTACGACAATCCAGAAAGCAGTTCTGAACTCTGGAAGTGTTATGTATAACACTCCCATGAGGGCTGCTAAAGCGCCAATGATAATTTGTCCAATTCCGTATCCTTTGTTAACTTTAGCTGCTGCATATACGCCATAGACTAATAAAGCAAAGCCGAAGGCGATAATAAGAACAACAATGATGTTCACTAGTACACCAAAGGAGATGTATCCAGAAAGTAAGCAAGCGCCAAGAGCAGAAGCTGCCGCGCCGCTAAATAAACCAGCAAAAGTTAATTTGCCAACTTTAACCAAGTTAACGAGTTCAACAACAAATAACGCTACTCCGCCAACTAAGAATAAGATGCCGAAGTAAGTGTCAACTACTGTTTGAATTCCGAAGACGGCAATTAATATACCTACAACTAGGATTAATAAGCCTTCAAGGATTTGGACTAATTTTTCATTTTTCATTTGAAGTAATCTCCTCTTTTCTCCAACTTGATAAAAAACAAGAAGAGAATATTATAAACCAACGCTAAAAAATATGTGAATTATTTTTTTGATTGAATGATATCTAACACTGATTCTAGTATTGGCACTAAAGCGTTTAAAACAAGCTCTACAACAAGCAAATACATATGTATTAAGACGTGATGTTCAGTAGAGTTAATTAATAACATAATTGAGAAAGTGATTGAGACTGCAGACTCTGCGGCAATTAAAATTGCCACTATTCCTTTTGCTCTTCCAATTGCAATTTCTTGTAGTTCAAATAATTCTCTAATAATTGCCCATACTGCCCAGATTGCACAGATGCTTTCAAATTCAGTAACACCAAATAAAACTGTTAACGCTAAAGTGATTTCAGCGAAGCCATAAATAAATTTCGTACTCTTAAAACAGTTCTTCTTACTTTTAATAGCAATGATGATAATACTTTCTAAACCATAAGTACCGAGCAAAGCAGGAATAAGGTACTTAACGTTCTCCACTAATTCGTGGGTAAAGAAAAAGATGAGAACCGAGAAAGTAAGGAAGATAGCTAATTTGATATAAGAATAGATTTTCATACTTGTATGAGAATTATAAAAAAAGAAGCGCCTAGTTTCAATAAGCGCTTCTTATTAGTTAGATTATTTCTTTTGAATTCTTCCCTTGTTCTTTCCTTTGGAAGCATGGGAGAGATAACTAACACCTTGGTTTTCCGCCATACGTTTTGTGTATTCTTCGGCCTCAACTTTAGTGTCGAATAATTTAATAACTTTATCACTACCGGCTCTAAAGACTTGCCACTTGTTATCACTTGCTCTCTTTGAGACGTGATAGGAAGCAGTATTCTTCTTAGGAGCTTCTTTTTTCTCTTCTGGCTCCTTGACAGCTTCTTCTTTCTTTGGAGCAGCCTTCTTAGCAGGAGCTTTCTTCTCTTCTACTTTCTTTGGGGCCTCTTCTTTTTTGGCAGGTTCTTTTTTAGCTTCTGCTTTTTTAGGGGCAGCTTCCTTTTTAGGAGCTTCCTTCTTTTCTTCTTTAGCAGGAGCTTTTTCTTTCTTAGTAGTCTTCTTTGCTGGGGCTGGTTTTTCTTCTTTTGGAGCGACTTCTTGAGGTTTTTCTTCCTCTTTTGGTTCTTCCTTAGCTTCTTCAGCCTTTGGCTCTTCTGTTACTTCATCAGCAACGATAACAGCTTCAGCAACTTCCGCTTTTTCTTCGACTGGTTTTTCCTCTTGAACTGGTTCTTCAACAGGTTCTTCTACTTCTTCAACAGGTTCTTCTGAAGGTTCATATGTAACGCCTTCTTGAACTGCTTTTTCAGGAACAGCAGCAACTAAGATTGCAAAAATTAAAGCGAGAACAACTGCACCTAACGCTAAATATGCGTGTAATGGATCTGCAGCTAATACTTCAGGATCTTTAACAACAATTGGACCAACAAAGATAACTGCAGCAGTAAGGATTACTGCAATAGCAGATAAGACAATCATTAAAATGTTATGTGCTTTGACTGCTTTTTCATCTTTTTCTTTTCTAGTTTCTAAAGCAGTAACTCCAACGGAGTTCATAAACGCAAAAGCGATAATTAATGCAGTGGAGAGTCCAGTGGCAATCATGGCAAGGGTCATGTTTGGTGTACCACCATAAAATGAGCTTACTCCAATGAGTAACGCTAAGTGGAATGGTGACATTAATTGGCCATCAACCACAAAGATTTGCATAAAGACAAGAATAGCAGCGGCAAAGCTAACTGCCATTAAGCACATTCTTAACACTTTATTAACAACTGGTTTTTCACTAGTCATGAAATATCCACATGCTGATGCTAAAGCGCCAACACCGCCTAAACCTAAAGCAAGGAAAGATCCGAGTCCTAATCTAATTTCATCAGTTGGATCGTTCTTTTGAAGCATAATGAATGATAAGAAAGCAAAGAAACCAAGCAAGACAAATGATAAGCTTGCTGTATCAAATCTAATCTTTCTATCAGCGTCTTCTTTTTTGCTAAAGAGATCGACGATGAGTTTAATGATATAAATTAATCCAAAAATATATGTTACTCCGTAAGTGAAAACGACAAACATTGGGAAAAATCCAGCTTTTAGAGCGTCAACATCACTAGGGTTTCTAAATAATGGAATAACTTTTTCAACAAAATATTGAAGTGCTAATGGTTCGCCATCTGTAATTTTTAAAACAGGCATTAAGGCGATTAAAGCGAATCCCGCGACTACTGCGACTAACGCAACTAGTCCACTAACAATTCGAAAAATTCTTTTCTTTTCTGAATCCATATAAAATTCCTCTCAATATTGAGTATTTTAACATACAAAGTATCTTAAAAATATAAAAAGCTAAAAGATTTTCCCTTTTAGCCTTTTGTATAATTCGTTTTAGAATCTCTTATTTAAATAAAATTAAGCAGGCTGCTCCAATTTTGCCGGAATCATATCCGAGAGTGCCATTAACTACTTCAACTTTTGGAGATCCGATAAATCCATAATGATTCTCTTCAAGATAATCAGCGACTTTATCAATTAAGTATTCTTTCTCGTTAGCGATACCACCGGAAAGAATAATAACTTCAGGTCTAAAGATGTTACAGAAGTTAAGTAATCCTTCAGAAAGGTACATGACATAGTCATTTACTAACTTCATTCCATATTTATCGCCTCTTTTAGCGGCTAAGAAAGCGTTTCTACCATCAACACCCACTAATTCTTTTTCGATTTGAGTTAAGAGGCTCTCTGGGTGCTTTTTCATCATTGCACGTGTGTCTTTAATTAACGCACTTGCGGAAGCATACGCCTCAAAGCATCCTTTTCTTCCACATCCACAGGCTCTTCCATTCACGTGGATGACCATGTGTCCGAGTTCTCCGCCTTGGTGTTTATAACCATCATAGAGTTTACCGTTAATGATTACTCCTCCACCAATACCGGTTCCTAAAGTAATCATAATGGAGTTTTGATATTTGCTACCGCTTCCAAATTTAGCTTCTCCCAGAGCAGCGACATTCGCATCGTTATTAATAACAACTTCTAAGCCTAATCTTTTCTCCACGAATTCTTTTAATGGGAATTTTGACCACATTGGTAAGTTAGGAGAATTAATGATAATTCCATTATCAATATCAAGTAAGCCAGGGCATCCAATTCCGATACCTTTGACTTTGCCTTTATATCCACCTTCATCCATTGCCTTAGCAATAATGTCACATAGTTTTCCAACAGAGTCTTCCGCGGAAGCTTCTTTTTCTACTTTCATTGAGAAACGAGTAAGAATCTCGCCTTTGTCATTAATAAAAGCACCCTTGATGGATGTTCCGCCAATATCAACGCCGATAGCAATCATAATTATAGCCTCTTCTTATCTAAGAAAATTATAACGGAAAAGGAACTCCATTTCCAACAAATGACGCTACTGGTTACTTTTTAATAATGATTTGCAATTATTTCGCTATTTTAATAATAAAAAAGACCACTTTGAAAGTGGCCTAATTATAGAAAGAGGTATAAATTTATTTCTTAATTTCGATGTCTTTAGATAGTTCTTTTTGTTCTTCGGTGAATTCTTGAACTTTCTTTTCAGTCTTCTTGGTGACAATCTCTTTTGGTTTGTCATCTTCACCCATATGAACAACGACTTGATTGAATGGAATGTTGATATTATTGTCATCAAACATAATCTTAATTTCTCTATTCAAATCTCTTTGGACTTGGTAGATATCATTTTCATTACATTTAGCAACGAATAATAAATTAACTGAACTTTCAGCGAGTTCTGAAACACCTTTGTAATAAGGTCCTTCAACAATTCCTGGAATCTTTTCTTTTAACTTATCAATGTTATCAGCGATAACAGCCTCAACATTTTCAATACGTGCTTCATATCCAATTGCTACATAACATTTAGCGATAGATAATTCTTTAGTTTGGTTAATAATTGATTTAATTTGGCTATTGTTAACAATCTTTACGTTTCCGCCTGCATCAATTAACTTTGTAGTTCTAATTCCGATAGCTTGGACTTCACCTCTCCAACCATCAACGATGATGATATCTCCAACTTGGAAATCACCTTCAAAGACGATGAAGACACCCGCTAAAATGTCAGCAACAAGTGATTGTGAACCAAGACCTATGATAAGAGTAACAACTCCAGCACTAGCAAGCATTGCAGTAGCAGGGGCACCCCAAGCATCTAAGATAAAGAAGACTGTCGCAATTGCGATAACCCATTTAACAAAGTTAACCATTAAACGAGAAATAGTCATTCCTTTTCTAGATCTAAATGTAAGTCTAGCAGCGTAATGAATTCCAATTGCTAATGCAATAGCAATAGTAATAATTTGAATTGTCTTCATTAAGTGTGGAACAAGTTCAACGCAGATATATTTGACTGCTTCATTATCAGAGTTGACTTGTAATTCTCTAAAGAAGCCGTGCCAAATAATTGCTGTGACGTTTCCCATTCCGTCATAAACGGGTTCACTCCAACCATAGATTTCCTTTGCGAAGATAAATCCAATGATTGTGATGACCACTAATACGCCAAATAGTGACCATAAGACAATCTTTCTGGTTTTTTCATTCTTTTCCATAAAACGTTATACCTCCTGTGTGTCGTTTTATACTTGTATATCAAAC
>JAEEGL016232757.1_pt1 | contig 14472 bp, 10 predicted proteins | sample 9134231 | NCBI WGS metagenome assembly JAEEGL01 (sample SAMN16246548, study PRJNA631951) | gut metagenome | biome: gut microbiome; feature: rumen; material: fiber-attached | host: Bos | place: Iran: Karaj | collected 2018-10
CCGACAATTTTCGTTTTCAGGCCGTATTTTCCGCAGAGGTAAACGAGCTCCCGCTCAATAAAGGGATCCAGCTCCTCCACACAGAGGACCTCATCCAGGCCGGCGAGAAACTTTACGGCCAGCTTTTCCGGGAAGGGGAAGGGAGTGGAGATCTTCAGGGTGCGGACGGAACCGAGCTTTTTCCGGGCTTCCATGACGTAGGTATAGTTGAAGCCGCCGGTGGCGACGCCTCTGCGCAGGCCTTCAAGCAGGGGATCTTCCGGCTCGATCCGGTTCAGCGGGTTTTCGGAGAACACATCCTGCAGCGCTTCGTTCCGCTCTTCGATTTTGCGGTGATTCGCAAAGGAGAGGCGGGGGAAGATCACCCAGCGCCCGCTGTCCTTCACAAAACCTTCGAACGGGTGGACGGCGTATTCCTCCGGGTCCTTTACCTGAACGGAAGCATACCCGTGGGAAACCCTGGTGGTAGGCCGGAGGAAAACAGGCGTCTGATACTTTTCAGAGATTTCAAAGGCTTCCTGGATCATGGCATAGGCTTCCTCCGCAGAGGAAGGATCCAGCAGGGGAACTTTGGAGAAGGCCGCAAAGGAACGGGTATCCTGCTCCGTCTGGGAGGAGATGGGACCGGGGTCGTCAGCCACCAGGACCACCAGACCGCCTTTTACCCCGATATATTCCAGGCACATGAGAGGGTCGGAAGCTACGTTCAGGCCCATCTGCTTCATGGTAACCAGGGCGCGGGCGCCCGCGTACGCGGCGCCGCCGGCCATTTCCATGGCGACCTTTTCATTGACGGACCATTCCACATAGGTTTGCCCGCCGCGGCGCTTTGCCACGGTTTCCAGCACCTCGGTGGAAGGCGTGCCCGGATAGCCGCACACCAGGTTGACCCCGGCGGCAAGCGCGCCAAGCGCGATGGCTTCATTGCCCATCAGAAACTCACTGTGCATTTCGTCACATCCTTACCGCTGCAGCCTTCCGGAAACGGCGGGAAGCCGCCGCTTCCTCCAGCATAAACTAACAGGAATCATAGCATAAAACCGTGGAAAAGACCAGAAAAAAGCGTTGAAAGTACAAGCTCCGGAACGGAGCGTGGACGGAAAATACGGATCGTGATATAATCCGGGAAAAGACTTCTTCTGATATGAAAGGAGAAATCCGAAAATGAAAAAAAGGACATTTCTGATTCTGTGCCTGGCAGCATTGCTGACAGCTGTATTGCTGCTGCTGACCGGATGCGGCGGCGAACCGAAGAAACAGGCGGGGGAAGCCCCCGCGGCTGAAACCGTACAGGCGGCGCCGGCGGAAGAAACGGAAGCACCGCAGGAAGAAACAGCCGGCACGGAAGCGGAGGAAGGCCTTCTCCGTACGGCGATCCGCTATGATATTACCACAATGGACGTAGCGAAGACCACGGATGATTACATGATCCCGATGAACGTTTTCGACCGGCTGTTTGAAACCCGGGTAGTGGACGGAAACGCGCAGGTGATTCCCAGCCTGTGCAGGGAATACAAGGTCAGCGAAGACGGGCTGACCTACGACTTCACCCTGCTGGACGGCGTTGTGTTCTCCAACGGAAACGCGCTGACAGCCTCCGACGTGCAGTATACCTTTGAACGCCTGCTGATTCTGGCCAACCAGAACACGGACATTCCCCTGGAGGTGGCCGGCGGGCAGGAACTGATGGATAAAAAAGCGGAAACGCTTTCAGGGTTCCGGATTGACGACGACACTCATTTCTCGGTGACGCTGAACGCCCCGAACGCCGGTTTCCCGGCGGAACTTTCCTCGCCTGCCATGTCCATTGTGGACAGGGAAAGCATGACGGACGGATTCGGCACCGATCCGGCGGCGACGATCGGCACCGGCCCCTATATTGTGACGGAATGGGTTACGAACGACCACTATACGATGGTATACAACGTGAAATACCGCGGACCGGAGCCGAGCGTGAAGAAAATGGTCGTCCGGGTGATCAGCGACGCAAGTACGCAGAACCTGATGTTCCAGAACGGCGAGCTGGACATGATTGACCTGAAGGACCAGGACAGCGCTGTCGTTCAGAGCCTGTACAAGACAACCTACGCGGACCGGATTGTGAGCGTGCCCAACGTCGGACTGACGTTCCTGGCGCTGAACGAAAACAACGAATTCCTGAAGGACGTCCGGGTGCGCAAGGCTGTGGGCATGGCGCTGGACGTGGATACGATGATCACGGCGCTTTACAACGGAGACGCCAGGCGGGAAAACGGGATCATTCCCAGCGGAATCTGGGGACACAACGACAGCCTGGAAGGCATCCCCTTTGATCCGGAAGGGGCCAGGAAACTGCTGGAGGAAGCAGGATATGCCGACGGCCAGGTTCAGTTTGAACTCTCCATGGATTCCACCGCCAGCGGAACGATCCAGCTGGTTTGCCAGAGCGTCAGCCAGATGCTGGAGAAGGCCGGGATCAAAGCGACGATCCGGAGCTACGACCACGCGGCCTTCCTGGAAAAACGCGGCGCCGGGGAGATCGACGCCTTCGTGGCGCGCTGGGGCATGGACTACAATGATCCGGCAAACATCATGTACACCTTCTTCGGAACGGCGGACAATACCCTGCACCGCAGCCTGAACTATCCGGACACGGAAATTATCGCCAGGGTCGCCGCCGCCTCCGCCATTGTGGACGACGAAGCCCGGAAGGCCGAATACCAGGCGCTGGAAAAGAAAATCATCAGCGAGGACGCCGCGTGGATCCCGCTGTACGCGGATATGCACCTTTACTGCAGGGGGCCCCGGGTCGCGTCCTTTATGCCCCAGTGGGCCGGGTTCACCGACTTCTACGGGATCGACGTGGAACTGCAGAAATGAGACGGAACTGAAGGAACAATATGAAAAGATTTCTCCAGGCACTGCTGGTGCTGCTGCTGGTTTCACTGGCGCTGTTTGTGATGCTGCGGATTGTCCCGGGAAATCCGGTGGCCGTGCTGATGGGAGAGCATGCCAACCAGGCGACCATCGACCGGCTGACCGCAGAGCTGGGACTTGACCAGCCGATTCATATCCAGTTTTTCCGGTATCTCGGCGGCGCAGTGCGGGGTGATTTCGGCACCAGCTATTCGCTTGGGAAGCCGGTATCCCGGCTGATCGGAACAGCCTTTGTGAATACGCTGCTGCTTTCCCTGGCAGCAGCGCTGTTCGCATGGATCACGGGAGGCCTCTGCGGACTGCTGGCAGCTGTCCGGAAAAACAGCATCCCGGACCGCCTGTTCATGGGTTTCTCCCTGCTGGGAATTTCAATGCCGGTATTCATGGTAGCAATGATCCTCCAGTACGTATTCGCGTACTGGCTTCACTGGCTGCCGATTTCCGGCACCGAAGACTGGCGGTCGTTTATCCTGCCGGCGGTCGCGCTGGGCTGGAACTCCGCCGGAAGCATCGCGAGACTCATCCGTTCCACCCTTCTGGACACACTGGAAGACGACTATATCGACACCGCACGGGCCAAAGGACTGAGCCGGACGGGGGTGCTGTTCCGGCATGCCCTGCGCAATACCATGCTGCCCACGGTAACCATGATGGCGCTGCAGCTGTCCGGCCTGCTCAGCGGCGCGGTGATCACGGAGACGGTTTTTTCCATCAACGGGATCGGAAGGCTGGCTGTACAGGCCATCTCCGCGCGGGATATTCCCCTGCTGCAGGGGACGGTTCTGTTTTCCACAGCGCTGGTGATCTTCGGGAACCTGGCTGCGGACCTGCTGTACAGGGTGCTGGATCCCCGCACCCGCAGGGAGGTGTGAGCATGCTGCGGAAAAAGGAGAAACAGATCGCGGAAGCGTACAGCCGGCAGTCCGCGCTGCAGACCGGAGAAGCCGAAACCTTCGCCGTCCTGGTCCTCCGGATGTTCCGGGAGAACAAGCTTTCCGCCGTATCCCTGCTGGTAATTCTGCTGATGATCCTTTTCACGGTTCTGGCGCCGGTGCTTACGCCCTACGGGGAGAAGGACATGGACCTGCTCAGCCGGCTGCAGCCGCCGTCCGCCGCGCACCTGCTGGGAACGGACGAGGCCGGCAGGGACGTACTGACGCGGCTGCTGTACGGATCCCGCGTTTCCCTGATGGTGGGGATCCTTCCCACGCTGCTGAGCATGATCCTCGGCGCCCTTCTGGGCATCCTGGCGGGGTATTACGGCGGATTCCTGGATTCGCTGATCATGCGCCTGGCGGACATCGTCCTGGCATTCCCGGGCATGCTGCTGGCCATGGTGATCATGTACACGCTGGGCGGCGGACTGTTCAACGTGTTCCTGACGCTGACGCTGATGAACTGGGGAAGCGTGGCGCGGATTGCCCGGGCTGAGACGCTGAAGCTGAAAAAAAGCGAGTATGTCGAAGCAGCGCGGTCCATCGGCGTGTCAAAACGGAAGATAATCCTGCGGCATATTCTGCCGAACTGCCTGCCTACCCTGATTGTCCTTTTTACCCTGAATGTGCCTTCCGCCATCCTGACGGAAAGCAGCCTGAGCTTTCTCGGGCTTGGCGTTCAGCCGCCCAGTGCGTCCTGGGGACTGATGGTCAATACGGGAAGGCAGTTCCTGTACAACGCGCCCTGGCTGAGCTTTGTGCCCAGCGGAGCCATTATGCTGGCAGTGCTGTCGTTCAACTTTCTGGGCGACGGGCTGCGGGACGCGCTGGATCCGCGCCAGCGGAAGCAGTAAAGGAGCGGCGCATGGAAGAAAAAACACTGATCATTGAAGATCTCTGCGCCGGATTCCGTACGGCACGGGGGGAAATCCGCGCGGCAGACCATGTCTCCCTGGAGGTCCCGAAGGGGAAGATCACGGGCCTGGTGGGAGAATCCGGCTGCGGGAAGAGCGTGACCGCACGGGCGGTGATGAACCTGATCCGGTTCCCCGGGCGGGTTACCGGCGGCAGGATCCTGCTGGAAGGCCGGGACCTGGCACAGATGAAAAAAAAGGAACGCCGCATGCTGCAGGGCCGGGAGATTTCCATGATCTTCCAGGATCCGATGACCAGCCTGAATCCGGTGATGAAGGTCGGGAAACAGGTGGACGAGTCCATCCGGCTGCATGAGCATGTATCCCGGGCCGCCGCGAAAAAAAAGACGCTGGAGATGCTGGAAGCCGCGGGCGTTCCGGATCCGGAACGGCGGTATGAATGCTATCCGCACCAGCTTTCCGGCGGGCTGCGGCAGCGGGTCATGATTGCCATGGCGATGGTTTGCAGGCCGAAGCTGCTGATTGCGGACGAACCGACCACCGCGCTGGATGTGACGGTGGAGGCGCAGATCCTGGACCTGATGAAAAAGATGTGCGCGGACGGGACCAGCATCCTGCTGATCAGCCATAATCTCGGCGCGATTGCCCGGGTGTGCGATGACGTGTATGTCATGTACGCCGGAAAGATTGTGGAGCATGCCGATATCTGCACGCTGTTTGACCGCCCGGCGCATCCCTACACAAAAGGGCTGCTGAACGCGGTTTCCTCTCTCCGGGCCGGTGGAAAGGAACTGGATACGATTCCCGGGAACGTACCCGGCCTGCTGCACCTGCCCGGGGGCTGCAGTTTTTCGCCGCGGTGCGGCTGCTGCCGGCCGGAATGCCGGGAACGGATGCCGGAACTTCGTGAGATCAGCCCGGGGCACAGCGTCCGCTGCACCGGATGGGAAGGAGGGACGGCGGAATGAGTGAAATCCTGCTGGAGGCAAGAAACCTGAGCAGGGATTTTCCGGCTGCCCGCCGCCAGAGCGTCCATGCGGTATCAGGTGTTTCCCTGGAGATCCGTGAAGGGGAAACCCTCGGGCTTGTCGGTGAATCCGGCTGCGGAAAAACCACGCTCGGGCGTATGCTGATGCATCTGATCCGGCCGACGTCCGGAGAAATCCTGTACCGGGGAACGCCGGTAACGGGACTGTCCGACACGGAATTCATGAAGTACCGGCGAAAGCTCCAGATGGTTTTCCAGGATCCCTACGCTTCCCTGAATCCGAGAATGACTGTGCGGAACCTGATCGCGGAGCCGCTGGAAACCCACCGGATCTGCCCGGACCGGGAGGAAACGACCCGGCGCGTCCTGGAACTGATGGAAACAGCGGGACTGCCGGGAGAATACCTGCACCGCTATCCGCACCAGTTTTCCGGAGGCCAGCGTCAGCGGATCGCGATCGCAAGGGCCATCGCGCCCGATCCGGAGCTGATCGTCTGCGATGAACCGGTTTCCGCGCTGGACGTGTCCGTGCAGAACCAGATCCTGAATCTTCTGAAAAGACTTCAGGAATCCCGGAAACTGGCATACCTGTTCATCAGCCACGACCTGTCTGTAATCCGGTATATTTCAGACCGAACGGCCGTGATGTACCTCGGGAAAATCTGCGAGACGGGTTCCACGGAGGAAATCTTCCGGACGCCGCTGCATCCGTACACCCGGTTTCTGACAGAATCCGTTCCGCTGCCGGATCCGCACCGCCGCGGGGAAAGAACGCGCCTGCTGTCCGGCGAAATGCCAAGCCCTGTAAATCCGCCCTCGGGGTGCCGGTTCCATACCCGGTGCCCGTATGCGACGGAGCGCTGCGCGAGGGAAGAACCGCAGCTGAGGACATCCGGCACACGGCAGCTTGCCTGCCATCTTGAAACATAAAGACTGCAAAAGGAGAAACAGCAACATGGATTATTCCGAACTTCTGGCTTCTGAGTTTTCGCTGCGGCCGCAGCAGGTCCGGGCAGCGGTGGAGCTGCTGGACGCCGGGAACACGATTCCTTTTATTGCCCGTTACCGGAAGGAAGCGACAGGTTCCCTGGACGACCAGGTTCTGCGGGAGGTGGCAGAACGCCTGGAATACCTGCGCGGCCTGGATAAGCGGCGGGATGAAATCCGGAAAAGCCTGACGGAGCAGGACGTGCTGACAGAGGAACTGGAGGCGCGGCTGCAGAGCGCGAAAACGCTGAGCGAACTGGAGGACCTTTACCGGCCTTACCGGCCGAAGCGCCGGACGAGGGCAACCGCGGCAAAGGAGCGGGGGCTGGAGCCTCTCGCGCTGTGGCTGATGATCCAGGATCCCCGGGGAGAACCCCTGGCGGAGGCTGCAAAGTATGTTGATCCGGAAAAGGAAGTGCCGGACGCGGAAAGCGCGCTGGCCGGCGCCCGGGACATCCTGGCGGAAACGGTCAGCGACGACGCGGATATCCGGAAAGCCCTGCGGGGGCTGATGACGCGGGAAGGCATTCTTGTTACAAAAGCCGCAAAGGAAGAAGACAGCGTTTACAGCATGTACTATGATTTCCGGGAGCCGGTGCGGAGCATGGCGGCGCACCGGATCCTGGCCGTGAACCGGGGCGAGCGGGAGGAATTCCTGAAAGTTTCGCTGGAAGTGCCGGAAGAGAAGGCGCTGGAGGACGTGCGGAAAACGTATGTCCGGGGGAACGGGGCTGTTTCCGCCCAGGTGGCGGAAGCCTGCGAAGACGCGTGGGAACGCCTGATCTTTCCATCCCTGGAACGGGAAGTCCGGAATGAGCTGACAGACCGGGCCAATGTTTCCGCGATCCGGGTTTTCAGCCAGAACCTGCATCAGCTGCTGATGCAGCCGCCGATCAAGGGAAAGGTGACGCTGGGGGTGGATCCGGGATTCCGGACCGGCTGCAAGCTGGCGGTGATCGATGAAAACGGAAAGGTACTGGATACCGGCGTCGGATATTTCACCCTGCCGGGAAACGAGGCGGGGAAGGCTGCTGCGGCGCGCCTGATCAAAGGATTTGTGCGGAAATACGGCGTGACAGCCATCGCCATCGGAAACGGGACCGCAAGCCGGGAAAGCGAACAGTTCATTGTTTCCCTGCTGCCGGAAATGCCCGGCACAGCCTATATGATCGTCAGTGAAGCCGGCGCCTCCGTATATTCCGCCAGCAAGCTGGCCGCGGAGGAATTCCCGGATTTTGACGTAACGCAGCGCAGCGCTGTTTCCATCGCGCGCCGGATGCAGGATCCCCTGGCGGAACTGGTGAAGATTGATCCGAAAGCTATCGGCGTGGGCCAGTACCAGCACGACCTGAAGCAGAACGAGCTGGCCGAAGCGCTGGACGGCGTTGTGGAACAATGCGTCAACCAGGTCGGGGTGGAAGTTTCCACCGCGTCGGCGGAACTCCTGAGCCATGTGGCCGGCATCGGCCCGGCACTGGCAAAGAATATTGTTGCTTACCGGGAGGAGAACGGCATTCCCACCCGGCAGGCGCTGAAAAAGGTGCCAAAGCTGGGACCGAAGGCGTACGAACAGTGCGCGGGATTCCTGCGGGTCGCGGACAGCAAAAACCCGCTGGATTCCACCGGCGTCCATCCGGAAAGCTACGACGCGGCCAGGGCCCTGCTGGAGAAGCTGGGATACGATCTGCGGAACCTGAAGGGGGGCATCCCGGAAATTCCCCTGAAGGCGAAGGCGTACGGGGAGGAAAAGCTGGCGCAGGAAACCGGCGTCGGCCTGCCGACCCTGAAGGATATGATCGCTGAACTGCAGAAACCGGGCAGGGATCCCCGGGACGAACTGCCGAAGCCGGTGCTGCGGACGGACGTGCTGGATATCAAAGACCTGACGCCGGGAATGGAACTGACGGGCACCGTGCGGAACGTGATTGACTTCGGCGCTTTTGTGGATATCGGCGTTCACCAGGACGGCCTGGTGCACATCTCCAGGATGGCGGACAGGTTTATCCGGCATCCGTCGGAGATCGTGAAGGTCGGGGATATCGTGAAAGTCTGGGTGGTCGGCGTGGATGAAAAGAAGCAGCGGATTGCACTGACCATGGTAAAAGGGAAAATGTAAAGGGTTTGCATTCCGGGACGCATGCATTGACAACTGCAGGAAAAAGCGCTATCATAGGAATCGCAAACGATTGCAAAGTTTTCAGAAAAAGAATGAAAAAAACTGTATCTGAGTATTTCGGGGGAAAGAATGGTCAGACTGAAGGATATTGCGGAAGCCTGCGGCGTTTCCGTGGCGACAGTGTCACGGGCGCTGAACGGGCTGACCAATGAAAACAAGGAACGTACGGCTTTCATCTGCCAGACGGCGCGGGAAATGGGATACTATCCGAATGCGGCCGCCCGCACGCTGAAAACCAGCCGCTCCAGCAACATCGGGATCCTGTACGAGAACCGGATGAACCATGAGTATTTCAGTTCCCTGCTGGACGAGCTGCGCTCCGCGGCGGACGAGCGGGGATACGACCTTACGCTCATGGGCCGGAACGGCGGCAGGAACCGGGAAACCTATTATGACCATGCCAGGCGGAGGAACCTGGACGGGGTGATTGTGATCCAGGCGGACTTTGAGTCGCAGGATGTGATCCGCCTCGCCGGCAGCGATATTCCCACGGTGATGATCGATCACGACTACGAAGGCTGCGACTGCGTCAACAGCGACAACCGGGCGAGTATGGAACGGATCGTCCGCTATGCCTACGACCACGGGCACCGGAAGATCGCCTTTGTCACCGGGCAGGAAAGCTCCGTCAAGCGGGAGCGCCAGGCCGGGTTCTACAAGGTCTGCGCGGAGCTGGGCATCCGTGTGCCGGAAGGCTATGTGCGGGAGGGACATTTCCACGATCCGGAAAAATGTACGGCGCTGGTGCGGCAGCTTCTGAGCGGACCGGACCGTCCGACCTGCATCCTCTGCCCGGACGATTACAGCTGCCTCGGTACCCTTTGGGACCTGAAGGCTGAAGGCATCCGGATTCCGGAGGACGTCAGCCTGATCGGATACGACGGCGTGCGGATGGGCCGGATGATCCGGCCTACACTGACCACGTACCGGCAGAATACGGAAGCCATCGCCAGGGAAGCGGTCGGGCTGCTGATTGAGGCCGTTGAAACGCCGGAAACGCATAAACCCCGGCTGATTACGGTGGAAGGGATGCTGGCGGAGGGCGAAACCCTGAGCGACATCAGCTGAAAAAAGAGGGCCGGAGATTTATTTCTCCGGCCCGTTTTCCTTTTGCTTCAGTTCCCGCATCATCCGGACGGCCAGTGGGACAGCCAGAGCGAAAGCGAAGACGTCCGCCATCGGCTGGGCCAGATAGACGCCCCAGACCGGTTCCGCAAAGAGGCGGGGAAGGATCAGCACCACGGGAATAAACATGATTCCCTGGCGCGCCACCGCCAGCAACGTGGCGCCGACAACCCGGCCGATATTCTGATAGAGCATGTTGGTCATGGTGACGACAGCCATCAGCGGGAAGGTGACGCACTGGCACCGCATGGCGATCCGGCCGACAGCGATGACGTCCGGGTCGTCCCGGAAGAGCGCGACCGCCCTGTCCGCCAGCAGGAAACCGACGGCGGAAACCGCCAGCAGGAAAAAGATTCCCGCTTTCACGACAAACAGATACGACTCCCGGACCCGGGCGTATTTGCGGGCACCGTAGTTGAAGCCGCAGACGGGCTGGAACCCCTGCCCGAAGCCAAGCAGGGCGCTGAAACCGAACATCATGATCTTTCCGACGACGGAAAAGGCCGCAATTGCAGCGTCCGGATTGGCGGTGCAGGCGGAGCCGGCCGCCGCGTTCAGGCACAGGACGGCAACGCTGGCCAGACCCTGCCGGCTGAGGGAAGGAAAACCGCCGACGGCGATATTTTTCAGGTAATACAGCGTAGGCCGGAATTTCCGGAGGCGGATTTTCAGGCTGTCGCTTCGCAGCGTTCCGACAAAGAGCAGCGCACAGCTGATAAACTGGCTGAGAATAGTAGCCAGCGCGGCGCCGGTGACCTTCAGGTCAAAAACAAAGATCAGCAGGGGATCCAGGGCGCAGTTGATGACGGCGCCGGACACCAGGCCGATCATGGAGAAGAACGCGTTTCCCTGAAAGCGGAGCTGATTGTTCAGTACGCAGGACATACACAGGAAGGGCGCTCCGATCAGGATGACCGTCAGATAATCCCCGGCATAAGAGAGGGTAAGCGCGTCCAGCCTGTCCGCATTGGCGCCCGCCAGCAGCGGCAGGAGAACGGGGCGCAGCAGAATGCCGGAAACAGCGAACGCGGCGCCGAAAAGAAGGGCGGACAGGTTGCCGGTGGCGGCCATGGTTTCCGCCCGGTCCATTTCCCGGGAACCCAGTTTCCGGGAAATATAATTGCCGCTGCCCTGACCGAAGAAGAAACCGAAAGCCTGCATGATGGTCATGACGGGGAAGACCAGGCCGACGCCGGCGGTGGCCTGCGTTCCGATCCGGCCGACAAAAAAAGTGTCCGCGATATTGTACAGGGCGGTGACCAGCATGCTGATGACTGTGGGGACGGCAAGCCGGAAAACCAGGCGCCGGACAGGCTCCGTCGTCATCCGGATATACTTTTCGCTCAGCCCGCTCATGATGCCTGATTCCTCCGCAATGCTGTGTATAAAGGAATTATATGCGTTTCCCGGGGGAAAAACAAGAAAGCCCCTTGCCGGAAATCCCGCAGTCTGGAATAATGTTTTACAGAAAAAGCGGGAACTTTTTCCCGTTTTATCCGTCTGACAGAATCGGGAACCGTAAAAGGCCCGCATAAATCAAAAGGAGGATCAGAAAATGAAAAGACAGATACGGACGTTCCTGGCGCTGCTTGCCGCGGCTGTACTGGCGGCCGGCTGCGCTCCGGCGCTGGCGGAAACAAGGATTACGGTGAGCGGCACCGGGGAAACGCAGGTCAGCGCGGACACCGCCGTCATCTCGCTGGGTGTCAGCGCCCGGGACAGGGATGTGCAGAAAGCGCAGCAAACCGTGAACGGGAGTATCGCGAAAATCCGGCAGGCGCTGACCGGTATCGGTGTGAAAGAGGAAAACATCAATACAGACTATATGAATATTTACGCCGTCTATGATTATGAAGAGGACGCGGAAGAGGTCAAGGCCTACAACGCCAGCACCACGCTCGCGGTCAAAGTGACGGATACGGACATGGCGGGGCAGGTTATCGACGAAGCCTTTGCCGCGGGCGCCAATACCCTGAACGGGATTTCCTTTTCCGCGTCGGATACGGACGCGGCCCGTGACGAATCCCTGAAAGCCGCCGCCGCCGAAGCCAGGGCGAAAGCGGAAGTGCTGGCGGAGGCTTCCGGACTGAAGATTACCGGGATTGAAACCGTTTCTGAAGGAAATGTGTACAGCTACGACAACAGCGTGGGCAATTTCTCCGCGAAACGGATGGAAGAGGCCGCCGATACCGGATCCGGTACGGTGGTGCAGGCCGCGAAGCTGATTGTTTCGGTAACGGTGACTGTCACGTTTAAGGCAGAGTGAGGATTTCCCGCTTTGTCCGGAACGCCGGCAAAAGAAGAGGGCTGCGGTCAGCGGCCCACTTTCCTTTTGGTTTTGATTTCGTACATTTCGGAATCCGCTTCCCTGATGCATTCTTCAAGGGAGTGTTTTTCCTTTTTCGTGGTACGGACGCAGCCGATGGACATTCCCAGCCTGAAGGGCGTCCCGGAGGATTCGTTCCATCTGTCCGCAGAGGCGAGGATACGCTCCCTCAGGTCCGCGTCGGTGCCGACTGCAATCACAACGAACTCGTCGCCGCCGTAGCGCATGATGAAATCCTCTTCCCCGCAGTTTTCCCGGAGAATCCGGGCGACGGCCTGCAGGGCGGCGTCGCCGGCTTCGTGTCCCCATGTGTCGTTGATCTGCTTCATGTCGTCCAGATCGGTGAAGAGTACCTGGGCGCTTCCGTATTTCTTGATCAACCGGCTGAAGGTTTCCCCGCCGTAACGCTCCAGGCCGAACCGGTTGTACAGCTGGGTCAGGCCGTCATGGACCGACAGGTCGTCCAGCATCTCGTTGAAGCGGCGGAGCAGCTCCTTCTTCCGGATGTTTTCAATGGCGATTTCCAGGAAGTTGAAACTACTCTCATGCAGGTTCATCTTCGCCGCTTCGCTCAGGCCGTCCATGGCGATGTAGCCGATGGAATAGGTGTTGTAATGCAGCGGGTAGAAGATGAGGAACCGCTCCCGGGAAAGATAGGGTTCCGGCAGAAGCTGCCGGGTGGGAAAACGGATATAGCTGCGGCCGCCCAGGACCATTTCCGCGCCGTAGGATTCGGAATCCTGGGTCCATTCGGCTTTTTCATAATTGTCGAAGTAGTAGTCATTGATACACAGAAAAATATCATGGCAGCCGAAGATGGCCCGGTTGCGTAGCACCGCGGCGGTCAGTTCCTTCAGGCTGCCGGCTTTGAACAGTTCTTCCGCCAGCTGCCCCTGCAGGAGATAGAAGGAACGCAGGAAACGGGTCTGGCGGAAATAGCGGTCACGGACGGCTTCAGGCTGGGCAGTATCGGAACAGCCGCAGGACGCGGAGGCAATGACTTCAAAGTTCCCGTGAACGACGGAAGGCACATGCTTCTCATCAATCATGCCAATGAGGGTTTCCATGGCCCGGTAATTCAGCCGCTGGTAATCGCAGAACACAGAAGAAAGGCGCGGGCAGGAAAGCTGGGCGCTGTCCAGATTGTCATATCCGGTGACAATGACGTCCTCCGGGACGCGGATTTTGTTTTCCTGCAGGGTCTCCATCAGGCCCAGAGCCATTTCATCGTTGGCGCAGACAAAGGCCTCGGGCAGGGGGAGATCATCCTCGATCCACTGGGCGGCAACCTCCGCGCCGTCCGTGGTGCGCCAGGTCTTTTCCAGGACCTGGATGTTTTCGGAAGGGATACTGTTTTCGCGGCAGGCGTCCAGGAACCCGTCCAGGCGGGCCTGGCCTTCCGGACAGTTATTTTCAAGATTGCCGGTCAGGTATACCAGGCGGCGGGCGTTGTGTTCCCGGATGACATGGTTCGCGATGGCCTTCTGGGCGGCGCGGTTGTCGTGGTCCACCAGGACACAGCCCGGCAGGGGGCAGCCGATGGAAACGGCGGGAATTCCCGCCGCGTCGATCTTCCTGACCAGGTCATCCCGGACCTGCCGGAGGATTACCTGGTTGCCGAGGACAATCGCCCCGTCGAAGCCGGACAGGTCCGGCAGGTCGAAAATCCGGTATTCGCTTTTATCCTTGGCGTTGCCCAGATCCTTGCCGAAGCAGTCAAAGATCCGCAGGATCACATTCCGGTGCGTATCCGTGTACTGCTTCAGGCCGCGGAGCGTCTGGTCGACCAGCTCATAATTCCAGTCAACGGTAAAATAGGCAATTTTGTACATTCGTCCGGACAAGAAACGAAACCTCTTTTCTTCCGATGTAAACGTTGATTTTTCTATATTCTATGTTCAATCCCGCGCCTTGTCAAATTCACTGATTTCCTTTACTTTCCAGAGCCAGTCTGTTAAAATAAGACAGATAAGCTGTGCAGACGCAGCAAAAATTGACGTTTTTTCAAAAACAGGATCGGAAAGGGGTCGGGAAGACTGTGAGAAACACTTTTCGCGGCGGTGTTCATCCGGAAGAGCATAAGGAGCTGAGCCGGGAGGCACGGCTGCGCCTGTTTGACCCGCAGGGAGAGATGGTATTTCCCC
>JAEEGL017432739.1_pt1 | contig 14472 bp, 11 predicted proteins | sample 9134231 | NCBI WGS metagenome assembly JAEEGL01 (sample SAMN16246548, study PRJNA631951) | gut metagenome | biome: gut microbiome; feature: rumen; material: fiber-attached | host: Bos | place: Iran: Karaj | collected 2018-10
AGAGATACGGCGATACCGTCAAGGTGGGCGCCGGCAACGTAGTGGACCGGGACGGGTTCCGCTACCTGGCCGAGGCCGGGGCTGACTTTGTCAAGGTCGGCATCGGCGGCGGCTCCATCTGCATCACGAGAGAGCAGAAGGGCATCGGCCGCGGCCAGGCCACGGCGGTCATCGAGGTGGCCCGGGAGCGGGACAAGTACTTCAAGGAGACGGGCATCTACGTGCCCATCTGCTCCGACGGCGGCATCGTCCACGACTATCACTTCACCCTGGCCCTGGCCATGGGAGCGGACTTCCTCATGCTGGGCCGGTACTTCGCCCGGTTCGACGAGAGCCCCACGAACAAGGTCTCCATCGGAGGCAGCTTCATGAAGGAGTACTGGGGCGAGGGCAGCGCCCGGGCTCGGAACTGGCAGCGTTATGACATGGGCGGCGCGGCGAAGCTCTCCTTTGAGGAGGGTGTGGACTCTTACGTGCCCTACGCCGGTCCTCTCCATGACAACGTGGCCATCACGCTCTCCAAGGTGCGTTCCACCATGTGCAACGTGGGCGCGCTGACGATTCCGGAACTGCAGGAGAAGGCGAAGATCACGCTGGTCTCCTCCACCTCTATCGTGGAGGGCGGCGCCCACGACGTGATCCTTAAGGAAAATACCGTAGCCGGCAAAAAGTAACAGATCCGACAATGTTTGCGCCGGGTCGGGGAAACCCGGCCCGGCGCGTATTATGCAGAGGAGGAACGGATATGGCAGTCATGACAGGAAAATTCCCCGGGGGCTGCTGCACGAACATCCAGCATTATTCCGACCGGATCGAGTGCACACCCGAAGTGTCCCCACAGGCGCTGAAGACAGGGATGACGAACGGACACCACGAGTGGCGCGGCCTTCTGTGGGGCGAGGAGGGGGAACAGGTCCACATCGTGATCCACTGGCCGCCCTTCGATCCGGAGAAAGTGGACCGGACTGCAAACGAGTACTGGTTCGTGGAGAGCTTCGTCGGCGTGGCGGCGGACATCGTGTTCGCCGGAACGGACGAACTCACCTGGACGCGGCTGGAGACCGGCGTGCGCCGTGACGGCTGGGATATCCATATCGACGTTGCGCTTCCCGCGGGGGGAAAGCTTTATCTCTCTGTGAATCTCCCATTTACGCTGAAGGCGCTGGAGAAGCTCTGTGAAGAGTTCCGGGACTACCGTTTCTCCCTGGGAAAGACGGCCGGAGGCCTGGATATCCCCGCGTTCCGTTTCGGTACAGGAAAGCGGGCGATCTGGCTGCAGGCGAATCAGCACGTGACGGAGATCGGCGGATGCTACGTTCTCTGGTCTCTCATGCGGGAGCTCGTGAAACCGGAGACGGATCTCAAGGATTTCTCCTTCTTCGTGGTACCGTCGATCTCCGTGGACAAGATGATCGGAGACGGACACTATCCAGAACTGAAGGTGGATATCAACCGGGACTGGCTGGAATTCCACCAGCCGGAGACCAAGGCAATCTCTTCCTATATCCGCTCCCTCGCGGAGAACGGGTATACGATGCTCGTCATGACGGACATGCATAACGGCTGGTGCCGTCCGGAGGACAGCGGCGGGAACATCACCGAATACAATCACGGGTTCATCGACAACGAGTACTGGGAGCGCCGGGTGAAGTACACCCGGGCCGTGCTGGCCGCCCTGGACTATGAGAACCCGGAGAAGATCTGGTGGCATGACCGCTCCGTGCCCCGCACCTTTGAACGCTACGGCAGCGAGACCTACAAAGCCTACAGTTCCACCTATGAGTTCTCGCGGTTCCAGCTCTGGGACCGTGAAAAGGGCGCCTACGTGCCCATCAGCCAGGAGGGGCTCATGAAGATCGGACGCCAGTACGCGAAATTCCTTCTGAGCTACGATTTCTGATCCCACAGATAAGCATCGCCCCGGGCTTCCCGACAAGGGAGGCCCGGGGCGGTTTGCATACTGTATCAGTCGGTGATGAAGAGGTAGGTGGTCGCCGCCGGGGCGTCCACGGTGAAGACATCCCGGAAGACGGCGCCGCTGCGAAGTTCCCGTCCGGGGACGCCGAAGTCCACGGTCTTCTCCCCGGCGGAGGCGGTGTGGAGCACCGCCAGGTTCCCCAGACGCAGGAAGACGTCTCCTCCCGGTGTGTAGAGCCGGGCACCGTGGCGGGAGGCGATCTGGCGCAGGACCCCGCCGTAGGCGCGGGAACCGCCCAGGAAATAGCTGGGATAGCCCGCCGTCACGGAGAAGGCGAAGGCGGGATCCCCGGAGGCGTAAGTGCCCAGGATCATGCCGTTTTCCGGCACCACCGCGGTCTCACCGGCCCTGCGTGTGTAGGTCTCACCGCCGATCTCCACCGTGGGTGAGGGAGCGCGCTTCCGGACGAGATCGAAGCCCGTGAGAGTCTTCAGGGCGGCGGGATCGTCCTCGGGGCCGAACCCGTACATCCAGACCGCCGCGCTCTGCAGGCGGCAGAGCCGGTCCAGAACCGCTGCGTCCTTCCCGTCCCGGAGGATGCGGAAGGGATTGAGGAACACGTAGAGCTTCGCACCGTCGGCCCGGCCGTCGATAAAGTCCTCCAGCGTGCGCCAGTCGCAGCTCAGACCGGTGAAATACGCCTCGTTGCGGCTCTTGTTCATGAGATCGTCGGCAAAGCCCCAGGCGTCGCCGATGTGGCTCATGGCCTTTTCATCGTCCAGGAAGATCACGTCCGCCGCACGCTCGATCCGGGCGTCCTCCATCTCCCGCTGATACCGCCGTCCCTCGGCGATGTAACTCCAGAGCTCCCGGCTGTCATACCAACCCAGGCCCCGCAGATCCATCCACCAGTTGGCGGAGCCCCACAGGGCCAGCTTCCCGCACTGGCGGACGGCGATCTCCCGCGCACCGGCCAGAGACCGGATGCTTTTGCATACGTCAAGATACTTCGGATGCCCCGTGACTACGGGCTGGCGGTAGTCGCTCTCATCGAGCCAGAGCTTTCCCGCCGCGTGGATGGAGGATACATCCGCCATGGAGGCGCCCATGCCGCCCTCGTTCCGGTTGTAGTAGCTCAGCGGGGCGCAGAGGATGTCCACGTCCGGGCATTTGAGGAGTCGCTCGAGGCTGTGGTGGCCGGACTGAGCGGACTGCACGTCGTAGTGATACCCGTAGAAGAAGCAGGTGAGCCCGTCCCCTGCGGTCTCGCGCTTTACCGTGGCGGCCGCCTCCTCGATGAGGGCCGCCACCTGATTGCCGTAATAGTCCAGATAGTCGGAGAACCGCTTCCAGCCCGTGCGGCACAGGAGCGCGTCGTAGCCGGAGTCCACGAGCCACGTGGTCTTGAAGTCCGGCGGACACAGATCATCGGCGATATGGTATTCCCCGCCCCATGCGGCGGAGAGGGCTTCGTCTGTGTAGTAGTACCTTTGCAGCCACACCCGCAGGCTGTACTGCATGGCGTCGGGGAAGTCCAGATCCGCGTCCCAGCTGCGCCAGGTGTACCACTCCATGAGGTCGAAGGTGCGCCGGTCGTACCGGGCGCGCTCCCGGATCTCCGGGCGGAACTGCTTCCGGATGCCCGGCAGATCCTCCGGCACCCGTGCGCCCCGGATCGTGACGGGCTGCTCCCATGCGGCGGAAAGGGCTTCGTCCGTGCGGTACTTCCGCCACAGCCAGTAGCGGAACCCCTTCTGGTTGGCCTCGGAAACATCCAGCACTCCGTCCCAGTAACGGAACTGATAGTGCTCACTGGTCATGCCGGAGGCAAAGTGATATCCGATCATGTGGTCCCGCAGTACGGGATCCGCCCGGCAGGCGCGGATGAACCGAGTGAGCACCAGCATGGCCTGGTGGCGCCAGTAGTCGCTGACGAAATCCGCGAACGGAGCCTTGTCCCCCTCCTGCCGGAAGCAGTTGGGATCGGCGGAGTACTCCTCAAAAGAGCTTTTGTCACTCTCCATGCCCCGCCCATCAGTGAAGCGCACCGCCTCCTCGGAAGGCGTGGCGCAAGCTTCAAGGGAGGTGTTGAAGGAGCAGCGGGGGAACAGCAGCGCCTCCGGATCCGCCTCCACGAGGTCGTGCATGACGGATCGGAGATAGACGTTCGTCTCCTCCGGAGGAGAAACGAGATCCGGATCCATGGTGCAGTGGAACGTGAAGATATGGACGCCAGATTCGGCGGCGTACCGCGCCTGACGAAGGAACCGCGCACGCTCGTCACCGTCCCCCGGGGCCGGGGTGTTCAGGTAGAGCATATGAGCCTCCTGACGAAGGCCGTTCACAAAGATCGCCGGGACGCCCTTCCAGGGCTGCAGAGTTGCTTTGAGCATTCCGATCTCCTCCTGTCTCCAGATGGGGCGGTGCGCGCCCGCAGCTTCAGCATAACACGCAGCGTGCCGCCTGTAAAGCGGCACCGGGAAAAAAGCCCCGGAGCCTGAAATTCTCTCGCCAATGGAGCGGGAATGTGGTACAATAACATAAACAGCCGAAACGGAAGGGGAGGTGGAGCCGGATGGCGGGTTTCCTGCGGCGGATCGTAAGATCCCTTGCCGCGCTGACGGCGCTGTGTCTCTGCCTCGGGGCCGTACCCGTTTCCGCGGCGCCTCCCGCGCCCCCGGAGATCTCCGCCCCCTCCGCCCTGGTCTACGAGACCCAGACCGGACGGATCCTCTACGAGAAAAATGCTCACGACCGGTATTTTCCCGCCAGCACCACGAAGATCCTGACCGCTCTCATCGCGATCGAGAATCTGGATCCCACGGAGCGGATCGAGTTCACGGCCAGTTCCATCGCCTGCGTGGCCGAAGAGGCGCGGCACTTCGAACTGCAGCCCGGGGAGAGCATGTCCGTCTACTCGTGCCTGCAGGCCCTTCTGATCCCCAGCTGCAACGAGGCGGCCAGCGCCATCGCCGAGCGCATCGCCGGATCCGAAGAGGAATTCGCCAAGCTCATGAACGTGCGCGCCCGTCAGGCCGGAGCAATCGAGAGCCACTTCGTGACGCCCAACGGCCTGCACTATGACGAGCACTATGTCACCGCATACGATATGGCCCATATCCTCGCCGCCTGCGTCCAGCATCCCCTGTACCGGGAGATCTCAGGCAGCGGCGGTTGCGTCATCACGGATGCGGACTACCGGGAATATGAATACGAGAGCAACAACTTCATGCTCCGGGCGGACAGCCCCAACCACAAGGACTGGGTGGTCTGCAGCAAGACGGGGCACACCGCCTTCGCCGGATTCGCCCTTATGACGTACGGGGAGAAGAACGGCATGCACATCACCTGCGCCATCCTCGGCGGCGACGGATACCAGATCAATGCCGACGACACCGTGGCCCTGTGCGAGTGGTGTTTCGACAACTACCGGGTGTTCCACGGGGAGCGGGAGGCGCTCTACTGCGTGCGCAGCGTTTTGGGTGAAAACGCCAGGGTGGAGATCGGACACGCTCTGGCGCTGGTGACGCCGGAGATGCCCAGAGGGCCCGTCCTCTGCGATCTGGGCCGGCTCACATACGAGGGAGGGGGCCGCTTTACGGGGGACGTGCTGCTCACGCTTCCGGACGGCTCTGTACAGACAGCGCCCTTTGAGGCGTACGTCACCTAGGAAGAGGAGGGACCGAAATGACCTGGGAAGCGCTGGAGGAGGCCTGCAGGGCCTGCCAGAAGTGTCCCCTGAGCGCCACGCGCCATAACGTGGTCTTCGGCGTCGGCCCGCGCACGGCGGAGATCCTCCTGGTGGGGGAAGGCCCCGGGGAGAACGAGGACCTGCAGGGCGAGCCCTTCGTAGGCCGGGCGGGAAAACTCCTGGACGACATGCTGGAGATCATCGGCCTCAGCCGGGCGAAGAACGTCTTCATCGCGAACATCGTCAAGTGCCGTCCCCCCGGGAACCGGGATCCGGAGCCCTCGGAACAGGCCGCCTGCATCGGCTATCTGGAGGAGCAGATCGCCCTTCTGAAGCCGAAGCTGGTCATCTGTCTGGGGCGCATCGCCGCAGGCGTGCTCATCCGGCCGGACTACCGCATCACCCGGGAACACGGCCAGTGGACGATCCGGGACGGGGTGCGGTATACGGCGCTCTACCATCCCGCTGCGCTGCTTCGGGATCCGCGGAAAAAACCGGAGACGTTTGAAGACCTGATGCGCATCCGGGAGACGATCCGGGAGGTCTGTCCCGCCACTGCCGCAGGCGCGGATTTTCTGTGACAAATAGTGAGAATCCACAAAAAAGGCATAAATTTTCCCGGATTGAAATAGATTTTTAACAATTCCGGCTTTTCTTCGTAACAGACCTGTGATACGATGTCCATGGTGAAGTGAAGAGTAAAGGTCTTTTTCATTCTTTTTCCTCAAGCGAAAAGAGCGGAAGCGCAGCCGGGCTTTCGCTCTTTTTGCGTCCTGTTCCCGTAGTTCCATCCGTTGACAGGAACGGCCCGAAACGGTATCATAAAGACAGTTTCCGAAGAGAGGAAGAACGACAACGGAACGAATCAACAGCGACTTTGCGAGACGCTTCGCACTGGCGCGGCGCCGGGCGATCCTCACGGATTTTCCGCGCCTGAACGACATGCAGAAGAAGGCCGTGGCGGCGACCGAGGGACCTCTTCTCGTCCTGGCCGGCGCCGGCAGCGGAAAGACTACCGTACTCATCCAGAGGACGGTGAACCTCCTGCGCTACGGGCGCGGTTCCGACAGCGCAGAGCTGCCGGAGGGCGTTGGCGAGGACGATCTCGCCTTTCTGGAGCGGTACGCCGCGTCTCCCGACACGGAGGACCGGGACCGGATGGAGTCCCTGTGCGCCGTAGGGCCCGTGGAGCCCTGGCGGGTGATGGCCATCACGTTCACGAACAAGGCCGCAGATGAGCTCAAGGCCAGGCTGGAATCGGAACTGGGAGAGGAGGCCCGGGAGATCTGGGCCATGACCTTCCACTCGGCCTGTGTGCGCATCCTCCGGCGGGACATCGACCGGCTGGGCTACAGCCGGGATTTCACCATTTACGATACCACAGACGCCCAGTCGGCTGTGAAGCAGATCCTGCGGGAGCTGGATATGGACGAAAAGCAGTTCCCGCCCAGGACGGTGCTCACCTATATCTCCAACGCCAAGAGCGAACGGCTCACGGCGGCTGGGTTCGCCGCTTCCGCCGGAGCGGACTTCCGGAAGAAGCGGGTTGCTGAAGTCTACGCCGCCTATGAAAAGCGCCTGAAGGCCGCGAACGCCGTGGACTTCGACGACCTGCTGCTGCTGGCGGTGGAGCTCCTGGAGAAATTCACCGACGTGCGGGACTACTACGCGCGCCGTTTCCGTTACGTGCTCATCGACGAGTATCAGGATACGAACCGTCTCCAGTATCTCTTTGCCGCGGCCATCGCATCCCATCACGGGAACATCTGCGTGGTGGGGGACGACGACCAGTCCATCTACAAGTTCCGGGGCGCCACCATCGAGAACATCCTCAGCTTCGAGGAGCAGTTCAAGGATACCCGGGTGATCCGTCTGGAGCAGAACTACAGATCCACAGGCCGCATCCTCGACGCTTCCAACGCCGTCATCCGCAACAACCGGGGACGGAAGGGCAAGGAACTGTGGACGGAACACGAAATGGGCGAAAAACTTCGGCTGTACGTGGCCGAGGACGAGCGGGAAGAGGCCCAGTTCGTGGCCTCCCAGGTTCTGGCAGGGTTCTCCGCCGGACGCCAGTGGAAGGACTACGCCGTCCTCTATCGGATGAACGCCCAATCCAACCAGCTGGAGTATGCCTTCAAGCGGAACGGGATCCCTTACCGGGTATACGGCGGGATGAAGTTCTTCGACCGGGCCGAGGTGAAGGACGTCCTTTCCTGGCTCTGCGTGGTGAACAATCCCTCCGACACCCTGCGCCTCATGCGCGCCATCTCCTCGTCGCCCCGCGGGATCGGCCAGCGGACGGTGGAGACCGCCGGGGAGATCGCGGAAAAGCTGGATCTGCCGCTCTTCACTGTGTTCGAGAACGCGAGGGAGTACCCTGAGCTCGCACGGTCGGCCGCAAAGCTGGGACAGCTCACGGAACTCGTCCGAGACCTCCGGGAAATGGCCGCCTCCCTGCCTCTCGGCGAGTTTTACGACGCGCTCCTGGACCGTACCGGCTATGTCCGCGCCCTGGAGGCGAAAAACACCGAGGAAGACCGTACCCGCATCGAAAACGTGAAGGAACTGCGGTCCAATATCGCGGAGTATCTTGAGGAGAACGGAGAGAACGGAACGCTGGCGGGCTTCCTGGACGAGGTGGCCCTCTACACCGATCTGGAGTCCATGGACCGGGAGGCGGACTGCGCCGTCCTCATGACCATGCACAGCGCCAAGGGGCTGGAATTCCCCGTGGTGTTCGTGGTGGGCGCTGAGGAAGGGATCTTCCCTGGGACACGCGCCGCCACGGAGCCGGAGGAGCTGGAAGAGGAGCGCAGGCTCTGTTACGTGGCCATGACCCGCGCCCGGGAGAAACTCTACATCACCTGCGCCAGGCGGAGGATGCTCTTCGGCCGCACCACGCCGAATCCCATGAGCCGTTTCGTCTCCGAGATCCCCGAGGAGGATCTGGACGCACCTGCCCCCCGGAGAAGCATGTTCGGCAGATACGAGGAGGAACCTTCCCGGGATCGGGACGGTTTCGGCTCACGCAGTTACGGCGGCAGGACCGGCTACGGAGAGCGTTCCCGGTACGGCGGGCATTCGGACTACGGCGGGCGGTCCTCCTACGGGGAACGCACGGAGGTCCCGCGGCCGCAGTATGTTCCCGCACCGCCTCCTACAGCACCGGCAAAAAGCGCTGCCCCTCCGGCCTGCAAGGCGGGAGACCGGGTGCGGCACAAGGCCTTCGGCGACGGTGTGGTGAGCTCCGTGAAGCCCGCCGGGAACGACACGCTCATCGTGGTGGAGTTCGAGAAGGCGGGGACCAAGCGCATGATGCTCAAATACGCCCTCCAGCATATGGAAATCCTGTGAACCGGCGCCTGAAGCCCTGCTCACGGGAAACCGGAACGCATCGCCGTTCGGAAAGGCGGATCGTCGGAATGAGAAAGCGGTCACTGCTCCTTGCGGCGGCATTCCTGCTCGGTGTACTGGGCGGCTGCGGACGGGCTGAACGGCCCTGGGGACCGGAACTGCCGAAGTCCCGGGCGCAGACGGAGGCGCCGTCCCCCGCGGCGGAGGACGAACTGGAGATCCGCCGGGCGGCGCTGGAGGCGCAGATGCAGGAAGCCGTCGACCAGTACCGGCGGGAGGACCACACGCCGCTGGAAGAGCCGGTCTCGTACCGGCTCCTTTGGATCGGGTTTGCCCACGTGACCTATGGGGAACTGGACTTCCGGATGACGGATTTCGACCGGGAATACCTCCGGGCCGTGGCGCTGAACTTTGAAAAAACGGTGGAGCGTCTCACGGAGCACAACCTGGATGTGGAGATCGACCTGTTCTTCGAAGAGGATCCGTACGAGCTCACTCTGGCTGATGACGAGGACTGGCTCTACCTCGCCAGGGAGACCGCTCAGCCTGCGATCGACCGGTATGGTTCGGAGCGCCGGTACGACACGGTGCTCACCGCGGTGCAGACGGAGGGAGACGCGAACCGTCTGCAGAATCTCGGCCGGCCGGGAGCCGGTACGTACGGCGCGATCCTGGGGCTTGCCACCGGAGGGATCCAGGACGACATGGGATACTCCACCGTCAACCTCTCCGAGCCGAAACAGGGAACGTGGCCCCTGGAGGATCCGGAGATCCCGTCCCTTTACGCTACGGCGGTCGCCGTTCATGAGTGGCTCCACCAGTTGGAGGTCATCGGCGGGATCCTGGGGATCGAGTACCCGGATACCCACGCGTCTTCCGGGGCGCCGGAGTTCCCCGGATACCGCGCCTGTATCTGCGACGAGAACGACTATGATTTCTTCGAGTTCTACGCCCAGGTCCTGCAGGGAAGGGTCCCCTATACGGAGAACGGGACCGTGCACATGGTCGGGATGTACCCGAAGATGTGGAGCCTCATCCGGCGCGGCGCGCTGGAACTCGGCACGTTTACGGTCACGGATCCCACCGGTGCCCTGTTCCTGTCCGCACGGGAGGAGGAGCCGAGGCTCACGGTCTCGAATGAGCCGTGCGGATGGATCCTTCGGTATGAGCTCGGGGGACGATACGTTCTTTCCCCTGAGGCGGCTCCGGATCTCCGCGTCGATCTCTCCAACGCCTGGGACGCGGACGGGAATACCATCGGGCTGTGTCCCTGGACCGGATACGAAGAGGCACAGAGCTGGTTCCTCACGCAGAACGCAGACGGAACGTACTGTATCCGCACCGCGTACGGCAGCGGCCGCGCCCTCACTGCCGCCGGGAACGGGGAAGCGGTGACGCTCGAGACTGCGGACGCACCGGCCGCCGCGCAGTGTTGGCGTATAGAGCCCGCCGGGAGCGCCGGATAAAAAAGCGCGCCGCGTCTTCATGAGAGACGCGGCGCTGTTTCAATGCAGGAGGATTCATACAGTGTACTGGCAGTGGACCACGGCCACCAGCCATAGGTTCCCGTCCTGATTCTCAAAGACGAGGCGCAGGGTGGTCCAGCGTCCGTCGGTGCCCGGATTGTGGAGATCCACGAAAACGGCGTCGGGGAAAGCTTCGGAGACGTTTTCCAAGGCGTTGCCCCGGGCGGCGATGTAGTTGAGGGAGATTACCGGAGCGGAGACATAATCGTAGTCATAGATCACACCGGAGACGAAATCCCTTGCGGTCATTTCCATGACCTCCCCTGTGACTGGGCTCATGCCCCACGTGTACCGCTGGGCGTCCTCGTCCAGCGCAGCCACCTCGGATGCGGTGAACCACCGGTCGGAGGAGAGATTCACGGTGGAGTAGGGCGTGAAGAGAAGACCGCGGGAGGGATGGACCAGTTCGCTGAGCGCCGCGAAGTCCCCGTCTTTCAAGTCTGCGGCGGCCTCCAGGGCGAGATCCACCGCCAGGGACCGCTCCTGCTCCGCGGCGGAATCGGGCTCGGCCCGGCCGAACAGGAATCGTTCCGCTCCGTCTCGCCCGGCGAGCTTCAGTCCGAAGAAGAGGATCGCGGCGCCGCATACCAGTGCGACGGCGGCAGTAATCAGATAAGGCAGTACGCGTTTCACCGAATCACCAGATTTCTTTCGAGGATCCGTGCCGGAAGGACCGGCCATATCCGTATTGTACCGTTTCTTTCCGAGCAAGACAACAACAAGTGATTACATTGTATAACAAACGGACGGAGCGGAACGGTTGGAATTGTATTTTTCGACGAGGTCTGGTATACTCGTTCCAAAGACACAGACGCCGTGCGCGCCGGAACAGGAGAGATCATGACCTTTCAGAACGACAGCACCCAGTATCACATCGGCCTTGCCGCCGGGCAGTGCGGCCGGTATGTGATCCTTCCCGGGGATCCCGGACGGTGCGAGAAGATCGCGTCCCACTTTGAAGAGCCGCAGTTCGTTTATCAGAACCGAGAGTTCGTCACCTGGACCGGGACCCTTCTGGGCGAGCGCGTGAGCGTTACCTCCACAGGGATCGGCGGGCCGTCGGCGGCCATCGCCATGGAGGAACTGACCGCCTGCGGGGCCGATACGTTCATTCGCGTGGGGACCTGCGGCGGCATCCGTCTGGATGTGGAAGCCGGCGACTGCGTAATCGCCACAGGCACCGTCCGGGCGGAGGGAACGAGCCGGGAGTACGCCCCGGTGGAGTTCCCCGCTGTGCCGGACTTTGCGGTGCTCTCCGCGCTGGCGGCGGCGGCGGAGCGCATGGGTGTGCGCCGGAAGGTGGGCGTGGTACAGTGCAAGGACTCCTTCTACGGCCAGCATTCCCCCGGGCGGATGCCCGTGGCGGCGATGCTCGAGGAGAAATGGGAGGCCTGGAAGCGTCTCGGCGTCCTGGCGAGCGAGATGGAATCCGCGGCGCTCTTCACCGTGGCCTCTGCCCTGGGCGTCCGGTGCGGGGCGGTGTTCCTGGCCGTATGGAACCAGGAGCGGGAGCTTGCCGGTCTCGACAACGGCCGCGTGGAGGATACGGAACTACCCATCCGGGTGGCAGTGGAAGCACTGAAGGACCTCATCGAGCGGGATCGGAAAGCGTGACGAACGGCCGCGCCCTCTTGTAGGGAGGCCTGGAAAGTGATACAATCTACATGGAATAAAATGGCGCTGCGCGCCGGGGAGGATTTGGATGAACGACTTTTTCTATTACGCGCCCACCAAGGTCTATTTCGGACGGAAAGCGGAGGAGAACATCGCGCCCTTTCTGAAAGAATTCGGGGCGAAGAAGGTGCTGGTCCACTTCGGTGGCGGCAGCGTCATGCGCAGCGGGCTCCTTGGCAGGATCCGGCAGTATCTGCGGGACGCGGAGATTGACTGGATCGAGATGGGCGGCGTGGAGCCGAACCCCAAGATCGATCTTGCCCGCAAGGGCGTGGAGCTCTGCCGTCAGGAAGGCGTGGACTTCATCCTCGCCGTGGGCGGCGGCAGCGTCATCGACTCCTCCAAGAGCATCGCCCTCGGGACAGCCAACGGCTGCGATCCCTGGCTCTTCACCACCCGGGAACGGACGCCGGAGAAATGCCTGCCCGTCGCCGCGGTGCTGACCATCGCCGCTGCCGGCAGCGAGATGTCCAAGTCCCACGTGATGTCCAATCCCGCGCTGAACGTGAAGCGCGGCCTCAACTGCGACCTCACGCGGTGCGTCGCCGCGTTCATGGATCCGGAGCTGACCTTTACCGTGCCTCGGGCCCAGACCGCATATGGGACCGTGGACATCATGATGCACACCATGGAGCGGTATTATACCGAGGATGCCGACACGGAGCTCACCGACCGTCTGGCCGAGGGGCTGCTCCTGTCCGTGATCCATGCTGGCGCCGCCGCCACGGCAGATCCCAGAGACTACAATGCACGTGCCACCCTCATGTGGGCGTCCTCCCTGAGCCACAACGACCTGATGGGCTGCATGAAGAACGTGCCCATGATGACCGTGCACCAGCTGGAGCACGGCGTGAGTGGAATCTTCGACCGTGTGGCCCACGGAGCGGGGCTCGCGGTGTTGTACCCCGCATGGGCAAAGTATATCTATAAGCTGGCTCCCAGGCGCTTCGCCGGTATGGCCCGCCGCGTCTGGGGCGTCGCCAATTCAGGCGACGACGAGGCGGACGCCCTCCGGGGCATCGAAGCCATGAAGGAGTATTTCGCGTTCCTCGGCGCACCCACCTCTTTCCGGGAGCTGGGCATCGGGCCGGAATCCTTCGAGGCCATCGCCGACAACATCACCGCCGGGGGCACCAAGACGATATGGTCCTTCAAGCCTCTGGGGAAGCCGGAAATCCTGGAGATCTTCCGGATGGCGGCGGAATAAACGTCTGCGGTTCGGCGGTGATCGAGACGAACTACAGGGAAGCCATGCGCCGAATCCTGGAGGAGACCGGCGCGTCCGGACGGAAGCCCCGGCTCCTGCTGCAGGCCTGCTGCGGCCCGTGTTCCGCTTCATCTCTGGAGCAGCTGGGCGAGGTCTTTCAACTCACGATCCTCTACTATAACCCCAACACCTGGCCGGAGGCGGAGTTTCTCCGCCGGGAGGCGGCGCTCGAGACGGTGCTCGCCCGTCAGGTCCGGCCGCCGGAGCTCCTCGTCCCTACGTACGACCACGGAGAATTCCTGGCCGCCGCCAGGGGACTGGAGAAGGAACCGGAGGGGGGCGCACGATGCGAAGCATGCTGGCATCTCCGTCTGGAGCGAACTGCGCAGATCGCAGCCGAAAAGGGGTTCGAATGGATCGGCACCACGCTCACCGTGGGACCGACGAAGAAAGCGGCGGTCATCAACCCCATCGGCGAGGCACTGGCGGCGGAATACGGCCTTCGGTGGCTGCCCGCGGATTTCAAAAAGGGCGGGGGATACCAGAGGTCCCTGGAACTCAGCCGGGAGATGGGCCTCTACCGTCAGGACTACTGCGGATGCGAGTTCGCGCCGGGGGGACGCGGGGCCCAAGATACCGGTACTTGACAAGAAAAGCACCCATGGTATAATGAGCGGGCGGCTGAGTCCGCACGGCAGTTCGAAACCATCCTGCCGACCGGGAGACCGGTGAAACAAAACTACGGGAGGAAAAGCACAGGTATGCCCGTAGACGCCGAACGGCATCTGCGGGCGTTTTTCTGCGCCGGAAATGATCATGCAAACAGGACAGAACAGGTCTTTGTTCCTCATCCGGAAGATCGCCGTGGCGGCCGCGGTGGGCGCCGCCTACGCCGCGCTGACCATGCTGCTGCAGCCCATCAGCTACGGGGAGATCCAGCTGCGCGTCTCCGAGGTGCTCTGCATCCTGCCGTTTTTCTTTCCCTATACAGCCTGGGGCCTTTATGTGGGATGCATTCTGGCAAACCTCATCAGCGTGGCGGGCCCCCTGGATGTGGTGTTCGGATCTCTCGCGACCCTGATCGCGGCTCTCGGAGCTG
>JAEEGL010875741.1_pt1 | contig 14471 bp, 19 predicted proteins | sample 9134231 | NCBI WGS metagenome assembly JAEEGL01 (sample SAMN16246548, study PRJNA631951) | gut metagenome | biome: gut microbiome; feature: rumen; material: fiber-attached | host: Bos | place: Iran: Karaj | collected 2018-10
ATGCTCACGTTTCTTGAAGTCAACGGTATCAAGATAGAAGCAACGAATGAAGAAGTCGCAGAAACCGGTCTTGCTGTAGCAGCAGGTACGATGAAATATGAAGAGCTTCTGAAATGGGTGACAGATCATAGGATTTGAGGAATAGATATTTTGATCTGTTTCTCAAATATGCCAGATAACTAATAGTATTATTGTTGATGCAGCATAAATACAAGGCGGTTCCTTACTGCACGTATTCTTTCGGCGCCGTGACCCTTTACCTTCTTAAAGCTCCTCTCAAGAGCTAAAAAGATGCTTCAGCAGTGAAGGCTGACTGAAAGAAAAGAATGTATCCAAGGGGGCTCTCGCATAGGAGCCCTTTTGTAATGCAAGAAGTACTTTGAAATGCGGTTTGGAAATGCCCTGCTTTTATGCTAAAATGAGCAAAATACTCAGATGAGGAATAAGAGGTAACAAAATGAAAGAGTTCTGGAGAGTAGTGAAGTTCACCCTGTTTTCCATAAGCGCAGGCCTGATAGAAATAGGATCTTTTACACTGCTCAACGAGTTTACGAAGTTTCCGTACTGGGCCAGCTATCTTATAGCTCTTGTTTTGTCTGTTCTTTGGAATTTTACTCTGAACAGAAAATTTACATTCAAGTCAGCGGCCAATGTTCCCATAGCCATGCTGAAAGTAGCGGCATATTATGCCGTTTTCACGCCCCTGTCCACGCTGCTCGAGCACTTCCTTACGGGACTTGGCTGGAATGAATATCTGGTAACTGCTATCAATATGGTGATCAATTTCGTAACGGAATTCCTCTATCAACGCTTTTTCGTGTTCAAAGATTCCATAGATACAAACGAAAGAAGCAAAACTAAGGAGTAACTGTCATGACAATTAAGGAAGCCATGGAAGTGCGCCATTCGGTACGCGCATATACCGCTGAGGCTATCCCGGAAGAGATAAGAAAGACACTGGACGAAGCTGCATCGGAGGCAAACGCAGAAGGAAGGCTCAATATCTCAATTCACTATGACGATCCTGACGCCTTTGATTCGGGTCTCGCCCATTACGGCAATTTCCGCAATGTCAGGAACTATATAGTGCTGGCAGGAAAGAAAGACGAAAGCTTCGATCTCCGCTGCGGTTATTACGGGGAAAAACTGGTCCTTCTTGCTCAAAGCCTCGGTCTCAACAGCTGCTGGGTGGCTCTCACATTCAACAAAAGAAAGGTAAAGGAGCTCCTTGCACCCGGGGAGAGCCTGTGCATGGTCATAGCTCTGGGGTACGGGGAGACTCAAGGTAATCCGCACAGGGGCAAAAGCTTAGGAGAAGTATGCGATGCTAAGGATGCCCCGGCATGGTTCACAGATGGAGCAGAAGCTGCGCTGCTGGCACCTACGGCCGTGAACCAGCAGAAGTTCTTCTTTTCCCTTGACGGGGACAAGGCAGTGCTTAAGGCAAAGGGCATAGGACCCTGCCTTCATACAGATCTCGGAATTGTGAAATACCATTTTGAAACGGTTTCGGGTCACGAAGCTGAAGTAAGGTGAAGGAACTTATCGGATGAAAGAGAACGTTTACGGAAAAAACGTGTTCGTGACGGGAGCGTCTTCAGGCATAGGGCTTGCATGTGCAAGGATGTTTGCCAAAAAAGGCTGCCATGTTACGGGAGTATCAAGGAATACGGATGAAAGGGAAGAAGCTTTCGAAGGAGGAGGAAAACTCGTCATGAGAAGGCTGGATGTGACCGATGAAGAAAAGGTCAGGGAGTTCGTCGCCGGTCTTCCCGGGGTCGACATTGCGGTCCTCTGCGCAGGCATGGGCGTTGCCGGCCCTGCCGAGACCACTCCCTCGGAAATGACGAGAAGGCAGATGGAGGTTAACTATTTCGGTACTCTCAATGCCGCACAGCCCTGTCTTTCGAGAATGAAGGACCAAGGGAAAGGCCTCCTCATAGTTATAGGCTCCATAGCAGGAAGGGTGTCTATCCCCATGCAGAGCCAGTATTCGGCGAGCAAATATGCCCTTGAGGCCTTTACGGATGCCGTGAGGATGGAGATGAAGGAATACGGAGTGAGGGCCGTCATAGTGGAACCTGGAGATACGAAGACAGGATTTACGGCTGCAAGGGAGATGCTGAGAAAAGAGGACGGGTATTCCCCGGTCCTTGAAAAAAGCGTTTCTAAAATGGCAGAAGACGAACAAAGCGGCAGGTCTCCTCTGAGCGTCGCAAAGGTCGTTTACTCACTTTCTTTACGCAAGGACCCTCCGGCGAGAGTCCCCGTGGGCTTCGAATACAAGCTGCTTATGTTTCTTCTCAGGATAATGCCCGACAGGCTGAAAGAGCTCATACTTTCAAAGATGTATCTGCCGCGATAGTTCTGGTCACAGTGTATTTAGTTGAACCACTCTTTGGCGTGGAAAAGGGTTGCGATGTCCTTGTAGTTGCCGAAAAGGGTGAGCTTGTCTCCTACGCAGAAAACGGTCTTTCCGTCAGGGGCTTCGACGGAGCGGTCAGCCCTTTCCACAAGCATCACGAGGATGTTATATTTTGTTCTCAGCTCAAGCTCTGCCAAAGTCTTTCCTGCAAACTCTTCAGGCACTTCCTGGAGCTTGACTTTGGCTATAGAATCATGGGAGATATAGTCGACCAGGAGTATGGTATTGGTACCCTCTTTGTACATGAATCTTCCGGCGAGTTTTTCAATGAGACTGTCAAGGCGTTTGTGGACTGCGCTGGTCCTTAAAATGGCGAAAAGCAGAGTCAGTACACCTATGGGGATCAGCACTTCTATATACAGGTTGCTTGCCTGATAAGCCCTTAAGGAAACGAAGATGTTGATGAAGGTGGATATGATGGTTATGTTGAAGACGTAACCGAAGAGCATGGTCACCTGGGCGAGTTTCCTTCTTTGCTTTATTGATACAAGTCCTTCGCTTTCCCTGGTGGTGAAGCCGGTCCCCGTGAGAAGAGAAAGCACCTGGAATCTTGCTTTTTCATAGGGGAGCCCCGTAAACCTGAAAAGCACGGTGAATATTTCACATATGATCCAATATATCAGGACTATGATTAAGAATAAAAGCATTGCGTTGAGAATACCCATATATGACCTCGCTTGACTGAAATATCTGATTATATATTATCACGAACAGGGCGGATTTGTACTGCTTGGGTCTAACGAGAATATAAAAACGGCGGATCTTATATGTCAAGAGACCGCCGGTTTTATGTTTGTGGTAATGAGGAAAAGAAGTTGGCGCTATATGCTGGTGCTGTATAGCTTGCCCTCGCCGTCGTATCTTTCGGTCTTTGTCCTGTTTCCTTTTTCGTCGTAATAGTACTTGATGGTGTACTGAGCTTTGCCGTCTTTGTCATAGCTCGTGTACTCAGCTACCTTGCCGGACTTGCTGGGCGTCATTATCTCGTAATGGAGAAGGTCGTGGTTTTCGTCCTCTGTCCTGCTCTTCGTGTTGAAGCCGCTTTCATCGTATTCATTGTATGTAAATACGGGAGCGCATTTAGGCCAGGCTCCGTAATATTCTGAGACGACGATCCTTCCTTTGTCGTCAAAGGTCTGATAGGTCTTGTTGGTGGCTATGGAGCCTTTGCCCAGATGGGTCACTTCTATGGGTCTGTCCTTCTCGTCATATTTGAACTCAGCTTTCATGAGCTCACCTTTATTGAATACGAACCAGCTGCCTTCGGTATTGTTGCCTCTTTTATCATAAGCGTAGTCATAGGAGGCTGTCATGTTGCCGTCTTTGTCATAGCTGGTCTTCTTTACTATGCGTCCGTCTTTCCATTCGGTCTCATGTGTGAACACGAGCTTTCCTTCTGCATCGAAGCGCTGCATTTTTATAACATTGCCGTTTTTATCCTTTTCAACTACATCTTTGTTCGCCATTTTGTTCCCTCCGTTTTTGGACCTTCCATGTTATTCCTTTTTGATTATACAATAATACTGCGGCATATGAAAGAAGTCAGACGTTATTGCCGTATATATCCATAGCAAAAAATGGTATACTGTGTTGATCGAACAGGAGGAAAGAAATGAGCGTTCTGGATATCATAAGAAAAAGAAGGAGCGTCCGCAGCTTCAGCGGCATTGCTCTTTGCAGGGAAGATGCCGATGCGCTGATGGAATGCGCAAAGGGAGCGGATAACCCCTACGGTATCCCCATCACCTGGAAGCTTCTCGATGCCAAAGAATACGGACTTTCGAGTCCTGTCATCGTAGGGACTGATCTGTATATAGCAGGGAAAATGCAGCAGCTGCCCCATGCGGAAGAGGCTTTCGGTTACTCCTTTGAAAAAGTTGTCCTCTATGCCGAGTCAAAAGGCATAGGAACTACATGGATCGCGGGGACCATGAACCGTGAGGCCTTCGAAAAGGCCATGGAGCTTTCCGAGGGCGAGGTCATGCCCTGCGTCAGTCCTTTGGGTCATCCCGCTGAAAAGATGTCTGTCAGAGAAGCTATGATGAGAAAAGGGATAAAGGCAGACAGCCGCGCCGAGTTCGGAGAGCTTTTCTTTGACTCATCTTTCGGAGTTCCCTTGGATAAGGCTAAGGCAGGCGGGCTTTCTGATGCTCTTGAGGCAGTGCGCCTCGGACCGTCCGCCGTTAACAAACAGCCCTGGCGCATAGTCCTTTGCGGCAACAAAGCGCATTTTTACGAAAAGCAGGGGAAGGGCTATGTCTCCGGAAACAGCTGGGATATACAGAAGATAGACATGGGCATCGCCCTTTGCCACTTCGAACTGGCTGCAAGAGAGAGCGGATATGAACTGAGTTTTGAAATATGCGATCCCGGCCTGGAAGTGCCCGAGGGAGTGAAGTATATCGCGTCTTTCACGGTTAATGGATAACAGGGCAGCTGCAAAGACAATGTAGAGACGAAAAGCTCACGGAAATGATATAATAGCCGTGAGCTTTTATTTTCATAAGGAGAGATGACATGACCAAACTCGATCTTCAGTACATTGCAGATTATGAAGACTGCAAAATGGGACGCTTCGAGACGACCGGAGACGACGGGGGAGTTCCCGTAAACATTCTCATCGACAACTACAACGAGGGATTCCCTTCGGAGGGGGAGTGCTTCATGGAGATATGCGGCCTTGGATACAATATCGAGGTATACAAGACCGAGGAAGAATTTGATGCCGCTCACAGCGATTTCAGGATGGCCGTACCTTCGATGATACCCATAGGGACTTTCTCTGCGGTGGAAGAAGCAGCCGAAGAGGATCCCAGGATACTCTTTACGGGTAAGGTCTTCGGTTTCGAAACGGACCCTGAAGCCGAAGGTAACGATCCCAATCATCTTATCCACATAGATACCTACGGCTTCGATTTCCATCTGTACACGAAGTACGACGGAAAACTGGAAGCGGGAGATATACTGCACGGAGTCGCCTGGCTATACGGCGACCTCATATTCAGCGATACAAAGGAGGGTGAAGAAAATGTCCATTAAAGTTATATATACGGATAAGGCGCCTGCGGCGGTAGGTCCTTACTCGCAGGCCGTAATGGCCGGAAGCGTGCTCTATTCATCGGGTCAGCTGGGACTCATACCGGAAACAGGTCTGCTTCCTGAGGGCATAGCTGCCCAGACTGTTCAGTCTCTTAAGAATGTGGAGGCTGTTCTCGAAGAAGCGGGATTTAGAAAAGAGGACGTAGTGAAAACTACGGTGTTTCTTACGGACCTCGGAAACTTCGGGATAGTCAACGAACTCTATGCGGACTTCTTCGGTGAGACAAAACCGGCAAGGTCCTGCGTGGAAGTCTCGGCACTTCCCAAAGGCGGACTTGTGGAGATCGAATTCACAGCGGTGAAGAACAGCTGATGCTAAACGAAAAGACAGTAATCAAAATATATGGAACAGGAGAAATAAAAATGAGAAAAGATTTCGGAGTCAAGACATGGGTATATCCCCAGCCCGTACAGATCATAGGGACCTATGACGAGGACGGAAATGCTGACATAATGAACGCGGCATGGGGCGGGATGAGCAACGATGAAGAGCTGTTCATCTGCCTTTCTGCAGACCATAAGACCACGAAGAACCTCCAGAAGACCAAGGCTTTCACGGTCAGTTTCGGAACGAGAGAGACCGTGGTCCCCTGCGACTATGTAGGTATAGTAACGGCGAATAAAGTGAGCGATAAAGTGGAGAGATCCGGATTCACCTTAAGAAAAGCAGATCATGTGAATGCACCCCTCATAGAGGAGCTTCCTCTCTGCATCGAATGCGAGCTCATCTGCTACGAGGAAAGCAGCTGCCATCTGTTCGGGCGCATAGTCAACGTTTCGGTGGATGAGAGCATACTTACTGACGGCAAAGTAGATCCCGAAAAGTTCCATCCCATAGTATTCGATCCCTGTAACCATACGTATATGGATCTGGGGAAGGTGGTTGCCAGAGCGTTCCAGGCAGGGACTGCACTGAAATGAAGAGAAACTATTTGAAAGGCATGATCCTGTTGCTTGCGGCGGTGCTTCTCATGGGAGGCTGCGGGGCAAAGGAAAGCACTTCCGAGGAAGAGAAGCAGCCTTCAGGACCGGCGTCAGCTGCAGAAGAGGATAAGGACATGAAGATGTATATAGGGGAAAGGGAAGTTCCTGTGATATGGGTGGAAAACGCCTCTGTGGAGGAGCTTAAAAGCCTTTGTCCCATCAAAATAGATATGTCGATGTACGGTGGCTTCGAGCAGGTAGGTTCCATAGGAAAGAGCATCGCGAGGGATGACAGGCAGACGACGACCAAGTCCGGCGACGTGGTGCTTTATTCTGGCAGCCAGATAGTGGTCTTCTACGGATCCAACTCCTGGTCATATACGAGGCTGGGGCACGTGGATCTCCCGGAGGAAGAAATGGCGGAACTTCTCGGAAACGGGGACGTAGTCTTAAAGCTTGAGTGAAAAAAGGAAGGTTCTCATGGCTAAGGAAAGAAAACTGACTGAAAAGGAACAGATAAGACTGGAGCGCTTCAACGAAGTCGCGGCTTCAATGGAGGAGCAGGGCTACAGGAAGACCTTGCTGACTGTGAGCATACTGTGGGCAAACGTTTTCGCCATCTTTCTTCTGCTGGCCGTTGCGGTAATAGGTATAGTGCTGTTCGTTCTGAAATATGACGATCTGTTCGGAAGGCTCAGCATACTGGAGTCGGTAATTCTCATCATCATTTTCCTCGCGCTCATAGTGATTCATGAGCTCATACACGGGATAGGCTGGTCTCTGTCTACCAAGAACGGCTTTAAGGATATCGAGTTCGGCGTCATGCTCGATTCTCTCACTCCATACTGTACCTGCAGTCAGCCCCTGAGCAAGGGGCAGTACATACTGGGCGCGATGCTTCCACTCATTACTTTGGGAATATTGCCCATGATCGCAGGCATATTGATAGGCTCGTTCTACACCATGATGATGGGCGTCATCATGACTGCGTCGGCCGCAGGAGATATACTCATAGTACTGAAAATACTCAGGTATAAAAGCAGAGCGAAGGACGTAGTGTACATGGATCATCCCACCGAAGCAGGCGGCGTTATATTCGAAAGATAGTCCCGAAGAGCAAAACATGGTATTCAGACACACTGACAGGCCCGGTTTCTTACTGGGTTTCATCGACTTCTTTACGGCAGGGCTTTTTTTCCTTGTATACATGCGGTGCGGCCTTCAGGATGAGCTCGACTGTATACTTGGCAAAAAGACCGAAAAATATCATATCGCATATCTAAAGGGTATACCGACACTGTTCATATATACCCTTGTCTGGATGTCCAGGATAGCTGAGGACCTTAAGGCCAAGGCCATAGAGCTCGGCCTTGAAGGGCCGTATACCTCATGGTGGCACATGTTCGGATGGAACGTGTTCGGCATATTGGTCCTCGTAGGCCCGGCGGTAGCTACCGGGAGATTCTTCAGAACGCTCAATGAAGTGGAAAGAGAACTGAACAAAAGAAATAGAAAGGCTCAAGACCCTGGACCTGGGATTTAAGAATACGGATCACAACCCCGTGGTGATGGAGATATCACTCGGTTATTAGATATCAAACAGACAGGAGAAAAAGTAAGATATGAAAAAGATCTTAGCAACAGTGCTCGTTCTTTCCCTGCTGATGACAATGACAGCATGCGGAGATTCTGGAAAGCAGCAGGAAGACAGTGGTCAGGCTCAGAATGATCAGCAGGCAGAAAACATCGTTTTTAAGTACGGGACCGTAAACGATGGAGTATACGAAAACGATATAGCGGGATTCGGTTTCAACTTTGGCGAATACGGTCTTATAGAGGAGCCCATGGGCGCTTACCGTGACCGGACTCCGGCAGAAGAGGTAGCCAAAAACATGCAGGGGACCCTGGTGGTCGAACTGCACTGCAAGAACAAGGATATTGTAAATGAAGAAAACGAGCCGGTCGTTTTCATGATAGTCACCATCAATGTCCAGGAATCGGCAGACAGTGTTTCCGATTACATGAAAAACCTTATGGACCTTTCAATGGAAAATTACAGTTCCGGGAAAGAGCCCTATGAAGGATACAAAGTCAGCGGGAACAGCCGCTTCTCAGGCAAGATCGGAGGAAAGGATTTTGAAGCCTATGAGCTTCAGATAAACGATTCGGCTTTCGGCACCAATATCGTTAAAAGGGTGTATTTTGCCCGTTACGGACAGTATATCTATAGGATTTCTTTCGATGCGTCAGATTCAGAAGATCACTCATCCTTCGATGAACTAAGGCAGGAGATAGACAGGCTCATCTCCGGGTATTTTTACGCATTAGTGTAGAACACGGAAAACATCACAGGAACTTAAGACCCGCCGGCTATTTCAATGGTCGGCGGGTTTTTGTAAACCTGGCATATTATTTTCATATGCGTTGAACAAACGTACAGATCGGTGGTATAATATTCACGAAATGTATATTATTTGTTCTTTGATGGAGGATGGTTATGAAAACTAAGATCAAAGTTCTCGTTAGGATCGCAGCGCTGGCACTCGTTATTTGTATGATGCTTTGCAGCTGCGTTTTTGCTTCTGCAGGAAACAGGGGGACATATACGAATGCAGCGCAGGTCGCTCAGCTGGTATATGAAGGCTACAATGAAGGAACGAAAGGCCCTGTTACCATCACGAAAGGTACCTTGAGAACCGGCGGATGGTTCCCGCAGACCAAAGACGTATATCTTGTGACTTTGTCCGGTACGGAAATGGTATTCAACCAGTCCACGGAATGGATCACGGACCTTTTTGCCGGATTCAATCTCGGAAACGCCTACTATTACAACGTAGTGAACATTATAAACAGCAATGTTCCTCAGGGGGCCAACCTTATCCTGGCGGGCCACAGCCTCGGAGGAATGATAGCTCAGCAGGTCTCTGCTAATTCCACTATTAAGTCCAGATACAACATACTGAACGTCGTGTGCTTCGGATCTCCTCTTCTTGCAGCAGGATTCCGTGAGGGTACGGTAAAGCGTCTCGGCGACGTGTCCGACTTTGTCCCGTATCTTTCCGGCAATCTGTTCGTCACACCCATCCGTGCCATACTTGGTCTTAACCGTGAAAACGGAGGATATGCAGGAAGACCCATAACTGCACATAAGGAATGCTACACACGTGAGGACGTATGGGGAAGATATGACGTCACCGGAACAAAGAACGGAAACGCGACTCTGACCCTTGACCTCGATACGAGAGTATTCTATAAATCTCCGATAATCGACTGGTAAACGGAGTATATCATCAGCTTAGTCACTGACCCGCCGGCTTACCGGCGGTTTTTTGTTTGATAAAATACAATTATGGAATCACGGATCATGTTGTATAATAATACCAATCATATTTCAGACAGACCAAAGAGGAGATCATCAATGAACGACGTTATAAAACAGCTCTATGACAGGAAGTCCGTCAGAGCGTACGAGGACAGAGAGATCAGTGAGGAGATCACGGAAGAGATCCTCAAAGCAGCGGTAATGGCTCCTACAGCGGGGAATCAGCAGCTATATACGATCATCAAAGTCACCGATCAGGATATCAAGGAGCGTCTGGCCGAATCATGCGATCATCAGCCGTTTATCGCAAAAAGCAAACTGCTCCTCGTTTTCTGTGCAGACTGTCTCAAATGGTATAAGGCCTTCATCGATGCAGGCTGCGATCCCAGAAAACCGGGAGAAGGAGACCTTCTTCTTGCGGTAGACGATGCATTGATAGCAGCGCAGAATGCAGTCGTTGCGGCTCAGTCTTACGGGATCGGCTCATGCTATATCGGTGATATCATGGAGAATATAGAGACACAGAGGGAGATACTCGGACTGCCGGAATACGTGTTCCCTGCGGCTTTGGTGGTGTTCGGATATCCGAGCAGGCAGCAGGAGGACAGACCGAAACCTCCCAGGGCGGATATGAAATACATTGTTCATGAAAACAGGTACAGAGACTTAGGTCCTGAAGAGCTGAAGGCAATGATAGTGAAGGACAGGGATCCGGAGACTCACGAGGAATGGATGAAGGCATTTTGCGAGAGAAAGTTCAACTCCGGTTTTGCAAGAGAGATGACCAGATCGGTCAGAAAATACCTGGAGCAATTCAGCGACCGGTAGCATATATGAATGTTCGTTGAAGAAGCGGTGGCCTCAAGGTCACTGCTTTTTTATGAGCGGATTTTTGATATCACGCAGAGAATGGCGGCAAAGCTGTACTTATGGTATACTGTCAAAAGCGTGAAAAAAGAAAGAAGGCTATTTATGAAAAAGATCATAGCTATAACGATGGCAGTGCTCATGCTCTTAACCGGAGCATCCTGCGGCAGCGGCAGCAAAGATAAGGGAACGGAACTTGATTATCTCGTTCTTGTGAATAAAGAGAACAAGCTTCCGGACAACTGGGAGGAGATGATAAAGACAGTCAGCATCAAGAACTCCCTGGGAGACGACGTGGAAGTCGAGGAAAAGGCATATGATGCTTATCTCGAACTTAAGGAAGATCTGGAAAAAGAAAATGTTTATGTCGATCTGGATTCTTCAAGAAGGAGCGTCGCAGAGCAGCAGAAGATATGGGATGATTTCACCGTTAAATACGGCGAGGACTATACGAAGCGCTATGTTGCGGTGCCCGGCTATTCGGAGCATCATACCGGGCTTGCTCTTGATCTGTATCTGAATATAGACGGCGTTGACGTTTATGAAAACGAAGATATGGTGGAGTATCCGGAGATCTGGGCAAAGATCCATGAAAAGCTGGCAGCGCACGGATTCATACTCCGCTATCTTGAAGGAAAAGAATCGATCACCGGATACGGGTATGAGCCCTGGCATATACGCTATGTAGGTTCTGCAGATACAGCAAGAGAGATCACGGAAAAAGGGATCACCTTGGAGGAATACCTCGGCAGGCTCCCCGAAACCGACGTCGCTCCGCCGGAGGACGAATAAAATATTATTCAATATCGAAAGGATCGAGATATGAACGAAAATGGCACAGCTTCCATCGATAAGCTGAATTTGTTTGCGGATGAACTTTATGACTGGTCGGTAAGCGGAAAGAGCCCGGTACTTGCTTCCAGAGAACTGAGATACGTGCTGGACCGCCAGAGAGAGCGCCTTGATGCCAAGGGCCTTTCCATGGAGCAGAAAATCGGCCATACGGGAGAAGAGATAACCGGCAAGCTGGTAAGGAAAGGCGAAGGCATAAACGCAAGCGTTCTTTACAGAGAAGCCGTCCGGAATATGAGCGTCAGAAGCGGCGAGAAGGTCCTGAAAAAGGAAAAGGAGCCCATAATCTTCTATGCGACGTTGCTTGAAAAGCAAGGGTTCAGGGATTTTTCCTGCACCTGTCCCAACTGCGGACATACGGATCTTGTTTCTAAGATGAAGGACGGCTGCCCTTACTGCGGTACCGTATTCGAAATAGAGGACGTATGGCCTGTATTCTCTTCCTGGTACAGCGTGCCCGGCATAGTTGAAAGAGCGGACCTGATGCCAAGGCTCAAGAAAAACCTCATAGGCATATTCGCCGTCTCCTTCGCTGTGCTCTCTGTGGTGACCTGGTTCGTCCAGTCCGATTATGATCTGATCTTCAGGATCCTGGTATCTTTGTTCACAGGAGCTATTACAGGAGGCATGATCACATTCGTCTGCTATATGCTCTACAGTTTGAGGCTCCTAGGAAAAGTTTTCAAGGAAGCGGGAAGGGCCATGCCTCTCTTAAGGGGTATGAAGACAAAAAGCAAGGTCGAGGAGATATTGAGGCAGTATGAGCCGGACTTTTCATATTCATACTTTGAAGGCCGTCTCATATCTCTTCTCAGGGCCATAGCATTCACAGACGACCGGAGAGATCTCAGTATTTATGAGGGAAACGAGGATCTTTCCTTCTTTGACAGCCTCATAGATATGCAGTACCGCGGAGCTATACAGCTTCTGTCATCGCAGGTAAAAGACGGGGTCATATACCTTAGGCTGAAAGCCTTTATGGACGATCTCCGCTATGACGGAAGGGTAAAGCGCAGGGATGAAAACTACATCGTATCCGTCGAGAAGGATATCGATGCACATACGGATCCCGGATTCAGTCTCTGCAGCGTTGAGTGCAAGAGCTGCGGAGCGAGCTTCGACGCCCTTCATATGAAGAAGTGTCCTTACTGCAATACTCCGTATAAACTGATACACGACGACTGGATGATCACATCCGTTCAGAAGATCTGACAAGCGTGCAGCCGATCATTTGCATGGGTGATCGGCTTTTTTTGTGGTATAATCAGCATTGTAGCACCGGTGTTTAATAAGAGGTGGAATCATGAAACGCAAAACAAGCGGATCGATCGGGATCATACTTACGGTAATTCTGGCTGCAATGCTTTTCCCTGCAGCAGTATTGGCAGAGGATAACGCCGGCGATGTATGGTGGAAGTACGACAGCAGGGCCAAGACCATTTACATCAGCGACGAAGAAAACAAGGGAGGAGACTATCAGCTGTTCACTGCGGAGGAGCAGAGGAATGTAAACCCCGGCAAAGAGGTGCTTTACGGCTGGATAGGGATCTGCGAGGATGCGGAGAAAGCCGTGATACAGGGCTCTCCCAAGCCCGCCGAGACCCAGTACTGGTTCCACAGGAAGATGGCCTTAAAGACCATCGAGAATCTGAAAAATCTCGACACTTCCCAGGTGACGACCATGCAATGGATGTTCGGCGTCTGTTACGAGCTTTCAGAGCTGGACCTGTCAGGCTTCGACACTTCCAATGTTACGAGCATGTACGGGATGTTTTATGACGATTCCTCGTTGACGAGCCTGGACGTGTCGAATTTCAACACTTCTAAAGTTGTTACCATGAGGTGTATGTTCAATACCTGCAAGGGACTTACCACGCTCAATGTTTCGGGACTTAATACTTCAAACGTCGAGGATATGTCCGATATGTTTTATTTCTGCTCATCGCTGAAGAGCATAGATATATCGTCCTTCGACGTATCAAAAGTCACCACCATGTTCTATATGTTCAACACATGCCAGTCCCTTGAGACCATCTATGCAAAGCCCGGGACTGACTGGACCGGTTCACCGGCCAATATGGACAATATGTTCACGGGATGCAGTGCACTGAAAGGCGGAAAAGGGACAGAGCATAGCGAGTCCCATCATTACAATGAATATGTCCGTATAGACGACCCCGTCAACGATAAACCGGGATATTTCACTGCGACCGGTCCGTATATCTACTACGTCAGCTTCAATATGCAGGGTCACGGTACGCCGGTCGATACACAGGTCATAGAGATAGGAGACAAGGCTCTGGAGCCGAATCCTTCTCCTGAAGAAGCGGGATGGATATTCGAAGGATGGTATCTGAACGAAGGGTGCAGCGGCGAAGCCTTTGACTTCAGTACGGAGGTGAAGAGCGATATACGGCTTTTCGCCAAGTGGACAAAGGATGAAACTGTCCCGCCTGATGATCCCGATGACGATGTTTCCCCGAATACGGGAGATGACGTTATTCTTACACTGACAGTAATGGCAGCAGCAGTGTTTTTGAGCTGCCTGGCGGTTCTCCCGCTGTATAAAAGAAGATCATAAGTGAGGCATGGATCAGCAATGAAAAATATCAGATCAAAGAGAGGTATTGAAATGGAACCTGAAAAGGAGATCGAAAAGAAAGTAAGCAAAGGCATTTCTGCCGGCATCATAGGCAATGCAGTAGTGCTCCTTGCCCTTGGTATCGCCATAGGAGTGACAAAGGGCAGGATACTAAAAAAACTGTTTTAGGACACAAAAAAACGCCGCAGACTGCGGCGTTTTCCATTCTCATCAGTATTCTATAGCTGAAGAATCTTCAACTATCTCTTCATGGACTTTCATCCTTTCGGGGATGATCGAGAGTTTTCCGTCGAAGTGGGATCCCGGGTTCGTCACCAGGGTCTTTACTTCGAGAGCTCCCTGCAGGGATCCTGTGTTCGAGATCTCTGCCACATTGCTTA
>JAEEGL011917261.1_pt1 | contig 14471 bp, 5 predicted proteins | sample 9134231 | NCBI WGS metagenome assembly JAEEGL01 (sample SAMN16246548, study PRJNA631951) | gut metagenome | biome: gut microbiome; feature: rumen; material: fiber-attached | host: Bos | place: Iran: Karaj | collected 2018-10
CCCAGGACCACACCGGTAATGACCGGAACCAGGATCGCGAGGATGGAAGGGAGCAACATTTCGCGCTGAGCGCCACGAGTGGAAATGCCTACGCAACGGGCGTAGTCGGGGGTACCCTTACCTTCAAGGATGCCCGGGATCTCTTTGAACTGACGGCGGACTTCCTCCACCATCTTCTGTGCAGCACGGCCTACCGCGTTCATGGTGAGTCCGCAGAACACGAACGCCATCATCGCGCCGACGAATACACCGACCAGCAACATCGGGTTCATCAGGTTGACGTTGTAGTTATTCATGAAGTCGATAAGGGTCATGCTCTTAATCTGGGCGAGCGTAGCCTCAGCATTGCCCACCACAATTTTGGCCGCTTCACCCGCTTGTTCGGCCATGCGCACGAGGGCAATCTTAATCTCTTCAACGTAGGAAGCGAGCAATGCAAGGGCCGTAAGGGCGGCAGAGCCGATGGCAAAGCCTTTGCCCGTAGCGGCGGTAGTGTTGCCCAAAGCGTCCAATGCGTCGGTGCGCTTGCGGACTTCCGGTTCCAGACCGCTCATCTCAGCGTTGCCGCCTGCGTTGTCAGCGATGGGTCCGTATGCGTCGGTTGCAAGGGTGATGCCCAGGGTAGAGAGCATGCCGACTGCGGCGATGCCGATGCCGTAAAGACCGGTAGAGAGGTTTGCAGCCGTGAATTCAACATGGAAGCCATTGGCGCAGAGATACGACAAAACGATCGCAATACCGACCGTAACGACCGGAATGGCGGTAGAGATCATGCCCAAACCGAGGCCCGAAATGATGACTGTGGCAGGTCCGGTCAGTGAACTCTCTGCAACCTTTTGCGTGGGCTTGTAGGTCTGGGAAGTGTAAAACTCGGTCGCCTTACCGATGATGACACCGGCTACGAGGCCCGAAATGACCGAGCAGGAGAGGCCAACGGCGTTCGGGATATCGAGCAGTTTAAAGATGCCAAAGGTGGCAAGGGCGATCAAAAACGCGGCGGTATTGGTTCCGCGTGCGAGGGCCTTGAGCAGTTCTTTCATGCCCGCGCCTTCTTTGGTGCGGACCAAAAAGATACCGATGAGCGAGAGGACGACGCCCACAGAGGCGATCATCATCGGGGCCATGACCGCTTTCATTTGCAGCGCACTGTTGGCTGCAAAGGCCGAAGCGCCCAAAGCCATGGTGGCAAGGATGGATCCCGCATAGGACTCATAGAGATCAGCGCCCATGCCAGCCACGTCACCCACGTTGTCGCCGACGTTGTCTGCGATCGTTGCAGGGTTGCGGGGGTCATCTTCGGGAATGTTGTATTCGGTCTTTCCAACGAGGTCAGCGCCCACGTCGGCCGCCTTGGTGTAAATGCCGCCGCCCACGCGTGCAAACAATGCCTGCGTCGAAGCGCCCATTCCGAAGGTCAGCATGGTGGTGGTGATGGCGACCAGATCCCAGTCGGTCAATTGCGTTAAGACCAGGTACCATACGGAGACATCGAGCAATGCAAGGCCGACAACGACCAGACCCATGACGGCGCCCGAACGGAAGGCCACCTGCAAACCGTTGTTCAATGACTTCTGAGCCGCAGCAGCGGTACGGGCGGAAGCGTAGGTTGCAGTCTTCATCCCAAAGAATCCGGCAAGACCTGAGAAAAAGCCGCCGGTGAGGAATGCGAACCACACAATCTTGTTTTGAAGCCCAAGGAGAGACATGACGAAAAAGAACGCGGCGAGCACAGCAAAGACGATCAGCACGATCTTGTACTGTTGCTTCAGGTAGGCCATTGCCCCCTTGCGGACGTGTGCAGCGATTTCTTTCATTAAATCGGTGCCTTCGTCCTTCTTTTTCATCGATTTATAGAAGTAGAAAGCGAGGCTTAGAGCCACAATGGAGGCTGCAGGTACAGCCCAGAAAGCAGGTATTATATCACGCATTGAGATTCTCCTGCGCCGGGCGGGCGCGTGAACAAAACGCGGCCATTTTTAAATGATTTATTGCAGTTGGCAAGACTTCGTTGCGTTCGGGCATATTTTTGCGGGCATTTCATTTGCATTGGCTCAAAAGGGCGGGCTGGAGTATGAAGCGTCACTTTTTTTTGAAGAGGCTGCAGCGCTTTTGGAGCGCATTCCGGGGATTGCAGAGCGAAAGCGTTTTTGAATAGGGGCGTTTGATGTCGCTGAAGGTGATCGGAAGCAATCAGGTTTTCCATCTGGTCGATCGTCTGGCCGAGGATCTTCTGGAAAGTCCGCCTTCCTGGCACGACGAGGAGTTCGTGGTGGTGGAGGGGATCGGTCAGGGCGAGATGGCGAAGCGCGGGCTGGTGACGAAGATGGGGCTTTGCGCGGGGGTGAGGTTTCCGCTGCTGCGCGTGGCGATGAATCGCATCTGCGAGGCGGTGCTGCAGTCGAAGCCGCTCACGTTTCCAAAGATTGTGGATTACGATCCCTGGTGCGGGCAGGGGATCACCTTCGCGCTGATGGAGGCGCTGCTGGAGCAGGCGCGCGATCCCCGGTTTCAGGAGCTTCGGCAATATTTGAGATCGGACGATCTGAACGTTTTGATCGGCGATCAGGCGAAGCCGCTGGGCGATCGAAAGCTGATGCGGTTTGCGATGCAGATGGCGCGGCTCATTCAAAACGAGTCGATCTATCGGCCCGAGCTTTTGCAGGAATGGTCGCAGGGTCAGAACATGGGGCCGAGGGATGCGGAGGGGCATCAGACGACGCTGAACTCCGAGATGCAGCGGTTGCAACCTATTTTATGGCGCAGGCTCGGGGAGCGGATCCCGGGGATGAATCCCGCAGAGCGTTTTAAGAAGGCGATCGTGCGGTTGCAGCGGGGTGATCATCAGCTGGGCATCGATCGGATCGCGTTTTTTGCCGTTTCAAACCTTTCGCCGCTTTACGCTTCGCTCATTCAGGCGCTTTCAGTCACGATCGACACGCATCTTTATTTATGGCTGCCGAGTCAGGAATATTGGGGCGATCTCTCGATGAAGACGCTGAAGGAGCAGCGGCGTCTGGACGATGCGCATGTCAACGGGCTGCTTGCGGGATTGGGGCAGGAGGCGCGGAATTTTCAGAACGTGCGCATGGAACAGCTTTCGGATGGGGATGAGGACGAAGCGTTTATCGAGCCCAAAGGATTTGGATTGCTGGCTCACCTGCAGAGATCGGTGCTCCATTGCGAGACGAGGGCGATCCCTTACGAGAGCGAAGACGATTCGGTGCAGTTTTTGTCTTGCTACGGCGATTTGCGGCAGGTGGAGGCGCTTCGCGACAGCTTATACCGGCTGTTTTCGAAGGATCAGACGCTGCAGCCGCGCGATGTGCTGGTGTTGACGCCGGATCTCGACACGTTTGGTCCCTTGTGTCAGTCGGTGTTTTCGCAGCCGATGACTTTGAGCGACGGGCGGAAGCTGAATCCGATGCCGTTTCGGGTGATCGGTCGAAGGATGGCGGCGCAGAATCAGATCGCGGAGACCTTGATCCGGCTGTTTTTGCTGGCTTCGGATCGCGTAAAGGCTTCGGACGTGCTGCAGCTGCTGACGCTGGAGCCCGTGCAGCAAAAGTTTCACATCGATCCCGAGCAGCTTTCGAAGATTCGCGAATGGGTGGAGGCGTCGGGGGCGCGGTTTGGCATCGATGCGGCGCACCGCGAGCAGCTTCAGGCGGGATCTCGCGATGAATTCACGTGGAAGTTTGGGCTTCAGCGGATGGCGCTCGGTCTTTTGATGGAGTCGCCGCAGGGGGGCGCAGGGTTCTGTCACCGGATGCCTTTGAACGGCCCGCAGGTGGATCGGCCGCTCGCGCTTCATTTTTTGGCGTTCTGCGATCAGCTGTTTTTTGTGCTCTCAAATCTTCAGACGCCGCGCCGCTGGCACGATTGGGCGGAGTTTTTGCTGGGGAAGCAGGATGCGGAGGCAGAGGAGGGGGATTCAAACGAAAAAGGCGTGCTTGCAAGGCTTTGCGAGGTGACTTCAAAGACGCGCGAGCAGCTGACCGACGTGTACGATCTTCTGATGCCGCTTTATGCAGAGCCGGGCGATCTGCTGATCGACAAGGGCGCGGTCTGGGCCTGGCTTGAGGAGCGGTTTGGTCACGCGCCGAGTTACCGCATCGCGTCGCAGGCGATGCTGATCTCGGATTTTCAATCGCTTCGGGGCGTGAGCCGCAGGGTGATCGCGCTGCTCGGGATGGATGAGGGCCGCTTCCCCAGAAAAGATCGCGCCGTGCATTTCGATTTGATGGCCGCGCATCCGAAGGTGGGGGATCCTTCGCCGCGTTCGGAGGATCGGTTTTCGTTTTTGCAGGCGATCCTTTCGGCGGGCGATCACCTGATCGTGATCTATTCGGGGCATCATATCGTCGATCGCTCGGTGCTGTTTCCGGCGCAGCCCGTTCGCATGCTGTTTTCGGAGATCGATCGCGCGCTGCAATGCGATGAAACCGATGAGCCTCACCAGAAGCTGATTCAGGAGCAGAGGCTGCACGCGTTTTCGAAGGGACATTTTCAGGAGTCGGATCCCCGGATGCAAAGCTTCGATGCGCAGATGCTTTTGGGGGCAAAGGCGCTTTTGCAGAGCAAGCGGCAGCCGCAGAAGAAGCTCTTTCAAAATCCGCTGCCGCCGTATCTTTCAGACGAGCAGCGGCATCTCGGGGCAAACGGTCTTTCGGTTCCGCTGTTGGTTGACGCCCTTTGCCATCCGCAGCGCCGGCTTTTGAGCGATCGGCTGGGGATCGAGCTTTTGAGCAGCAAGGAGGGGGCGCCGATCGCCGATGAAGATCGCTCGAAGCTGAACAAACTCGAAGAATGGACGGTGGGGCAGGATTTGGTGCAGCAGATCTGGCAGGAGGCGGAGTGGGAATCTGAAGAGGAGAGGCGATCGCAGGCGGTGCGCGAAGAGCCGGAGCAGATCGATCTCTTTGGCATGATGGATGCGGGCGGATTCAACGAGGCCGACGAGAAAGACAAGGCCGAAGCAGGCCAGCTTCAGGAAGGAAAACGGGCGAGAAACATCGATCGCGCCTACGAGCGCAATCTGGGATCGGGTCGCGTGCCCGCAGGCATGCCCGGAAAAGTGATCGTAAGGGATCTCTACGACTGCGCAGAGCAGATTTGCCTTCGCGGAAGAGCCCATGTGACTCAGGCGCTCTGCGATCTGAAAAAACTGAATCTCCAGAAAGACCTGGGGCCCTGGAGCCTTTACGACGAGATCGATCACGTTTCATGCCTGCAGCTCAATGGGGCGCTTTCAAGGGAGGAGCGATCCTGGGCGCGGTTTCATGCGAGCGATTTGGACGACGAGGTGAGCGACAGTGCGGTGCGCGTCGATTATGGAAGCCTTCGGGGGAAGCGCCTGCTGCGACCCTGGATTCAGTTGTTGCTCTGGACGGCGCAGTCGGGGGGACTTGAACGCAAAATCAACGTCGTGGTGGGGCGGGTGTTGAATGATCGTTACGCCGACTTTGAAGACATTGAGATCGCGGTGCCGGGTGAAACGGTCGAGGATCGCTACCGATTTGCGGTGCAGGCGCTCGAAGATTTGTTGCAGGTTTACGAAGCGGCGATGCAGCGTCCGGTGATGCTCTTTGAAGGGGCGTCCTTTGCTTATGCTCAGGCTTTATTTTTAGGGAAGCCGGATCCTTTGAAGGAAGCAGAGAAGCAGTTTTCGGATACGACCTTTGGCCTGGCCGAGAGTCAGCTGCCCGAAATGGAATTATGCTTTGGCAAGCTCGAGGGGCTGAAGAGTGAAAACGGTTTGGGCGGGCAGGATGAATCGGAGTTTAAAGATCTGGCCGAAAAAGTCTGGCTGCCACTGTTACAGGCGATGCGATCGGGTGGTACAAACTGAACATTAAAATGGAGATTTTCTCTTTTAAAATCGATTTGAATCGATTATGGGTGCTTTACCTTGTTTGAAGGAGACATACGATGAAGCAAAAGCGTGTGCTGACGATTCAAGATATTTCTTGCGTGGGCCAATGCTCGCTTACGGTCGCCTTACCCATTTTGTCAGCAATGGGTCACGAGACGGCGATCTTGCCTTCGGCTGTGCTTTCAACACATACCGGCGGCTTTAAAGGGTTCACGTTCCGCGATTTAACGGACGACATCGATCCGATCATGGATCACTGGCAAAAAGAGAACCTGCAGTTCGATGCGCTCTATACCGGTTATCTGGGCAGTCCCCGGCAGATCTCTCTGATTGTCAGCCATTGGGATCGTTTGAAGGCGCCGGGTGCGGTCACGGTCATCGATCCGGTGCTGGGCGACAAGGGAAAGCTTTACCCGGGATTCTCTTCGGAATTCCCCGATCTGATGGCCAGGTTCTGCGCAAACGCCGATGTGATTTTGCCGAACCTGACCGAAGCGTCGTTCATGCTTCACGAGGAATATATTGAGGATCACCATACGCCCGAATACATCGAGCGCATTTTGAAGAAGCTCGTCGGACTGGGTTGCAAGCACGCATTACTGACGGGCGTCTCTTTCGAAGAGGGCAAGCTCGGCGTCGCAACGCTGAACGGCGACAACCAAAAGGTGAGCTACTACTTCAGAGATTTTATCGGCGGTGCCTTCCACGGAACCGGCGACGTCTTCGCGAGTTCGTTCACCGGCGCTTACGTGAACGGCAAGTCGCTTGAGGATTCCGCAAAGATCGCCGTCGATTTCACGGTCAAATCCATCGAATGCACCGTCGACGACAAGAGCCACTGGTACGGCGTCAAGTTTGAACAGGCTTTACCTTACCTTTGCAAGCTCTGCGGGACGATTTGATCGATCATTAAATCCAAAAAGCCGCATCTTCCTTTTGATTTGATGCGGCTTTGATTTATACTCGCAAATGAGCTCTTTGAAATTTGAGAGACGACCGCAACGCAGGTCAGCGAGCAAAATCGATTGGAAGCATGGGCTGCACGTTCAAGCAGCCCGTTCAAATTCGTTTGAAGACCCACCTCATCTCAATTGCAACCGCTCAAAATCGTTTTGAAGAACCGACTTATCTGAAAGCAACCGCTTCAAATCTTTTTGAGCGGCGATCCTCCGAAAATGGATCTGCCGTCAAATCGTTCCCGCTCGCTGGCGATTGACCATGCTGGTGCATCAAATCGTTTTGAAGAAGCGGCATTTTGTAGAGCTGATTCATAAAATTGATTTGAACAGCCGGTTGTTGATAAAGCTGGTTCATCAAAATGATTTGAACAGCCAGCACGACTATAAACAGCAGCTTGAACGCCATTTTGAGCGTTTTTTGGGCTTGAAACTTGCGCGTTTAAGTCAATTTAACTCCAAACACTGTGAATCACCGCGCGAATCTGCGCATTTTTTGCAAAGGAGCTCCACGATGAGCAAGGTCTTGAGTGTTAAGGGATCGGGTTTACGCAACGATGAGTTGCGAGGGTACTTTAATCGCTTGATGGCGATCCTCATCGCCTTCAACGCTCTGCGCGGTTCGAGAGGCCAAAAACTCAAGGCGGCGCACGAAGCTTATGTTCAGGCCCTCGATGGATCGAGCGCATCCAAGCTTTCGATCCGCGAATTTGATTCGCCCTGCGATTTGGCCTGGCGTTCACTCAAAGCGCAAGTCCGTGCCGACTTGTTGCATCACAGCGAAACGCGGCGCAGAGCAGGCGAGCAGATCGATGGCTTGCTCTCCCCATTGGGCAATCCCACCAACCTGAACTACGATCAGGCCTACGGCTTGATTCAAAGGGCGATCTCGACGCTGGACGGACTCGATCCACAGATTTTAGTGGATGCCCATATCGACGACATCTTCGCCCATTTGCATGCCTGCTACGACAAATTTGTTGCAGCACAGGCCTCAGAGATGGCCCGTCGCGCAAATCGTCCGAAGGGGGCCGTTCGTGAAGCCCGCCTCGCCCTGCTTAAGGCCTGGTCGGGTTATGTGCCCGCTTTGGAGATGATTGCTGAAGATGAGCCCGAGGCTCAAAAGGCGATCGACCAGATCAACGCATTGGTGGCCGAGTCCAATGCAAAGATCGCCCAGCGAAAAGCGAACGATGACGACGATGAAAACGAAAAGAAATCGAAGGCTGAAGGCAAGACCGAGTCTCCGAAAGCCGAAGATCCCGTAGTCGACGTCGAAGTGATCGAAGAAGACTGAATTTAAGGTTCAGCCGTTGCGGCCGCCCTCTCAGATTTTAAAACTGAGCGCAGAGTTCAAAGCTCAGGCGGCCGTTCAAATTCTTTTGAAGCCTTTAATGTCTTTCAGTCAGATGCTCCAAACACCGAACGTTTAAAGAGATGGCCCAACGATGACCGATCGAGAGATGCAAAATTACAGCGGTCAGGAAGAGATCGTCGATCAAACCACCTTGATCGAGGCGAGCGCGGGCACGGGAAAGACCTATAACATTACAGAGCTCGTGCTTCGGCTGCTGCTGGAGCGCCATTTTAAACTGGAGAAGATGCTCGTGGTCACCTTTACCCGGGCGGCCACAGCGGAGCTCAAGGAACGCATCGACGCAAGGCTTCAAAAGAGTCTGAATCTGCTGCAACAGGCAAAGCATGGCGCAGATTTATCGGGAAACGATGAGTTTACGCCGCTGCAGAGGAGTATAGAAAAAGGGGAGCTCTCGGTTGATGAGGCGATCACCTGTCTTCAGGATGCGCAGGACGCGCTCGATATGGGATCGATCTCTACCATTCACGGCTTCTGCCAGCGCATCCTGACTTCGTTCGGGTTCGAGACCGATATAGAGTTTGAATCCGAGCTGCAAAACAATGTGGACGATCTGATGGACGAGATCATCCACGACTATACGCGCCAAATCTATGAGACCGACGATCCCGAATGGTATCTCTTCCTTTCGTCGCTCAACATCTTCGAGCCGAGCGATCCCTATTCGCGTCAAACGCTAAAGGACGCCGTAAAACAGCTCGTGCGCGATCCTCAGCTGGTTTTGGATCCCAAGCCTTTGTCATGGTCGGCCATCAAAGATCATTTCGATCGGCTGATGGTGCAGAAGGAAGAGACCCAAAAACAATTGCGCGCCCTCCGTGATCTCTACCTCAGCGATCCACCGGTTTTTGAAAAGTCAGCGCCCACCGAAGCGCAGAGTCAGTCGTTCAAAAACCTGCTGATGTGCGATCCGGTCTTCTCACTCGATGCGTTTTTATCGCTCATCACCATGGGACAGGTGATCGATCAATATTCGGGAGAGACCCTGCCTTGCTCGCTTTCAAGCCTTCCGGGCTGGTCCGGATTGCCGCCTTTTCGCAAATACACCCGCTTCGCATTTCAGTATGATCGCTGCAAAACCCCAAAGCAGGTCGATCATTTGCCAAAGATTGTGGAGCTGTTCGAAGATCTGGTCGTTCAGCTCGCGCGAAAGACCGATCCACCGTATTTTCCGGAGCTCCAGGACTGCGCGATCGCTACGGCCACAAAAGAGGTGTACGACCGGCTGATTTTAAAGAAGCAGCAAAAAGGTGTGATGACCTTCGACGATCTTTTGACGCGCTTATCTGCCGCATTGTCGTCCGATCAGGGGCCTGAGCTCTGCCGGATGATCCGCGAGCAATACGACGCCGCGCTCATCGATGAGTTTCAGGACACCGATGACACCCAATGGAAAATCTTTAGCCAGATCTTTCAGGGCAAACCCCTCTATCTGATCGGCGATCCCAAGCAGTCGATCTATGCGTTCCGAGGCGCAAACATCCACACGTATCTCGCTGCCAAGCAGTCTGCCGGCTCAAGACAGTTTACGATGCAGACCAACTGGCGATCAGATAAACCGCTCATCTGTGGCATGAACCAGCTCTTTGCCAATCCAAAGGCTTTCGGCGCTGAGGGCATCGATTACGTGCAGGTGCAGGCGTCCGAAAAACATTTGGAGAGCGGCTACGCTCAGGAGATCGGGGTTCAGGAAAAGCCGATTCAGATCCGTTATTTTGATGACGCGATTCAAAACGGATCGAGCGGCGATCCGATCTCGGGATCGGGTCAGCAATTGCCGCAGATCCTCTCGAAAGTGGTCGCGCAGGACATCCTCAGATTTTTGGAGACCCGGCCTTATTTAAAGTCGGACGATCCGCAAAAGATCGAGCGCGTGCATCCGGGGCATCTGGCCATTCTGGTCAGCACCAACAATGAAGCGCTCGAAATGCAAAAGGCACTTTTTCAGGTCAACATCCCTGCTGTGCTTTCGGGCATGGGATCGGTTTACGATTCACAGGCGGCCATCGATTTACTCTATTGGATCGACGCCTGTTTAACGACCAACAACAGCAAAAAGCTCTGCACCTTCGCCTCAACCCCTCTCTGCAACCTCTTCGAGGCGCGCGATCTCGCGCTTTTAAATCAGCCTGAAGATGTTGAAGACGCGGATCAAATACAGGTTGAAGAGCGCTTTGAAACCCTGCGCAACCGCTTGATCGAATGGCGAAAGCTGATCGAATCCCACGGCTTCCTCTTCACCTTCCATCAGATGATCGAGCAAATAGAGCTGCTCGAACGTCTGCTCCCTTTGACCGACGGTGAGCGCTACGTGACCGATCTCTTTCAGCTGGGCGAGCTCCTGTTCTGCGCCGAGCACGAGCAACATCTCAATCTGGATCAGCTGCGCGAACATCTGGCGGCCGAAATCGCCAAAAAGAAGGACGATCTCGAAGGCAAGCCCGACATCCGGCAGCTTGAGAGCGACGATCACGCCGTCCAGATCATGACCGTCCATAAAAGCAAGGGCCTGCAGTTCCCCTTTGTATGGATTCCCTTCTTACTGAAGGGCGCATCTTTTCAGAAATCGTTCAGCGTCACCGATTTGAAGGAAGGATCGAAAGAAAAGAAGCTCTGCCTTCACAAATTCGATACCGAGCAGGGCCAGGAGGCCGCAGTTAAAGAGCAAACCGATCTCGAGCAGGAGATGATGCGCAAGCTCTACGTCGCATTGACGCGCCCGCAGCACCGCGTGACCGTCTATTTGGGGCAGATGAAGTCCGAGCAGTCCGAGCGGGCACCGTTAAAACGCCTGCTGAACATCCAGCCTCAGGAAAAGCCGTCCAAAAAAACGCCGAAAGACGCAGAAGCATTGGCGAAATGCAAGAGCCTGTTCGATGCGCTGCAGGCGATCTCTTCGGAGTTCATCGAGATTTCGGCCTGTCAGCCTCCGATCGAAGGCGCATTCTGGCAGGATCCGTTTTTGGAAGCGCCGGAACTCTGCGCAGCCGAGTATTCGCGTCAAAACTGGGACCGAAGGTTTGCTACGAGAAGCTATTCGAGACTCGCAGAAGGCTGCCCTGAATCGCCGGTCGCCCATCCAATCCCCATCGATGGCCCGCCTCTGATCGATGGCGATGAATCCAGTGCGACAGAGGATCCGGAACTCGATTCAGACATCGAACAAAATGGAGAAGATGAGCCGGATATTGCGGAAGAAAGCGGCCTTCTCTTCAACGGACTCCCAAGAAACCGGCAGTTCGGCTCCGCAATTCACTGCCTCTTTGAAAACATCGACTTCTGCAACTACGTCAAACCCGGTTTTTGCGACAGCCCCGAGATGCGCCAGATCTCGCAGCTCTGTTTAAGGCGCGAAGGCCTCGTGCTCTCGGCCGAGGATCACCAGTCGGTGCGCCACGACGTCAAAACGCTGCTCGAAGCGCCGCTTTTGATCCCCGAGTTTCCGCATCTCTCGCTCTCTCAAATTTCAAACGACCGCCGCCGCTGCGAATTTGAATTCGATCTCAGCGTTTGCAAGGGCGCTCTCTGGCGCATGGGCAGAGCTTGCAAAATCGAACGCTTCGCAGACATCATGGCAGCCGATCATTTTTGGGAAGAAGACTACCTGCCCAAATTAAAAGGTGTGCTCGCCACATGGGATGAGATCGCCGGCTATCTGACAGGCAGCATCGATCTCGTCTTTACATGCCCCGGCCAGTCTGTCGATCGCTACGTGATCGTGGATTACAAGACCAACAGCCTCGCAAGCTACCAGCCCAAAGATTTAAGGGCCGCCATGGCCTCTCACCATTACTTCCTTCAGGGCTATATTTATATGGTCGCCCTCCACCGCTTCTTAAAGCAACGGCTTTTAACGTACGACTACGATCGGAACATGGTGGGCATCGAAAATTTGTTCCTGCGCGGCATGGGCAGGGCAGGCGAGGGTTGCTATTTTTATAAGCCGTCCAAAGCGGTGATCGAGCAGCTCGACGCCCTTTTAGAGGGAGAGGATGCGGCATGAAGCCCTCATTTGGAAATTCACCCGCAAGCCAGGAGCTCGACCGGCGAGCCGAACCCTTTTTAAAGGCCGGCGTCGTTCAGGATGGGCATCTCTCGGCGATTAAACTCTTAAGCGATCTCTCCGGCGAGCAGCGCTACGAAACTTTATTGCTTTGCCTGCTCACGCTGGCCGCCCTCGATCGCGGCGACGTCTGCTTCGATCTTTTGCAACCCGAGTCTCCGCTTCAGATTGAGTTGAAGAACGGCGTCACGTTTGAAGCGTTAAAAGCCTTTTTGCCCACGCACGCCTTTAAAGATCGCTCGCCCTTTTTGATGAGCCCCCTGATCGAGCGCTATGGTGAGCGATCACATTCAGATGAACGGCTGACAGCAGGCGAGGGGAGCGGGCCAAAAACGTTGGGTGCACCTGCATATCACATCGATCGCCCCTTCGTTCTGGATGGCCATCGCCTCTACCGGCAGAGATCGTACATCGAAGAGCGCCAGGTCTGCGATCGCTTAAACCAGCTGGCCCTTCAGACGCGCGAGACGGGCAGCCGCCTGATCGATGCCACCGCTTTAAACCGGGGACTCGACGCGATCTTCGGCAAAGCGAGCGATCAACCCGGAAGAAGAGCGGTCTTAGGCAGCTTTGACAGCGCCTTAACCGTCATTACCGGCGGCCCTGGCACCGGCAAGACCTGGACCGTCCGCAATTTGATCACCCTGCATTACATTCAGCGCGAGCTCGAACGCCTGAAGGATCCGCAGCTGCCCGAACTTTCGGTCGCCCTCGCGGCCCCCACCGGCAAAGCGGCCATGCGGATGGTCGAGTCTCTGCAAAAGGATCTCGATCGCTTCATTGCGGAAACCGTTCCCAGACTTTTGGAGGGCCTGCCCTTAAAACCGGAAGGTCTTCAATTCTTTTTGGAGCATCTGCAGGCCTCCACGCTGCATCGCCTTCTGGGCGTTCGCCGCTTCGATCCCGGATCCTTCGTCCATCACGCCCAAAATCCTCTCTGCATCGATCTTCTGGTGGTCGATGAAGCCTCGATGATCGATCTCGCCCTCATGCGATCGCTGCTCCTCGCGGTTTCGGATCGCTCGCGCCTGATCCTGCTCGGCGATCCCAATCAGCTGGCCTCGGTGGAAGCGGGCAATGTTCTGGGCGATATCGTTTCAACAGAGCTCGATGCCTGCGCGGTCGGCCGTCAAATCTTCAGACTCACGGTGAACCACCGCGCAAAAGATGCTCCAAAACTCGCCGAATTCTCGGCCTTATGCTGCAACATCGACGCTGAACAGGATGAACAGGCGGCTGTAGAAAAAGTCGTCGGCTGCCTTCAAAACGAAGGTCAGATCCGCCTCTTAAGCTGGCCCTCCGAAACCTGCGCGATCCCCGACTCGATCCTAAGCGAGATCGTCGATCACTATTCGGCCTACATCGACTGCCTCTGCAAAGGCCCCGATCCCGATGAAAGCGAAGAGGATCATTTAAGCCGCGCCTTCAAACTGTTTTTAAGGTTCCGCGTCCTCTGCGCCCACCGCGACGGCGCCTTTGGGGTCTCTGGCTTAAACGCCGCCATCCTCTCCAAACTGCGCTTAAGATACGGCATCCCCTTCAACCGCGAGCTTATCGGCCGTCCGATCCTCATCCTGCAGAATGATCCCCAAACGGGCCTCTTTAACGGCGACATCGGTCTCTGCGTCCAGCACGCCCAAAGCTTAAAAGTCGCCTTCCAAAGCCCCAGCCAGTCGCGTCCCTTCATGTGGTTCAGTCCCGCTCAGCTCCCCGATCACCAGACCGCCTTTGCGATGACGATCCACAAGAGCCAGGGATCCGAATTCGATCACAGCTTCGTCATCCTGCCGCCGAAGAAGAGCCCCATTCTGACGCGAGAACTCGTCTACACCGCCGCCACCCGCGCCAAAACGCAATTAACCGTGGTCAGCGACAAAAACATCCTGACCGAAGCCTTAAAACAACGCGTCCTCCGCGCCTCAGGCCTCTCGGAACGCCTGATGCTCTGCAACCTGTAAAAGAGGCGCCTGTGAACATGAAACGGATTGATGGAAACCGGATACAGGCGGCGCTTCTGCCTGATTTTGACCGCTGATCAGAGGAAGAGACGATGGCTCACTCTCAAAAGATGGTGCGATTGGGACTCACTGCAGGGATCCTCATCGTTTTGGCGCTCACGTTTTGGGTGAAGCTCTCGATCGAAAAGAAAAAGAACGCCCGGCAGCTCGATCTGGAAGAGGATCCCGAACGCCAGTCCGCCCTTGC